>Ga0075421_100000661_pt1 | contig 37221 bp, 30 predicted proteins | sample SoiMetdeltSBSDD5_FD_75292 | JGI IMG/M metagenome (GOLD analysis project Ga0075421, IMG submission 75292) | Bulk soil microbial communities from a Populus tree surrounding site in Tennessee, USA - Soil MetaG P. deltoides SBSDD5 | ecosystem: Environmental > Terrestrial > Soil > Tree plantation... | reverse complement strand
TTCACCTGGCATCAGGAAGACGCCGCATGAGCAAGCCCACTGACCCGAGCCCCGAGGTCGCCGCCCTGTTGCCGTCGGTCTACCAGGAGCTGCGGCGCATCGCGACCGCGAACATGGCGCGCATGCCTGCCGGCACGACCTTGCAGCCGACTGCCCTGGTTCACGAAGCGTGGCTGCGGCTCGGCGGCGGCGAGAAGGCAAGCTGGCAAACTCGCGCGCACTTTCTCGCGGCCGCCGCGGAAGCGATGCGGCACATTCTCATCGACCGCGCCCGACAGCGCAGCACCGTACGCCACGGCGGCGGCCAGCAGCGCGTGGACGTCGAGCACATCGACATTCCGGTCGACACCGAGGACGACGAGCGCCTGCTCGCGATCAGCGCAGCCATCGACAAGCTGACGCTCGAGCACCCGCAGATCGCGGAGCTCGTGAAGCTGCGGTGCTTCGTCGGACTGGAGGTCTCCGAAGCCGCCCGCGCGCTGAGCATCCCGAGGGCCACTGCCTATCGACGCTGGGAGTTCGCGCGTACCTGGCTCTACCAGGAGCTACGCAATCGGTGAGACGCACGGCGGGTCAATCTCGTATTCAGGGATGAGTCTCAACGGATTCGACTCCAGGTGCGATGGCAGCTGTGTTGCGGTTCTCCAGCGTAGAAGTAGACGTTCTGGCACGGGAGGTGTCCCGCCGACTGTGCGCCCAGAGCGATGCGACCCTGGTGAGCGATCCGCACGGCCATGTCCTGCGCATCGCGACCGAGGTCGAGGCCGAATGGGAGGGGCGCGCACGGCGGCCTTGGACCGGTGGAAGCAGCGATGCAATCCCCGCTCCTTCTGCGTCGAGCTTCGACGCGGTCCGGGCCGCCGTGCTCGCGCTTCGCCAGCACCAGCGCCAGCTGCTGCTGCTGCACGCGGACGGCCTGACCTATCGCCAGATTGCTGCCCGGCACGCCCTGGCGCCGGAACTCGTGTTGCGCGAGCTGGCGCGAGCCTACTGCCATCTTCGCTGGTCCCTGCCCGACGCGCGCTAGAATCTGCACTCCGCTTCCTGGAGTGCGGCTATGAAAGTCGAGACCTTCACGCCGTCGAACGTGATGAAGCCGATCGGCCCCTACAGCCACGTCGCCAGGGCCGGCTCCTTCATCGCCATCTCCGGCACCGCCGGCATCGATCCCGCGACCGGCGACTTCGCCGGGCCGGATGCCTACAGCCAGGCGCGACAGATCCTGCGCTCGTTCCGCACGATGCTGGAAAGCGCCGGCTCGGACCTCGATCATGTGCTGCACGTCAACGTCTTCCTCAAGAACGCGGCGGACTTCGAGGACATGAATCGCGCCTATCGCGAGTCGTTCGGCAGCCACCTGCCGGCGCGCACCGCGATCACGGTCAGCGACCTGCCGAAGCAAGGCGCGCTGCTGACGATGAATCTCACCGCCGTGACGAAGGACTGAGCACATGAACCTGCCGCGCCGGTCGATTCTCGTGGGCCTGGCGGCCCTGGCCGTCTGTGCGCTGATCGCGCTCGCCACGCTGGTGCGCGAGTCCAGTCCCTTTTCTTGGGATCTCTACGTGCTGTGGGTCGTGACTCCCTATCTGGTACTCGCGGCCGGACTGTTGATTCCGTGGGGTGACCCCGATCGACGCGCGCGCACCGGATGCGTCACAGCGCTCGTGGTGCTGGTCGTTACTCACTTCTTCTACCGCGATATCTGGGGCTCGACGGATTCGACCATTGGCCTGATGTTCTTCTTCCTGCCGATGTACCTGCTGCCCGGCAGCCTGCTGCTTTGGGCATTACTGTACTGGCTGGGGCCGAGCGCCTGGGCGTGGCTGTCCGCGGAAACAGGGAAACTGGACGATTGAGCCAGTTTCCCCGCGTGGCTCAACGGTTGGTCAAGCCGAGTGCCGAAGGATCGTAGCGCTTGCCGGCGACTGCGCCGCGCGGCGCGATCTGCTCGATCTTCTCCAGGTCCTCGTCGTCGAGCTCGATGTCGATCGCCGCGACGTTCTCCTGCAACCGCTGCTTGCTGCTCGTGCCCGGAATCGGAATCACGTTGTCGTGAGCGTTCAGCAGCCACGCAAGCGCCAGCTGCGCCGGCGTGCAGTCGCGCTCCTCTGCGAGCGCCTTTACGTGGTCGACCAGCGCCAGGTTCTTGGCGAAGTTCTCGCCCTGGAATCGCGGGTTGGTACGGCGCCAGTCGTCGAGCGCCAGGTCGTCGATCGACTTGAACCGGCCGGCGATGAAGCCGCGGCCGAGCGGGCTGTAGGCAACCAGCGCGATGCCGAGTTCCTGCAGCGCCGGCAGCAGCTCGTCCTCGGGATCTCGGGTCCACAACGAGTACTCGCTCTGCACCGCCGAGATCGGATGCACTTTGTGGGCGCGCCGCAGCGTCGCGACCGAAGGCTCCGACAATCCGACGTGCTTCACCTTGCCTTCCTGCACCAATTTGGACATGGCACCGACGGTTTCCTCGATCGGCACGCTCGGATCGACGCGATGCAGGTAGTAGAGATCGATGAAGTCGACGCCGAGGCGTTGCAGCGAGGCTTCGCAAGCCTTCTTCACGTAGCTCGCGCTGCCGTCGACGGTGCGCTCGCTCGCGCCCACCGGTCCAGTGAAGCCGAACTTCGTCGCCAGCACCACCTTGTCGCGCTTGCTGCCGGCGAGGGCTTTGCCGACCTGCCGCTCGGAGTTGCCGTAGATGTCGGCGGTGTCGAGCAGCGTGATGCCCAATTTCAGTGCATGCTCGATCAGCGCCACTGCATCGTCGTCGCTCCTGACGCTGCTCGTGTAGATATCCGCGATGCCGATGCTCATGCATCCCAGCCCGATCGCGGACACGGTCGGGCCATTGCGGCCCAGTTTTCGATATTGCATTCGTTCCTCCTTCGAATACGGCACTACGTGCGAGATTGCCGAAAGTTTCGCCTTCGACGAAACTGCCGGCGTGCAAACTTCCGACAGCCGCCCCACGATTCACGTGCGCGCAGCGAACGACGCGGACCTGCGCGCCGTGACGAAGATTTACTCGCACCACGTTCTGCACGGACTCGCGTCGTTCGAAGAGGTTCCGCCGTCGCTCGATGAAATGAAGGCACGGCGCGCGGGCGTGCTGCAGATGGGGCTGCCTTACCTCATCGCCGAGCTGGACGGTCGGGTCGTTGGTTACAGTTATGCGACGTTCTATCGCACGCGGCCAGCATATCGCTACACCGTGGAAGATTCCGTGTACGTCGAAGAGGGTCTGCACGGGCGCGGCGTCGGTACCGCGTTGCTCGCCGAGCTCATCGCGCGCTGCGAGCATGGGCCGTGGCGGCAGATGCTCGCCGTCATCGGCGACAGCGGCAACGCAGGATCGATCGCGCTGCATCGGCGCATGGGTTTCAGGCCGGCGGGCAACCTCGTCTCGGTCGGTTTCAAATTCGGGCGATGGGTCGACAGCGTCTTCATGCAACGCGCGCTCGGCGCCGGCGACACGCTGAATCCCTAAGACTGTGCGAGCGAAGTCAGCAGCGCCTGCAACGACGCGAGGTCGACCGGCTTGACGAGGTGATGATCGAAGCCGGCGTCGCGCACGCGCTGCCGGTCCCCGTCTTGTCCCCAACCGGTGAGTGCCACGATCGCGACGCGCTCCGGACCCGACACCTCACGCAGCCGCCGCGCGACTTCGTAGCCATCCATGCCCGGCATGCCGATGTCCAGCAGCACGATGTCCGGCTCGCAGCGCTCGAATTCGGTAAGACCCGCTGGCCCGTCGTGTGCGACGTGGATCTCGGCACCGCCCGTTCGCAACAGCATTGCCAGGCTCTCGGCAGCGTCGCGATTGTCGTCCACGACGAGCACGCGCAGGCTCGCGATGCTCGAATGCTCGCGACGATGTGCCTTGGGCGCACTTGCCTGCCGCGCGTTCAGCGGCAGGCGCACGCTGAAGCAACTGCCCTTGCCGACGCCTTCGCTGGTGGCTTCGACGCTGCCGCCGTGCATTTCCGTCAGCCGGCGCACCAGCGCGAGACCGATGCCGAGTCCGCTCTGATTGCGCCGCGCGCTGCGCGCGCCGCGCGTGAAGATCTCGAACAGTTTCGCCAGCTGATCGGGCGCGATCCCGTCGCCGCTGTCGCGTACCGTCACCAGCGCATCGTCGCCGTCGCGGCGGGCGGCGACTTCGATCTGCCCGCCCTTGTCCGAATACTTGGCGGCATTGTTCAGCAGGTTGGCGAAAATCTGCGCCAGCCGCACCGGATCGGCATCCAGCAGCAATGGCTCGTCGGGCAGCGACACGCTCAGGCGATGATTGCCGGCGCGGATCAGCGGCTCGCTGGTCTCGACCGCGCTGTTGATAGCGGCATCCAGGCGCACATGCTCGCGGCGCAATTCCACTTGGCCGCGCGTGATGCGCGAGACCTCCAGCAGATCGTCCACGAGCCTCACCAGGTGGCTCAGCTGCCGATCCATGATTTCGAGCGCGGCGTTCGCGCTCGGCGGCGTGCTCGCGACGCGCTTGATGATCTCCAGCGAGCTGCGCAACGGCGCCAGCGGATTGCGCAGCTCGTGCGACAGCGTGGCGAGGAACTCGTCCTTGCGCGCGTCCGCCTCCCGCAAGGCTTCGCGCGCGCGCACGCTCCGGGAAATATCGCGGAAGTAGCAGACGACGCCGCGCCGGTCGCCGGGCAGCACGATGCGGTTGACCTGCCATTCGTAATACTCGAGGACCTCGCGATCCTTGCGCCGCGCAATGAACTCGGGCACGACGACCGGCTCGCCGGTCTGCAGCGTATCGCGGAAGCGCCGGAGGATTTCCTGCGCCGGCTCGTCCGGCCACGCAGCCCGCACCACGGACTCGAAGTCGCGACCGATCAGCTCGGGCGCATCGCCGGCACCGATCATCGGCAGCGCCACGGGATTCACCGCGGCGATGCGGAAGTCCTCGTCGACCAGGAACACGCCGAGCGGCGCTTCGTTGAGCAGCGTCTCGAATTGCGTGCGCGCCTCCTCGGCCCGCCGTCGCAGCTCCGCCGAGCGGATCAGCGTACCCGCGCGCACCAGCAGCTCGCGGGCGCTGAATGGCTTCACCAGGTAGTCGTCGGCGCCGCGATCGAGACCTTCGATGCGCGATTCCTCGCCGGCGCGCGCCGACAGCAGAATGATCGGGATGGCGCGCAACCGCGGGTCCGCCCGCACCGCGCGGATGAGCCCGAAGCCGTCGAGCCGCGGCATCATCACGTCGGAGACGATCAGGTCCGGGTGCAATTCGCGCGCTGCATCGAGCGCAGCCTGCCCGTCCGCCACCGCGTGCACGGTGTAGTGCTCCGACAGCAAGCGCCGCGCATATTCGCGCAAGTCCGCGTTGTCGTCGGCGAGCAGCACCGTGGGCATGTCCTTGCGCACGGCCACCGCTGCCGGCGCATCGGGCAGCCACTCCATAGCTTCGGCGACGTAGGCTCGAGCACCGTCCGCCGCCGATGCGGCCAACGACGTTCGCGACGCGTGAACGCGCTCCTGCGGTAAATGCGCCGTGCCTTTCGGAACTCTGACGAGAAACGTCGTCCCCAGGCCTGGCGTGCTCTCGACCGAAATCGAGCCGCCGTGCAGCTTCACCAGCTCGCTGACCAGTGCCAGCCCGATGCCGCTGCCTTCGTGGCTGCGGCCGCGGGCGTTCTCGACGCGATGGAAGCGCTCGAACATTCGCGGCAGCTCGTCCGGCGGGATGCCGATGCCCGTATCGCTGACCGTCAGCTCCAGCGCACCGCCCGTATCGCGGACTCGCACCGCGATCTCGCCTTCGAACGTGAACTTGAAGGCGTTCGACAGCAGGTTGAGCACGACCTTGTCCCACATCTCGCGATCGATGTAGACCGGCTCGGTCGGCGGGCAATCGACCACCAGGCGAATGCCCGCACGGTCGCAGGCTGAACGAAAGTTGCTCGCGAGATCCGCAGTCAATGCGCAGAGGTCGGTCGGGCGATACGCAGCTTGCGCGCGGCCCGCCTCGATCCGCGCAAAGTCCAGCAGCGTATTCACGAGCCGGAGCAGGCGCAGACCGTTGCGATGCGCGACGGCGAGCAGCGCACGCTCGTCCGGCGGCAGTGGCTCGGCTTTGGCGGCCAGATCCTCGAGGGGCCCGAGCATCAGCGTGAGCGGCGTGCGGAACTCGTGACTGACGTTGCTGAAGAAGGCCGTCTTGGCACGATCCAGCTCGGCGAGCTGCTCGGCGCGCCGCCGCTCGTCTTCCAATGCACGCACACCGGCGAGCGCGCCCGAGAGGGTGCCGCCGACCAGCTTCACGAAGTCGCGATAGTCTTCGTCGAACTTGCGCCGTGCGCTCAGTCCGCAGACGAGATAGCCGTAGGTTTCGTTGGCCCGCGTCGCGAGCTTGAGAATCGCGACCTGCGTCACCGGTTCCGGCCACGGTCCGCCGGGCGATTGCACGTCCGCGGGCGGCGCCGCCAGCACGATCTCCGCATCGCTGCCGACGAGCCAGGAATCATGACGATTTGCCGCATCGATCCGGCTCGGCGCGAGGCGATCGCCCGCAGCGAGGCCCGTGACGGCTTCGAGTTGCGCGGTCCCGGAGTCAGCATCCCAGCTGTATAGCGCAGCGAAGGGCAGGTCCTTACCGTAGCTTTCCAGCACGGCGGCGGTATTGCGAAAGACTTCTGCCGCTGATGCCGCACCGTCGCCGACGCGGCCAAGATCGCGCAATGCTGCGAGGCGCCGCTCGCCGACCACGCGACCCGTGGTCTCGCTGACGATGCAGAAAACGCCGCCGACCCGACCGGTTTCGTCGCGCACCGGGTCGTACGAAACATCGAAGTAGGTTTCCTCGACGTAACCGTGCCGCTCGACCACGAACAGCAGGTCGCGCGCCCAGAACGCGTCGCCGGTCTCGACCACGCCGGCCAGCAGCGGCTCCAGCATGTCCCACAGCTCGCGCCAGGCTTCGCGGCCCGGCTGGCCAAGCGCAGTCGGATGCTTCGACGCAAACACCGGCCGATAGGCGTCGTTGTACAAGACGACGAACTCGGGCCCCCAGAACAGGATGATCTGGGCCTTCGAGGGCAGCAGGTGACTGACGGAGCTGCGCAGGCTCTGCGGCCAGCGATCAATCGGGCCGAGCGGAGTCGCTCCCCAATCCTTGGCGCGGATCAACGCACCGAGCTCGCCGCCGCCGACGAGCCAATCCGCCGCAGACGGCCGTGGCTGCTGCATCGACGCTTTTATAGTTGTGCTGGCCACAATTCCCGACCCGAAGTTACGCCGTGTTTCCAAACGCACGCGGATGAAAAACGTTCACTCAGTGGCCAGATTGTATGATTTACAGGCATCGACACGCCGCGCGGAAATCGGGACAGTCCATGCTTTTGCAGACCTGAGCCGGAGCCCATCGAGATGAGGATCGTCCCCGTTCTCCTGTCCCTGCTGTTCGCGGGCCTTGTGCATGCCGCGGACGTCAAGACGCCCGCCGAGACCTACGGCGAGCTGTTCGAGCGAGTCCAGCTCGAGCACGTCTATGCAGACGGCAAGAGCTTCGTCGACGCCCTGCCGGTCAAAGCGCCCGAACAGGTGCTCGCCGACTACCGCGAGGAGAGCAAGCGGGACGGCTTCGACCTGCGCAAGTTCGTCGAGTCGCATTTCACGCCGCCGCCTGCGGCGGGCGCCGAATATCACAGCGTGCAGGGCCAGGACGTGCGCGAGCACATCGACACGCTGTGGAAGGTGCTGGAGCGCAAGCCCGAGGATCAGCGTCCGTATTCCTCGCGACTGGCGCTGCCGCACCGCTATGTCGTGCCGGGCGGGCGCTTCAACGAGATCTACTACTGGGACTCGTATTTCACGATGCTCGGCCTCGAAGAGAGCGGCCGCCACGACCTGACGGTCTCGATGCTCGACAACTTCGCGTGGCTCATCGATCAGTTCGGCCACGTGCCGAACGGCAATCGCAGCTATTACCTGAGCCGCTCGCAGCCGCCGTTCTTCGCAGCGATGGTCGAGCTCGTCGCGCAGCGCGACGGCGATGCGACGTACCGCAAGTACCTGCCGCAACTGCGGCGCGAGTACGAATTCTGGATGGAAGGTGCGGCGACGCTCGCGCCCGGCTCCGCGCATCGACGCGTCGTGAAGTTGCGCGATGGCACGCTCCTCAATCGCTACTGGGACGATCGCGACACGCCGCGCGACGAGTCTTATGCCCAGGACGTCGAAACCGCGCGCGCGTCGGGACGTCCAGCCGCCGATGTCTATCGCAATCTGCGCGCTGCCGCGGAAAGCGGCTGGGACTTCGGCTCCCGCTGGCTGGCCGACGGCAAGACGCTCGAAACCATTCACACGACCGACTTCCTGCCTCCGGATCTCAACAGCCTGCTGTACCAGCTCGAGATGACGCTCGCGAAAGCCTGCGTTCTCAGCGGCGACGCAGCTTGCGCGAACGACATGCGGATGCGTGCGACCACGCGCAAGACGGCGGTCGAGCGGACGCTATGGAATCCCACGGTAGGCGCGTTCACGGACTATGACTGGCGTGCGCGCAAAAGCAGCGATCGCGTTTCCTGCGCGATGCTGTATCCGCTCTACTTCAAGCTGAGCGATCAGGAGCGGGCGCGCACCATCGCCGAGACAGTTCGAGCGAAGCTGCTGCAACCTCACGGCCTCGCGACCACGACCGCAACCACGGGCCAACAGTGGGACGCGCCAAACGGCTGGGCGCCGCTTGAGTGGATCGCGATCGGCGGCTTGCGCAACTACGACCAGGAAGCGCTCGCGGGCACCATCGCGCAGCGCTGGGTCGCCAAGAATCTGCAGGTCTATCGCAGCACCGGCAAGCTGGTCGAAAAATACGATGTGACCGGCTCGGCCGCGGGCGGTGGCGGCGAATACCCGCTGCAGGACGGCTTCGGCTGGACCAACGGCGTGCTTCGCAAGCTGCTCGTGCTGTATCCCCGGCTCGCCGACTGACTCCCGGGACTCGCGCACGGGAAGCTGCGGAGCTTCCGCACTTGCTTTTGTCCCGCAAGATCTGTAATTTCTGTCATGACAGAAATGACTGTCATAAGAGCAAGAATGCATGCTGGCTGTCGCGATCGCACCGGTCGACTACCCCGCCAGAGCGGACATCCGCCGGCTGATCGGCGAAAGCGAATGGTTCTCCCTGCCGGCAGCAGTGCGGGCGCGCTTCGACGCGCATGCAGTCACCGCCGAGTACGCAGGTGTCTTCGATCAGGTCCGCGCGAGTTTCGCGGGCAAGTTGCTCGCGACCTGCTGTCGTCTGCTGGGTACGCCGGTGGCGCCGTTCACCGGCGCGAACGTCCCGGCGACCGTCAACGTTTTCGCGACAGCTGATGGCGGCACGGCGTGGCAGCGCATTTATCGTTTTTCAGGCCGCGAGCCGTGCGTTGTCGAGAGCGTCAAGCGCCTGTCACGCGAACAGACGCTGGTCGAAGCGCTGCCCGCAGGGATGCGCATGGCTCTCGATGTGTACGCTCGCGACGGCATCCTGCACTTCGTCAGCAACGCCTACTACTTCGAGTTCGGCGGCCTGCGCATCCGCTTGCCGGATTGGCTGCCGCCCGGAGTCACGCACGTCCAGCACATCGACCTCGGCGACGGTACGTTCCGCTTCACGATGAGCGTTCGTCATCGCTGGCTCGGCGAAGTGTTCTGGCAGAGCGGCCGCTTTCGCGATCCGGCGGTGCCCTATCCCAGCAACCAGTCGCTGAAGACTGCGCGGGCTTTGGCGCCTTCGAAGGTGCGGCGGACGGCGTCCATCGCCTGGAGGGTTGCGCGCTCGCCGTTGCCGAAGAAGCCGAGCCAGTAAGGGACGTGGAATTCGACGTCGAGCGCGCGCGCGCGGATCTGCAGGCCGCGAACTCCGAAGAAGCCTGTCTGGAAGACCGCGCGGCGCACTTTGTTCTCGAGCAGTTCGAGCGCGAGCGGCGCAGCGAGCCGAGCCGCCGGTGCGTTGCGGGTCGTCACGGTGACCAGGTCCAACTCGGCGGGCGCTGCGTCGAACTCGTACAGATCGAGCTGACCGCTCACCATATCGGCTCCGTAGCACGCGACTTTGGTCGCGCCGCGATTCACGACTTCGACGTGATACAGCCGGAACGGCAGGAACGCGGCCGCCATCTGCCGCAAGCGTCCGCGCAACAAGCCGCCGCGCCGATCGAGCGCCGCCAACGCTTCGTGTTGCGTGACGTTCGGGCGCAGGCAGCGAATGTCCTGCCGTACGCCGGAAGCCGCGTCGGTCAGCGGAAGTAGATCCACAGCCCAACGACGGTCGCGATCAGCAACAGGCTGAACGCTACGTTGAGCTTGCGCTCGGTGGCCGACTCGCGCGCGAGCGAGACCCTCGTCACTGCGACCTCCTGCGTGTCAATCTTGTCGTCGACTGTGGCGAACGTCAGGCCCGCAAGCTTGCGACGCTCCGGCTCTGGCGTGAGCAGACTCACGAGAATGAGCACGCCGGCGCAGATCACGAACATCAGGATCGCGTAGTGCAGGAAATTCATGTCGAGCAGCCAGCGCACCGCGCCGCTCGCGAAGTGACTGCCCTTGTCGAGCACTTCCAGCACGAAGCGCAGCGTGCCCAACACGAAACCGCTCAGCAGCGCACTGATCGCGCCCGCCCCGTTCAGACGCGTCCACAGAATGCCGAGTATGAAACATGCCGCGATCGGCGGACTGATGTATGCCTGCACGGACTGCAGGTAGATGTACAGCTGCGAGCTGAGCAACTTGATGAACGGCACCCACAGCAAGCCGAGCACGACGAGCACACCCGTGGCGATACGCCCGACGAACACCAATTGCTTCTCGCTCGCCTGCGGACGCACTCGCTTGTAGAAGTCGAGCGTCACGAGTGTGGAAGCGGAGTTGAACACCGAAGCCATGCCGCCCATCAGCGCAGCGAGCAACGCCGCGACCATCAGCCCGACGAGCCCCGACGGCAGCAGATTGACGATGAGCGTCGGATACGCGATGTCGCCATTGGTGACCGTGCCGCTCGCGTTGGTCGTGAACAGCTGCGGATACAGCGCGAACGCGATCAAGCCCGGCAGCACCAGCACGAACACCGGCAGGATCTTGAGAAACCCGGCGAAGATCGTGCCCGCCTTCGCATGCCCTTCATCCTTCGCCGACAGCACTCGCTGCACGATCACCTGGTCGGTGCACCAGTACCAGATGCCGAGAATCGGCGCGCCGAGGAAGATGCCGGTCCATGGAAATTCCGGATGGCTCGCCGGCTTCATCATGCTGAAGTAGTCCGCCGGCACGGCGGCGCGCAGGCCGCTGAAGCCGCCGACCTCGGACAAGCCGATGACGGTCAGGATCACTGCACCCGCGAGCAGCACGAGCGTCTGCATGAGCTCCGTGTAAATCACCGCCGACAAGCCGCCGATGATCGTATAGATGCCGGTCGCGACTACCAGCGCGACAGCCGCGGTCAGCGGATCCCAGCCGACGACGCGCTCCAGCACGATCGCCGCCGCGTACAGGTGCACCGAGATCTTGGTGAAGATGTAAGCAAGGATCGAGATGCTCGCGAGATACACGCTGCACGAGCGATTGAAGCGCCGCTCCAGGAATTCCGGCATCGTGAACACGTTCGAGCGCAGGTAGAACGGCACGAACACCCAGCCGAGGATCAGCAGGATCAGGCACGCGAGCCATTCGAAGTGGCCGACCGCGAGGCCCGAGGTCGCGCCCGAGCCGGCGAGACCGATGAAGTGCTCGGTGGAGATGTTCGAAACGAACAGCGAGGCGCCGATCGCGAACCAGCCGACGTTGCGGCCGGCGAGAAAGTAATCCACCGAGTTGCGGCCCTTGCGCGCGAAGTACACTCCGATGCCGAAGATGATCACGAAGTAGACGACGATGATGCCGATGTCGAGCCCGGTGAGGCTCTTGGTCGTGACCACGGCCGCTTCGGTCGGGCTTGCCATCGTTCCTCCTTCTTTTCTGGCTTTTCTGGCGCCGGACGAGGCATTCTATGTGCGCTGCGCGGAATGCGACAGGTGCCTGGGGAGGCGCATGAGCTCTGCAACCCTCGAACGCGCATCGGACGCCGACTTCGTACTGGTCACGGAGTGGCACCTCGCCGCGGACATCGACGCGGTCTGGCAGGCGCTGAATCATCCTGACTACTGGCCGCGCTGGTGGCCGTACGTACGTGCCGTAGAAAAACTGCGCGGTGGCGACGCCGACGGGCTCGGCTCGCTGTATCAGATCGAGTGGACCAGCAAGCTGCCGTACGGCTTTACGTTCGAAGTGGAGACTGTAGAAGTTGCCCGCTACGAGCGCATTCGCGGCCGGGCGCGCGGACAGTTGAGCGGCCAGGGCCTGTGGGAATTTTCACCCGACGAAAGCTCGACCCGCGTGCGCTACACGTGGAGCGTCAACCTCGGCAAGCCGTGGATGCGCCGCCTCAAGCCGCTGCTGGCGCCGGTCTTCCGCTGGAATCACAACGCAGTGATGCGAGGCGGCGCGCTCGGCCTCGCGCGTCATCTGCACACGAAGCTGCTCAGCTCGACCTGAATCCTATCTTCGCATGCGTGCCGTCGCAGAACGGCTTGCTCGCGCTGCCGCCGCAGCGACACAAGCGAGCGTTGGTGACGCGTGCGACGACACGGCCGGTGCCGCTGATGATTTCGAGATTGCCGCGCACCGCGAGCGGACCGTTCGGCTGCGGATCGATCGCAAGCACGCCGTCGCGCACTGGCAGCGCGTCGGTCTCACGGCTGGGCGGCTCGCCCGTCGCATCGAAGCCGATCTCGTTGTGCGAGCCGTCGCAGAACGGCTTGTTCTTCGAAGCGCCGCAGCGGCACAGGGTCACGCGGAAGCCGTTCGCTTCGCCGTCGATCTGTAGTTGACCGCGGAATGCGTACGGCCCGCGCTCGCGCACGCTCGCGAGATTGACCGGCGGCGCGGTCTCGTCGCTCGCGCCGTCTACGCGGCGATAGCGGATCGCGCCGGACGGACAGGCGTGCGCAATCTCGACCACGGACTCGACCGGCATCGCATCCGGATGAATCCACGGCCCTTGCACGTTGGCGAGAAAGACATTCGGAGCGCCGGTGACGCAGAAGCGCGAATGGATGCAGCGCTTCGCCTCGAACAGCAGCTCGAGCTTCTCGCCCTGCACGCGCTCGACACCGTCGACGATCGTCGCTGCGGGAGCAGGCTTCGCCACTGCCGGCGGCGGCGCGACCTTCGGCGCAGCGGTACCAGCGTCGGATGCAGGCGCATCGAGATCGAATCCGCGACTCGCCTGCCGTGACAATGTGCTGAGATGCTCTGCTGCATCTTGAGTACGCCGATCGCCGCCGCGCGCGAGCGCGAGCGCGACGTCGGCCAGCTGTTGCAGTCGCTCGATGAAGAACACTCGTGCAGCCCGGCCCGACTGCAGCGCCGACGAGTCGCGCAGCGTCGTGAACGACATTCCAGCATGACAGTCCGGATTCGATGGACCCGCGGGCAAGCGCGCCGCACGTTCGGCGAGCGGCATGATGACGTGCATCATCCCGATCGCGAGCCGCAGCACCAGGTTCTTCTCCTCGCCCGGAGCGCGACACACATAGGCGTAGGCGAACAGCCGCAGCATCAGGCTGTACGACGCGTTGGCGAGATCGACGACCGCGCTCGCCTCCATGTCTTCGATCCAGACGCGGCCTTCCGGACGCGGCGGCCGGCGCAGCACCGGATTGGTTGCCGCCGCAAACGCCGGCGAGAATCCCGGACGCTTGCGCTGGAACGACAGCAGCTCCTCGCGCACGGCGAGGAAGCGCTGGAAGTGCGAGCCCATCATGTCGCGCGGCGCGCCCTCGCCTTGCATGACGATACTCTCGAACGCGGCCAGCGCCGTCTTCGCGCAAATGACCGGCCGCGCGCCGCTCAGGCCGAATTCGACCAGTGAGATCTGCAACGCCGGATCGCCGACGAAGACCTTCTCCTCGCCGCAACGCTCGACCAGCCCGCGCAGCCCCTGCGACAACGTCGTATAGAAATTGCCGACGGTTTCGTAGTTGATGCCCATCGGCGTCAGGCGTCGGACCTCGCTGCCGCGGACGTAGCTGCGCTCGATCGCGAACGCCTCGCTGTCGCGCTCGTCGGAGCCGGCGGGCCGCTCCAGGTAGATGAAGTGCTGCAGCGTCTGCGCGTTGAAGGGCGCGAGCTTGACGACCACGCTGGCGGGCAAGTAACCGGGATCGATCGGAAAATTACCGCGGCCGACGCGCGGGCTGCCACCCAGCGCGGACGTGATATTCCACACTGCTGTGAGATGCGCCATCTCCTCGATCGCAACGTCGACGAGCGCCCGGCGCCAGCGCGCCGCTGCCTCCGCCTCGTCCGCCGCCAGTCCGTCGTCCGCGCCGCTGCGCAGACTGAAAGCCGCGTAGAGGTACGTGCACATGAGGTTGTGCTCGAGCTCGGCAGCTTCATAGAGCGCGTGCAGGATTGCCTCACGGTCCGCCAACCGTGGCGATGCGGGTTCGGTCATGGTGCTCTCCGGAGAATCCGGTAATGGTGTGCCCTAACGGTGCGCGGACGCAATCCACCGGCCACCCGGGTCGAGTACGTCGGGAGGGTTGAGCAAGGCGCGCGACCCATGTAAAACGCATGACCTCGGAAATCCCCGCTCCTGTCTCCCTCGTCATGCAAAATTTCGCGCCCGGCGATCTCAAGGAAGTCCTTGCGCTCCTGCAGACCGCCCTGGAGTTGCCACCCGACCAGCGCGAGGCATGGCTCGCAGCGCTGGACGCCTCCAAGACACGGCTCAAGCCGACAATCGCCGCCCTGCTGCAGAAACAGGCCGAGCACGAGACCGACGACTTCCTCAAGGATCTGGACGGCACCGGCGCTGCCACTATCGCGCCGCCGCCGGCAGTCGGCGGAATCGTCGGGCCGTACCGACTGCTCAATCCCATCGGCGAAGGCGGCATGAGCTCCGTGTGGCTCGCCGAGCGCACCGACGGCGTGCTGCGCCGGAAGGTCGCGCTGAAACTGCCGCACTGGTGGGCGCTCTCGAAGCTGACCGAACGCGCCACGCAGGAACGCGAGATCCTTGCATCGCTCGAGCATCCCAACATCGCGCGGCTCTACGACGCCGGTATCACCGACGACGGCCGGCCCTACCTCGCGCTCGAATACATCGAAGGCACAGCCATCGATGTCTATTGCCGCGACCACGCGCTCGACGTGCGCGCGCGCGTGCAACTCATTTCGCAGATTGCGCGTGCGGTCGCGTACGCGCATTCGCGCCTGATCGTGCATCGCGACCTGAAGCCTTCGAACATCCTGGTCGACGCCCAAGGCAGCATCCACCTGCTCGACTTCGGCATCGCCAAGCTGATCGAGGAAGGTAGCGCCGCGAACAAGGCGCTGACCCAGGTCGGCGCGCGCGTGCTCACGCTCGAGTACGCGTCGCCGGAGCAGTTCACCGGCAGCCCGATCACGACGGCAAGCGACGTCTACTCGCTCGGCGTCGTCGCCTACGAGTTGCTGGCGGGCACGCGGCCTTACACATTCAAGAGCGCGCTCACCGCGGACTGGGACGTCTTGTCGAGCGACGTGCGCGCGCCGAGCACTGTGGCACGCGAACGCTCGATGGCCCGTAGCCTGCGCGGCGACCTGGATACGATCGTCCTCAAAGCGCTGAAGAAGGAGCCTGGCGAGCGCTACGCAACTGCAGCCGCCTTCGCCGACGATCTCGATCGCTATCTGCGCGGCGATCCGGTGATCGCGCGGCCGGATTCCGCCGGCTATCGGCTGCGAAAGTTCGCGTTCAGGCATCGGCTCGTCGTCGGCGCAGCGGCCGCGGTGATGTTGGCGCTCGCTGCGGGGCTGGCGGTCGCGTCGTGGCAGCTGCGCGTCGCGCGCGCCGAGAAGAAGCGCGCCGAAGAAGTGAAGGAATTCGTCGCCTCGATCTTCCGCTCTGCCGATCCGTATTTCACCGGCGAGCAACAGATGAAGGCTTCGCAGCTGCTCACGCTGGCGAAGGAGCGCATCGACCGCGAGATGGCGTCGCAGCCCGAGAGCAGTGTCGAGTTGCTGGCGATCGTCGGCGAGGCGCAAGCGAATCTCGAGGAGTACGACGACGCGCGCTCGACCTTGCAGACGGCACTCGATCTCGCCGCGCGCAAGCTGCCGAACGGCAACATCCACACGTCGCAGGCCCGCGCGCAGCTGGCAACGATCCATGCCAACGAGGGCGAGTACGACCTCGCCAAGCGCGAGCTCGACGCCGTGATTCCCGAGCTGCGCGACTACGGCCGGCCCGCGGTGCGCGCGCTTGTCAACGCCCTGCAAACACGCGGCTTCGTCGCCGGTGACGCAGGCGAGTCGGACCGCGCTATCGCCGACATGCGCGAAGCAGTCGCCATCGCCGAGGAATCGATGGGCGAGAACGACTCGGAGACGATCCTCGCGACGCGCCAGCTCGCGCAGGAATACCTGATGGCGGGCCGGCAGCAGGAAGCTGTGTCCGCGGCGCGCGAAGCGTTCGGACGCGCGCAGGCGAACTTCGGTACCGGCGGACGCAATGCGCTGCTGGTCGAAACGGAAGATATGTACGGCCGCGCGCTCGCCGATTCCGGCCAGCTGATCGAGGGCATCGAACACCTGCAGAACTCGATCACGCGAACCGAGCAGCTGCTCGGCCCGAACAACGGCTCGATCGCGAGTAAACTCTCGTGGCTCGCACGCGCGCAGCTGAAGCTCGGTGACTTGCCCGGAGCCATCTCGTCGATGACTCGCAGCGTGGCAGCGGCAACGAGCGATCTGGATCGAGCACGCGCGCAGGCGAGTCTCGGCGTTACGCTGGTGGCGGCGCGCCGCATCGACAATGCCATCGCAGTACTGCGCCCCGCGGTCGAGGACCTGAAACGGCTCGACACCAGCGAAGGCTCGTGGGTGCCGAATGCGACCGCAACCTACGGTACCGCCCTGGCATTGGCCGGGCAGACTGCTGCAGCACAACGCGTGCTGCAGGAGAGCCTGAATACAGGCAAGGTGGCGGGACCCGCGCTCGCGGACACGCACAACGGCCTCGGCCTGAGCGCGCTCAATGCCAACGACGCCGCCGCGGCGCTCGAACATTTCCAGAAGGCGCTGGAGACCGCTGGACCCGCGGCCCCGCCGACGCGCATTCGCGCTGCCGGATTGCTCGGCGCGGGCATCGCGCAACTCGAGCTCGGCAAACTGCAAGAGGCCGATCAGACGCTGCGCGAGGCGGACGCCGCCTATCGCAAGATCGCCCAACTGCCGACGCCGGCGCTCGCGGACGTCCAGATTGCGCGCGGTCGCCTCGCGATGCTGGAAGGCCGCTCGCAGGATGCGTCGGTGCTGTTCGCTCAGGCCGACGAGTTCTGGCGCCGCTACGAGCCGAAGAGCCGCTGGGCGCGGGAAGCATCGCAGTTGCGCGAGCGGCCGGCGGCCCGGCAGCGGCCGGTCGGCAGCGAATGAACGCTTGACCTTCACGTAACGTGAAACCCTACGGTCCAGCCTCCTATGCAAGGAGCTGACCATGTTCACCATCCATGGCGTCCCGCTGTCCATTCACGTTCGCAAGGTAATCATCAGCGCACTGGAGAAGCGCCTGGAGCCGGCGATCGAGCGCATGGCAACGTGCGTGCGCATCGGCCTGCCCAAGCGCGCATGCGCAACTGTGAGCGCGCGCTGACAGCGCGCAAGACCTTGCTGGAGCTCACTGTCGCCAGTTCGGGACGATGTGCGTTGATCGTGGAAGGCGCGTAGAACGACGCGCTCGCGCGAAACCGGTCGCGCATTGCCGAGTTGTCAACAGCCAATGGAACGCGATCGAATTCCCGAGCTCGACCTGTTGCGATTCACGGCGGCGGCGAGCGTAGTCCTCTTTCACACCACTCACTGGCCGGCACAGCGGAACCTGCTCACCAGCACGTTCAGTTACGGCTTCCTGGGCGTGCCGCTGTTTTTCATGATCAGCGGCTTCGTGATTCTCATGACGGCGCAGAGCCGCAGCGCCATCGAGTTCACCAACTCGCGCATCGCGCGCCTGTACCCTTCCTTCTGGATCTGCGTGCTGCTGACCTCGCTCGTCCTCGCGCTGGTCGCGCATCGGCCGCCGTCGCTGGCAGCCATCGCCGCCAACCTGACGATGCAGCCGCACATGCTGTTCGACGAGCCCTACCTCGACCCGGTGTACTGGTCGCTCGTGGTCGAGATGAAATTCTACGCGCTGATGTGGGTGCTGATCGTGACCCGGCAGATGAAGCGCATCGAGCTGTTCCTGACGTTGTGGCTCGTGCTCGGGGCGATCGGCATGTTCGTAACGATGCCCCACTGGGTCCATTCGCTGCTGATCCCGATGTGGGCTTCGCTGTTCACCGGCGGCTGCTTCCTGTATCTCATCCGCTCGCGTGGAGACACGAAGCGGCGGTTGATCACCTACGGCGCGAGCGTGGTCGTGTCGATCGACTACGCATTGCATTACCAGGATGTGTACCTCCATACGACCGCGCCTGTGGTTGAGGTCACGGTTGCCGCGATCATTTTGGCGATGAGCGCAGTGTTCCTGCTCATCGCTTTGCGCAAGTGGTCGCTGCCGCGCAGCCGCTTGTGGCTGTGGCTGGGCTGCCTGACCTATCCGATCTACCTGCTCCATGCCGAAGCGGGCAACCATATCTGGGACGTCCTCGGCGGCGACGAGTGGGCGCGCATGTGGTTCGTCCTGGGGTTGGTGGTGCTCGCGTCGATCGTGCTGGCCGTCTTCGTCGAGCGGCGCCTCTGCCACGCTTTCCACAGGGCGCTCGATCGAGGAGCACAGCGGCTGCTCGAGAAACTCGGCCTCAGAGAGGATCGGGCGACTGCGATGCGCTAGGCTTGCGGCTCCTGTCGGAAGGAGCCCGCCTTGTCTTCGAGAGTGCCCCATGCCCTGCTGGCGATCGTCCCACTCGTGTGCCTCGTAGCAATGTCCAACGCACAGTCTGCCGAGGACAAGCGCCCGCGCCTGCGCGACCTCGGCGTAACGCTCGGGGTCTTCGATCCCGGCCCGCTCAACGCGATCACCGACGTGCGCGGGGTTCGGGTGGGACATCGCACGATCATCGAAGGCGATCGGATCCGCACTGGCGTGACGGCGATCGTGCCGCACGAAGGCAACGTGTTCCAGGACAAGGTGCCCGCCGCGGTCGTAGTCGGCAACGGCTTCGGCAAGCTCATGGGCACGACGCAGATCGTCGAGCTCGGCGAGATCGAGACGCCGATCCTGCTGACGAACACGCTGGCCGTCGGCCAGGCCGCGGAAGGCACGGTGCGCTGGACGCTGGCGCAGCCTGGCAACGAGGCGGTGCAATCGGTCAACGCAGTGGTCGGCGAAACCAACGACGGTCGCCTCAACGACATCCGCGCGCGCACGATCACCTATCAAAATGCGCTCGACGCGATCGAGCATGCGACCTCAGGCCCGGTCGCAGAAGGCTCGGTCGGCGCCGGCACGGGCACGGTCGCATTCGGCTTGAAAGGCGGCATCGGCACCAGCTCGCGCCATCTGCCCGAGCGCGGCGGCGGCTACACCGTCGGCGTGCTGGTGCAGACGAACTTCGGCGGGCTGCTGACGATCGCGGGTGTGCCGTTGTGGAAACAGCTCGGCCTGAACCCGTTCGCGCCGCAGCCCGCGCCGCCGAATGCCGGTTCGAGCACCAATTCCGGGTCGATCATGGTTGTCGTTGCCACCGACGCGCCGCTCTCCGATCGTAATCTCGAACGCCTCGCGCATCGTGCGCTCGTTGGCTTGAGCCGCACCGGCGCGACGGTCGCAAACGGCTCAGGTGATTACGTACTCGCATTCTCCACTGCGCAGGAAGTGCGACGCACGCCGGCCCGGCGCAGCGCGGTCGCGTCCTTCGCGGAGCTGCCGAACGACGCGATGACACCTCTGTTCCAGGCCGTCGCGGAGGCGACCGAAGAAGCCATCGTGAACTCGCTGTTACAGGCGAGGCCGATGCGTTCGGCACTCGGCAGCGTCGACGCACTCGATCCGGAAGTCGTGCGCCGCGCGCTGCACTGACTCAGCAACGAAACATTCATGCCGTCTTCACCTGCGTGACAGCGGCACCGGCGATGCTGGCTGCAACGTTTTCGAGGAGACTCCGATGCAGACAGGCCGCCGCACCTTCATCAAGCATGCACTCACGGGCAGCGTCGCGCTGAGCGGCCTCGCCGGCATCCTGCGCTCGCGCCAGGCGCCGGCCGCAATCGCGTCCGACGCAGCGCGTCCGATGGCGCCGTGGGGATTGCAGATCGGCGATGTCGTCGGCGATCGCGCCATCGTCTGGAGCCGCGCCGACAAGCCCGCGCGCATGTTCGTCGAATGGTCGCGCGACGAGACGTTCGCGAGCGCCATGACACTGCGTGGTCCGCACGCGCTGGACGTCAGCGACCTGACCGCGCGCATCGACCTGACGAATCTGCCGGCCGACAGCGACGTGTTCGTACGTGTCGTGTTCGAGGATCTCGATTCCGGCAAGGCGCGCAGCGAGCCCGTCGTCGGCCGCTTCCGCACGCCGCCGGACAAGCGCCGCGACGTGCGCTTCGTGTGGTCCGGCGACACCTGCGGCCAGGGCTGGGGCATCGATCTCGGCTTCGGCGGCATGAAAATCTACGAAGCGATGCGCCGCGCGCGGCCGGACTTCTTCCTGCACTCGGGCGACACGATCTACGCCGACGGCCCGCTGACCGAACGGGTGACCGACGCAACCGGCAAGCTGATCTGGAGCAACGCCTTCCTCGACGAAGTGCCGGAGAAGCTGAAAGTCGCCGAGACGCTGCAGGAGTTCCGGCGCAATCATCTGTACAACCGCTACGACGTCAACGTCCAGCGCTTCTCCGCCGAAGTGCCGCAGATCTGGCAGTGGGACGACCACGAAGTGTCCAACAACTGGTCGGACAGCAAAGTGTTCGACAGCCGCTATACGGAGCAGCGCATCCAGACGCTGGTCGGCCGCGCGACGCGCGCTTTCCTCGAATACTCGCCGATGCGCTGGCACAACCTGGCCGAGTCCGAGCGCGTGTATCGCCACATCCCGTATGGGCGCGACCTCGACGTGTTCGTGCTCGACATGCGCAGCTATCGCGGGCCGAACTCGTTCAACCGGCAGGAGCAGCGCAGCGCCGAGACCGCGTTCCTCGGCCGCAACCAGATCGCGTGGTTGAAGTCGATGCTGGAGCAGTCGCGCGCGACCTGGAAAATCGTCGCGGCCGATATGCCGCTCGGGCTGCAGGTCGGCGACGGCATGGACGCGCAGAGCCGCCCGCGATGGGAAGCGGTCGCGAACGGCGACGGGCCGGTGCTCGGGCGCGAGTTCGAGATCGCCGAAGTCCTGCGTTTCATCAAGCGCACGGACGTGCGCAACGTCGTGTGGCTCACCGCCGACGTGCATTACTGCGCCGCGCACTACTACGATCCGCGCAAGGCGCAATTCCAGGACTTCGATCCGTTCTGGGAGTTCGTCGCCGGGCCGCTGCACGCCGGCGCCTTCGGACCGAACCTGCTCGACAACACCTTCGGGCCGCAGGTCGTATTCCAGAAAGCGCCGCCGGTCGCGAACACGCCGCCGAGCGGCGGCTTCCAGTTCTTCGGTCAGGTCGACATCGATCCGCGCAGCAAGCAGCTCACCGTCGCACTCAAGGACATCGACGGCGCGACGGTGTTCGCGAAGCGGCTCGAAGCGCGAGCCTCGCGCGACGGCCGCTGGGATTGAGGCCGGATCGGAACCGGAGTCATTATCTTCCCGTTCGTGCCCACATCCATGCACCGTGCATTGGAGGTCTTAACGTTCGTCCGATTGTTGTCGAAACCATCCGGGGAGCCCCGTCATACTACAGAAGGTCCGCTGGACCGTGATCGGAGAGCCCCATGCTGTATGCCATCCTGATCTATGAGCGCCCGCACGATTTCGACCGTCGCGAGGGCGAGGCCGAGGAAGAAGCGGCCTATACCGGTGCCTGGCAGGCCTGGCACCAGGCGCTGCTCAAAGCCGACGTCTTTGTGGGCGGCAGTCCGCTCGAACGGCCGGAGACCGGTACGACCGTGCGGCAGCGGGACAGCAAGCGCCTGATCCAGGACGGGCCGTACGCCAACACCAAGGAGCAGCTGGGCGGATTCACGCTGCTCGAGCTGCCGTCGCTCGATGCCGCATTGGAGTGGGCGGCGCGCTGCCCCGCGGCCGCGTACGGCGCCGTGGAAGTGCGGCCGATTGCAGGTGAAGTTCACAAGCGCGTGACGGGTGAATACCCGAAGTGACGATCTCGCGCATCGCGCCGTCGAGGCCGTTGCGCGCCAATCCTACGGGCGGCTCGTTGCGTTGCTGTCTGCGCGCACGCGTGATGTTGCCGCCGCGGAGGATGCGCTTGCCGACGCGTTGATGTCGGCTCTCACAACCTGGCCACGCGACGGCATTCCGAAGAACCCGCAAGGCTGGCTGATGACGGCGGCACGCAACCGCCTGCTCGATCAGGCCCGCCACCGGCAGGTTCGTGACCAGAGCGTACCCACTCTCGAGCTGATGATGAGCGATCTGTACGAAACCAAGGATCCCGACGCGCTCCCCGACGAGCGCCTCAAGCTGCTGCTCGTGTGCGCGCACCCGGCGATCGATCCGGACATGCACACGCCGCTGATGCTGCAAACCGTGCTCGGCCTCGATGCCGTAGCGATCGCACGCGCCTTTCTCATCTCGCCCAAGACGATGGGCCAGCGACTGGTGCGCGCGAAGAACAAGATCCGCCAGGCGCGCATCGCGTTCGAGATTCCCGCGGCGGATCAGATTCCGCAGCGGCTGGAGGCGGTGCTCGACGCGATCTACGCTGCGTACGGCAGCAGTTGGGAAGACGCCGCGGGGACCGACCGCAAAGCCGTGGGTCTCGCCGAGGAGGCGATCTGGCTGGCGCGGGTGCTGCGCGATCAGATGCCGGAAGATCCGGAAGTCCACGGCTTGCTCGCGCTGATGCTTCATTGCGAAGCGCGCCGCCCGGCACGCCGCGGCGCTGATGGCAAGTTCGTTCCACTCTCCGAACAGAACCCGCGCGAGTGGCTCGTGCCGCTGATCGACGAAGCCGAGCGCGAGCTCCTGGCAGCTGCGCGTCACGCCAGGCCCGGAAGGTTTCAGATCGAGGCCGCGATTCAGTCCGTGCACGCGGAGCGCGCTCACAGCGGGCGCACGGATTGGGGCGCCATCGCGCGCTTCTATGATCTTCTCGTCGACGTTGCACCGTCGCTCGGCGCGACCGTCGGTCGCGCGGCAGCGCATGCCGAGTCCGAGTCGGCAAAAGCCGGGCTCACGATGCTGGATGCGATCGACTCCGACGCCGTTACTGCGTACCAACCGTACTGGGCCGTGCGTGCCCATCTGCTGAGCGAGCTGAAGCGGCTCACCGAGGCGAAGGACGCATTCGAGCGCGCGATCGGTCTGAGCGAGGATGACGCCGTTCGAACGTTTCTGCTGGAGCGTCGTCAAAAGATACCGTCATGAATAGCCGACACCTGTTGATCTGCTTGTGCCTGGCTGGAGTCAGCACTGCGCTTGCCGCCGATGACGCCGCTCCCCGCAAATCCAGCGCGGGCATCTATCGCTTGCCGTATGCAACGGGGACCGTTGTCAAGGTCTTCGACGACTTCAGCACACATCGTCCCGTTCCTGCACTGGACCTGTTCGCCGTCGAAGGCGACAAGCCCTATCGCGTCGTCGCCGCGGCCGCCGGCCGCATCATGGCGATTCAGGACAGCTACAGCGAGCAGCAGTCCGGTCGCCCGGCCGCGCAATGTCACAACAATTACGTCTGGATCGCCCACCCGAACGGCGAATGGACCAACTACTCGCACCTGGTGCAGAACTCGGTGACCGGCAAGGCCAAGCTCAAGGTCGGCGACGAAGTCAAAGCCGGCACCTACCTCGGCGACGAAGGACACGTCGGCTGTGCGATGCTCGAGCACGTCCACTTCGAGGTGGCCGTGCCCGATCCGCAGACAGCAATCGATGAGGGCGGGTTCCTGCTGGACAATGCGCACGGCAGCCGCGAGCGCAATCCGAGATTCTGTGGGATTGCCGAACCGCTGAAGAAAGACGACTCGTATCGCGCCGCTGCGTGCTGAACCCGGTCGACGGTCAGGTGCGTCGCTCGAACTGCATGATCCAGTTAGTGTCCCAGGTCTTGCCGCCGTCGTACGAGTACGCCTGCTCCCAGTGCGCCGAGGTCGCGGTGATGTCCGACCACTTCAAGCGGCTGCGGATTGCCTTGCCGTTGTCGGTGAAGTCGGCGTAGAACGTGCCGACGCCGTTCTCGAAGCTGCCGACGTTCGGCACCTGCAGCGGGCCGGACATGTAGCGGCTGTCGAACCACCAGATCGACCAGTGATTCTTCTCTGCGTCGTACGTGCGTAGCGCGACGCCATAGGTCGTGCCGCTCGGCTTCGTGAAGATGTGCTCCTCGACGTTGCTGGCGCCGCCCATCAGCGCGCGGTTGCTGCAGGTCGCATCGAACTCCCACCACTCGCCCGACGCGCGCTTCAAGCGGTGATGCACGCTCCAGTCGCCGAAGAGGAAATCGAAGCCGTGCGCGCCGGAGCGATCAGGTGCAGCGGCGCGAGCGAGCGATGTCACGACCAGCATGGCGGCCACGAGCAGCGTGCGGATTTTCATGCCCGCTAAAGTGCTCCCGGGCCTCTAACCGGACAAGATCCATTTACCGGCCCGATACTGAGCCACGCGCTCCTAAGGGGCGGATGGATCGGCCAGGCGCGGGTCGTGGAGGAACTCCTCGTCGGTGAGGCTCGACAGGAATGCGAGCAGATCCTGCCGCTCCTGCGCGGTCAGCGTGAAGCCTTTGATGAACGGACTCTTGCCGGGATGCGCGCGACCGTCTCCTGGTCGCGGACCGTCAGTCAGCACGCGGCCGCCGGCGGAGTAAAAGTCGAGCACGTCGTTCAACGTCGCGAGGCTCCCGTCGTGCATGTACGGTGCGCTGCGCTCGATGTTGCGCAGCGTCGGCGCCTTGAAGCGATCCTTGTCGGCGGCATCTCCGGTCACCGCAAACAATCCATAGTCGGCGCCACTTATATATGTATCGCTCGAAGGGTAAAGGCCCGTGATGTGGAAGGCCCGCTCCGCGACAGTCGCATTTTGATGCGTCACGAACTGGCTGAAGTTGAATCCCGCGTGGCAGTGCGCGCATTCGAGGCGCTCCGACATGAACAGGTTCATGCCGCGCACCTGGGATTCCGTCAGGGCTGCATCCTCGCCGTAGTAGGCATACCGGTCGAACGGCGAATCGAACGAGATCAGCGTACGCACGAAGCTCGCGAGCGCCTTCGCAACGTGGTCGAAAGTCACCCGCTCGCGCTCCCGAGGAAATGCATTGGCGAACAGCTTGACGTAGTCAGCGTCGTCGGTGAGTCGGGCGAGAATCTCGCGCTCGTGTCCCGCGGCGCCCATTTCCACCGGCTGGTCGCCGAACAAGGGCAGCAGCAGTTGCTGCTCGATCGCGGTGATGCCCGGATGTGCCCAGGTGAACGTCGCGTCGTAGGCAACATTGACGAGCGCCATCGCGTTGCGATGATGCTTCTGACCTGTCGAGCCGGTGGCAATCGCGGCCGGTTCGCTGAAGGCATGCGACTGTTGATGACAGCTCGCGCATGCCTGTGTGCCGTTCGCGGAGAGACGCTTGTCGTAGAACAGGTGTCGTCCAAGCTCTATCTTCTCGACCGTGAGCGCGTTGTCATCGGGAATCCGCGGCTGCGGAAATCCCGGCGGCAAGTGCCACTGGTACGGCGTCTCGCGCGCGCAGCCAGTCGCTGCGAGCGCGAGGAGCAGCAACAACACGCGAGCCCGGCTCACTGCAGCACCCAGAGATTCTGCGGAATGCCCGGCTGCAATCCCGTTGCCGCATACGCCTCCTTGCACGCGGGATCGACCTGATAATCGCCGGTACACACGACGTAGTTCGCCGCACGCGCCGCCGCAATCAAAGTGTCCAGCCGCAGACTGACGACACCGCGCAGCGGATCGCCGCGAAGCTCGATTTGCATCTCGTTCGGCTGTGCGCACGGCTGTGCAGGCGGACGCAGCGCCGAAGCGGAGCTGCAACCGGTGCTGCCGAGATGGAAGGCCCACTCGTGTCCTGCGACGGCGAGATCGGCGCGCAGAAATTTGTGACCGGACTGCCAGTTCCAGAACATCTCGCCGCGATCGAGCGGCGCGGCAGCCGCGAGCGGATTGGCATGATTCAGCTCGAACGGCACGCCGACGGTCAGGCGGATTCCCGAATACGCGCCGCCATCCCCTCCGATGCTTCCCTGCACGGCAATGTGCTGCGCAGTTGTCGAGTCACCGGCGAGATCGATCAACGCCACTTGCTCGTTCTGCCACGGCGCCGACACCGCGAACCTGAACGGGTGTGGCCGTCCGTGCTCATCCAGCAGCTCAATCGCATGAACATAAAACTGCAGCGAGTGAAGCGTCGCGCGCTCGCCGCCGACGATCCCGAAACGCACTTCCGCTTTCGTGGTGCCGGAGCCACACGACGCTACAAAGACGATGCCGAGCGCCAGCGCCGGCAGTAAGATGAGCCCCATGCCGGCGCTGGTTCGCAGGGGAAACCTGAGCATGAGCAACCTCACGACTCGCACTCTCTCGCTGCTCCTGGCGACGTTGCTATCTTGCTGCATCTTCCCAGCAGCAGCCGACGACGGCAAACCTCGTTACGTCGCCGGCACCGGTCGCGACCAGGGCGACTGCCTCAACCGCTTCCGCCCCTGCCGCTCGCTCAGCTATGCGATCGCGCAGTCGAGCAAGGGTGACTCGATCCAGGTTGCCGAGGGCACGTACGTCATCCGGCAATCGGCGCAGCTGTTCGATCTGCTATCGGCGCCCGGACGCGTGCACGCCGGCTTCAGCAAGTACAGCAGCTACTCCGAGCGCACGGCGAGCAACGAGACGTTGCTGATCGGCGTGCCGCCCGAGTTTCGCGAGCGTTTCGAGGCCGCCGGCTTCACAGTGATCGCCGACACCAAGGGACTCGAAGTGACCAACGCGGAGGCGCGGGCCATGCGCAAGCTCACTGCGCAAGTCACCGAATCGGAGAAGAGCCACGCGGCCGCGCCCTGCACCGCCAATGTATCGGCAGGGTTCCCATGCCAGTCCGTCAGCCTGCTGTCGCACCTGGCATTCGACACGCTCAAACCGGTCTCGACGAAGGCGAACGACATCTGGGGCTTCACCGATCTCAACACCGGCCGCGAGTACGCGTTCATCGGCGTCGAGAACGGCGTCGCGATCCTGGACATCACCGATCCGACCGCGCCGGAGCAGGTGGGTGCGCCCACCGGCACCAGCACGACATGGCGCGACATCGAGATCTATCAGGTGTTCGATCCGAACGCACAGCGCTGGCGCGCGTACGCGTATATCACGGCCGATGCAGTACAGGATCGGCTGATGCTGCTGGATCTCAGCGGCCTGCCGAACGGCATCGAGCGCGTGGACTTCGAGTCGGATCACCGCTCGGCGCATACCGACTACATGCTCAATTCCGACTTCACCTACGGCATTTCGCAGACCGGCGAGACGCCGGTCCTCGCCATCGCCGGCTCCAACCTCGCCGGCGGCAACCACCGGTTGTACTCGCTCGCGAATCCGCGCGCGCCGGCACTGTTCAGCGTCTCGACCTCCGGTTACGCGCACGACCTCGCATCATTCCCGATCAAGGATGCGCGCAAGGACACGCAGTGCGTCAACGCGCAGAGTCGCCCCGTCTGTCAGGTCCTGACGGACTTCAACGAGAACACGGTCGACGTCTGGGACGTGACCGACCCGGCTGCGCGGCAACAGCTCGCAAGCCAGCCGTATCCGAATGCCCGCTTCGTGCACACCGGCTGGTGGACCGATGACGGCCGCTACCTGTACGTCAACGACGAGCTCGACGAGCGCGATCTCGGTCTCAATACCACCATCCGCATCTTCGACATGACTGACCTGCGCGCACCGGCACTGGTCGGCTCGTGGGTCGGACCGACTCGCGCTATCGATCACAACACATACGTCAAGGGCAACCGCCTGTACTTCGCCAACTACAGCGAAGGCCTGACGATCCTGGACATTACCAACCGTGTGGCGCCGGTACGCGTCGGCTTCTTCGATACGTGGCCGGCGAACAGCGATACCGCTTTCGTCGGCGCCTGGGGCGTGTACCCGTTCTTCGCGAGCGGCACGATCGCGGTCAGCGACATCAACAGCGGCCTCTACCTGGTCCACAACGAAACGCTCACGACGCCGCGCGGCGCGTTCACGATCGCGAACGCCAAAGTCTCGGCCACCGAAGGTCAGCCGCTCGCGATCAGCGTACATCGCAATGGCGGCAGCAGCGGTGCAGTGTCGGTGCAGCTCGATGTGCTGTACGCGACTGCAACCGCCGCGGACGCGACGCTCTCTTCGACTACTCTCAGCTGGGCTGACGGCGATGCCACGCCGAAGAGCGCGACGCTGAATCTCGCGTCGGACGCGCAAGACGAGGACCTGGAGATGCTGATGGTCCGGCTGGTCGACCCGCGCGGCGGCGCGAACCTCGACTATCCCGACACGGAACAGGTGACGATCGGCGACACCGGCAAGGCGAGCCGCTTGCGATTGCTCGAAGAGCAACCGCTCGTCGATGAAGCGCGCGCCAAAGCGTACGTCACGCTCACGCGGCGCGGCTCAGCGAGCGGTGAAGTCCGCGCGAGCTATCGGACGATCGCCGGCGGAACCTACAGCGGCGCGACTGCGACCCAGGGTGAAGTGATCTGGCCGGACGGCGACGCGAGCGCAAAGACAGTCACGGTCGCACTGAATCCAGCAACCCTCGACGCGGGACAAAGCGGCACGTTCCAGATGGAGATCTTCAATCCCGTCAACACGTCGCTGGAGAGCGCTGCGGGTGCCAACGTCGCCACGATCCCAGTGACGGTCACGGTGAGCGACTTCGCGACGGCAGCCCCGCCCGCGCCGCCGCCGCCGCCGAGCACGGGCCGCAGGAGTGGCGGCGGCGGAGCCGATCTGCTGTTGCTGCTCGCGCTCGGCTTGCTTACGCTTGCCGCCCGTGGACCAGCGAATCGCGTTCGCACGCGCGAAAGATAAGACCTCCATTGCGTATGCGCTGTCGGGCGAGGGACCGCCGCTGGTGCGCGCCGGCACGTGGCTCACTCACGTGCATCACGACTGGGAAACCCCGATTTTCGCTCACTGGCTGAGCTTCATGTCGGAGCGACATACGCTGGTGCGCTACGACCCGCGCGGCTGCGGACTTTCGCAAGGCGACGCGGACGCGGTCTCGTTCGAGGACTGGGTCGCCGACCTGGAAGCCGTCGTCGACCGGCTCGAGCTCCAGACCTTTCCGCTATTCGGCATGTCGCAAGGCGCCGCGGTCGCCGCCGAGTATGCGATCCGGCATCCCGAGCGCGTTTCGCAATTGACGCTGTACGCGCCGCTGGTCACCGGCTGGCGCGGCCGCAGCGATCCGGTCTCGCAGAAGTGGCAGGCGATGCATCAGCTGGTCCTCACCGGCTGGGGCGAGGAGAACATGGCCTTCCCGGCGATGTTCGCGCACCTGTTCCTGCCGGAATCATCGCCGCAGACACGCCAGTGGTACGCCGAGCTGCAGCGCAAGAGTGCGAGCAAGGAAGTCGCGAGCCGCTTCCTGAGCGTGGTCGGCGACCTGCGCATGTTCCGCCGCATGAACCAGATCCGCGTGCCGACGCTCGTCATCCAGATCGCGCGCGACCACGTCGTCGAACCGCGCACCGCGCCCGGCGTCGCCAGCGAGATTCCCGGCAGCCAGTTCGTCAGCATCGACAGCAGCAACCACATCCTGCTCGAGGACGAGCCCGGCTGGCAGGATTTCCGGAACGCTTTCACACGTCACGTGCCCGGCGCGGCGGCGGCGCCGCGTCGCGATGCCGCGGCGCGCGAGCGCATCGCTCAGCTCTCGCAGCGCGAGCAGAAGATCCTTGCCGAGATCGCCAAGGGGCTGAACAACCGCGAGATCGCCGGTGGCTTGTTCATCAGCGAGAAGACCGTGCGCAACCACATCACCAGCATCTTCGACAAGCTGGGCGTGTCTTCACGAGCGCAGGCCATCGTGCTCGCGAAAGAAGCCGGCTCGTAGAGAAGAGGCTGTCAGGCTAAAGCCTGACCTACACCACTAGGCCAGCAAAGGCTCGAGTTCTGTGTGGGTCAGGCTCTAGCCTGACTCTCGGGACATCTGTCCCGGCTCGGGGCCGGCAGATTGGGGCGGCGGCCTCATGAGCTCGGAGGCGCAATCGGCGATCGTGCGCTCACTCCACCTGCGTGAGCCGCTCCATGAACCTGCAAACCCTCGACTCCGCCCGCTACGGCAAATGCCTGCACAACGCGCAGAAGGTCAACTGGGACATCGATACGGACGTGATCCGGTTTCGCCAGCTCGACGCATCCTCCAGGTTCATGCCGGATTCGCTGTCGCTGGTGACGCAGCTGACATTCCTGAGCAGCGGACAGCAGCGTCTGCTGAGCCAGGTGCAGGGTCGGACTTACGCCTACCTCTTCGGCCTGCTCGAGCGTTGCATCAATGCCAAGGTGCTGGAACTGGGCCGTGCGCACTCCCTCGGCGATCAGACTGCAGTCGCCGCCCTGCTCCACTTCGTCAAGGACGAGCTGAAGCACCAGGAGCTGTTCCGCCGCATCGAGAAGCTCGCCGATCTCGCGATGCCGCCGGGCTACCGGATGACCTCGGATCCAAATGCCGCCGCCGCCTCGATGCTCGCCAAGTCGACGTGGGCCGTGCTCGCGCTCACCTGCTTCGTCGAGATCTTCACGCAGGCCCACTATCTGCACAGCATGCACGACGACGGCGACATGTCGCCGCTGTTCCGCGCCGTCTTTCACTACCACTGGATCGAAGAAGTGCAGCACGCCACTCTCGACGAGCTGGAGTGGCAGCGCGTGCACGATGCGCTGCAGCCCGACGCTGTCGATGCGGCAGTCGACGAATTCCTCGAGCTCGTGCGCATCCTCGACCGCATCCTGCAGGCCCAGGCTTGCGCCGACGGGGACTATTTCGCCAGCTGCGCAGGTATCTATCTCAATCGCGAGCAGAGCAACGCCGTCAAAGCAGGCCTGCTGAAAGCGTATCGCCTGCAATACATCGCGTCCGGCTTCCGCAACGAGCGCTTCCAGCGAGCGTTGTCGAGCAAGGTCACGTCCGAGCAGATGGCGCGAGTCGAAGCTGGATTCGCGCCGCTGCTTGCTTACGTGGGTCAGGCTTTAGCCTGACAAAGAGCCGGAATAACTCTCGCCAACGAAGAATTCTGAAGTTCTGAACTCGGAAATTCCGAGCTCTTCTTGGCGCCTTTGCGCCTTGGCGAGAGAAATTTCTTCAGCTCCCCTGCCCTGCCTCGAACGCGTACTCGTGCTGGGCATCTCGCAACGTCAGCGTCTTCTTCGCCCCACTCCCCACCACGAACTCAAACCCGCTGACCCCTGGCGAAGTCGTCACGAACGACAGGGTGCCGTCCGGATTGCGGCGCGAAGCGACCTCGCTCTTCCATTCACCGAAGTCGAAAACAGTCTTCGCTCCACTGTGTTGAACGGCAAGATCACCGAGCGCCGCATTGGTGTAGCGCGTGCCGAGTTTTGCTGCTTCCTGCGCATCCGCCGGCACGACCAGGAGCTTGCGATCCGCGGTGAGCTGCGCGAAGAAGTTCCGGGCCCCGGCGGCCAGCGCGGCGTCAGCCTCGGGGCGACCGTCGAACAGGACCTCCTGCAGCTTGCGGCTGAAGCCGCTGCGAATCAGCCAGCCGGGATCGCCGTTGGTGAGCACGACGGCGCCGACCTGCTGGTCGGGCAGCCAGATCATGTCGCTGTGAAATCCGATCATGTCGCCGCCGTGATGCACGACCGGAACGCCGTAAGTCTTGTCAACCATCAGGCCCATGCCGTACACGGTGTCCTCGCCGATCGGCACCTTCGCGTCGCGACGAGCCAGCAGCGGCGCCTTCGAAATGTAGCGGTGGCCGTCGGGGAGTGCGCCATTTCCGAGCTCCATCGATACGTACTTGAGCATGTCGTTGACGCTGCTCCAGCCGGCGCCGGCGGGACGCAGCGGAATGATCGAGTAGTTCAACTCGGACACCGCGCGCGCCGGCTTGCCGTCGACATCAGGAGCGTGCGGCCCCGAGTGATTGCCCGACAGCGCTCGCGCGTAGTCAAACGTCGTGGCCTTCATGCCGAGCGGGTCGAACACTTCGCTCTGCATCGCCTTGTCGTACGCTGCGCCGATCTCCAACTGCGGATACAACACGTGTCCGGCGGTGAATCCAGCGGCGCCGGCGAGCAGGTTCGAGTACTGGAACATCTCGCCGAACTTGCTGGTCGGCTGCACGGTGGCGAGCGTGGCGAGCGCACCTTCCGGCGTGACGCCCTTGAACTGGAACAGCCATTCGAGATCCTGCCGCGGCAGACCGGTGCATGCGCAGATCAGGTGCTCGACGAGCGTGCGATGCGTCGTCTCCGCGTTGCCGAGCTTGAACTGCGGCAGCAGCTGCGTCACCGGCGTCTTCCAGTCGATCTTGCCCTGGTCGACGAGCTTCGCGAGCAGCAGCGTCGTGAGGCCCTTGGTGTTCGACGCGATCATGTACAGCGTGTCGCCATCGACCTTCGCCGGCTTGCCGAGCTCGCGCACGCCGAAGCCACCGGAGAACACGACCTTGCCGTTCTCGACGAGTCCGAGCGATACGCCGGGCACGCCGGTCGCCTTCTGCCCGTCCTCGATGAACTTGGTCAGCATCGCGATGCGCGCGGCGTCGAGACGGTTCGCTTGCTTGCCGGCGAATGTCTCGCGCGAATAGCCCTTCGGCAGCAACTTGTCGAAGATCAGCGCGACCTGGGCGAGACGTTTCTCGCCAACGGCCTGCGCCATGTCATAGATCGCAACGTTCCAGACGCCGCCGGCGAACTGCACGTTGACCGCCACGTCGCGGCGCTCGTTCGGCGAAGTCTGATAGTTGTAGTTGCGCCGCTTCGACCAACCGTCCCGGTCCGGCCGGTCGGTGGCCACGAGCAGCGGCCACGTCGGCTTCTGGTACGCGGCCCAGGCGGCGGCGACTGCTGCATCGGCGTCCTTGGCCTGAACGTCGACGATCACGATGCGCGAGCCATCTTCGGGCGCTTCGAGGATCGTCGCCGGTCCACGCACCGACACCTTCCACCCGGCCGGCGCAATGAACGTGTTACCGAGCGCGGTCGTCTTCGGAGTATCCGCTTTCAGTTGCTCTGCCGGTGCGCCCGCAGCGTGCACCGTACCGCAGACGACGAGAAGCCAGGCCAGTGTCAGCGTTCGCATGATGATCCCTCGCTGATTCGCAATCTCGACTCAGGCGCTGATCCCCGCGGCTATGCAGCGCACGAGCGGCTGAGCATAACGCACGTTCGGGTCGCGCTCGGGATCATAGATGGCGAAGTCGGCGCCGGCCACACGTTCGGACTCGCACAGTGTCCGGATCAACGCACTGAGCTGCGCATAGTCGAATCCGGGGCTGCCCGGCGAGTCCACGGCCGGCATCACACCGGCATCGAGCACGTCCAGATCGACGTGCACCCACACCTTGTCGAGCGCGCGCGACTGCAGCCTCGCAATGACTGCGCGCATCGCGACTTCGACGCCCTTCGCGAGCACGCGCTGGACGGTCCACTGCGTGATGCCTGTTCCGGAGAGATCGCCGTCGCGTTGCCCGATCTGGATGATGTCCGCGTCGGTGGCCAGCGGCTTGCCGACCTCCGGCCAGCTCGTGAGCAGCTCCTCGCCCCGCCCGCTCGCCAGCGCGAGGTCCATGCCGGCGACCGCGCCGAGCCGTCGCGAGGTGTCGTAGTTCGACGGGTGATAGAAATCGCTGTGCCCGTCGATGTGCACGAGCCCGCGGCCGCCTGCGACGCGCGAGCCGTACAGACCGCCGAGGAGGACGCTGCAGTCGCCACCGATCACGACCGGGAACCGGTCGCGACGCAGGATGCCGGCGACTTTCTCGCCGAGCTGCAGCGAGAAGGCACGAATCGAGACACCGTTGCGAATGCGCGTTCCCGGCTGAGCCTCGAATTGATATTGGGGTCGCTCGAGCGAGATCACCTCGTCGGCGTCCAGCGCTCCGGCGAGTCCGGCATCGAGCAGGGTTTGCGGCGCGCGCCACGCTCCCTGCTGCTTGCTCCCGACGGGACTCAAGCCGAGGTTGCTCGGCGCCAGCACCAGGCTGACCTTCTTCCCGTTCGCGCGAGCGGCGGGCGCGAGCAGCGCCGCGGCCGCGGAGAGTACGAATTGCCGGCGGGTGAACTTCATTTGCGACGCATCCCTATAACTCTTAACGACTATTACACCGGTTAGAGGCGTCGTCAACGCAGCCCAGGGAACCCTTCGCGAAACTCGTTCGTGTCCTGATTGAAGGCAGTGGGGGAAGAGCCAGTCACTTGAACAATATCAACGAGCACGCCGAGCCCGGACTGCTTGCGACAGGGAAGGACACGATTCCGAACGGGGACTCTCCGGCCGAGCTGCAGTGGCCATTCGTCGAGCGCCGCGCAGGCGCGGATCGGCGCAAGGGCGACCGCCGCAAGGGGGAGCGCCGCCAGGGCGACCGGCGTCAGCCGACCGCATTGGCGGGCCGCGAAGCCGCACCCTCGTTCACCGGTCGCGAGCGCGAGATCGTCGATCTGCTGATGCGCGGAATGTCGAACCGACAGATCGCGCAGGCGCTCGGCATCGCAGAGGCCACGGTCAAGAAGCACCTGCATCACGTCTTCAAGAAGCTGGGCGTGCGCAGTCGCGCCCTGCTCATCGCCGAGAAGGCGGGCTCGAAGAATCGCTGAGGCGCGCTACCCGGCTCGTGCCTGGGTCAGCAGGTGGGCCGCCGGCAGCGAGCCGGCCGCGGGCAGGTGCAGCTCGAGACAGCGCGCCAGCGCTTCGCGATCGAGCGGTTTGGCGAGGTGGTCGTCCATGCCTGCCTGCCGGCATTCGATCTCGTCCTTTTTCATCGCGTTCGCGGTCAGCGCCACGATCGGGATGTGCTCGCCAGTGCGCTCCCGCGCGCGAATCTCCCGCGTTGCCTCGTAACCGTCGAGCACGGGCATCTGGCAATCCATCAGCACCAGGTCGTAGCCGCCCTTCGCCCACGCGTCGACGGCTTCGCGTCCGTTCGCGACTGCGTGGACGACATAACCCAGCTTCTGCAGGAAACGCGTCGCGACCTTCTCGTTCACGACGTTGTCTTCGGCGAGCAGGATGCGCTTGCTGCCGGCGCGCGCGGTCTCGAAGCCTGGCGACTCCGACACGGCTGCAGGATTCTGCCCGCTCACGACATCGAAGCGCGCAGTGAACCAGAAGGTCGAGCCCACGCCTTCGCGGCTTTCGACGCCCGCCTCGCCGCCCATCAACTCGGCCAGCCGGCGCACGATCGACAGGCCGAGCCCGGTGCCGCCGTACCTGCGCGTCGTCGACGCATCGACCTGCGTGAACGGCTTGAAGAGCGTGTGTACGCGATTCGCAGGAATGCCGACGCCGGTATCGCGCACTTCGAGGCGCAACATCATGCCGCCCATCGCGGACAGTGCTGCGCTTGCCGCGACCGTGACTGCGCCGCGCTCCGTGAATTTCACAGCGTTGCCGCACAGGTTCACGAGGATCTGCCGCAACCTTCCCGCGTCACCGCGCACCAGCCCTGGCACGGTATCTTCGACCTCGGCCGCAATCGTCAGCCCTTTCGCCTCAGCCGAGACGCGCATCATGCGCACGACCTGGTCGAACAGCTCGCGCGGCGCGAACTCGATCGATTCGAGATCGAGCTTGCCGGCTTCGATCTTGGAGAAGTCGAGGATGTCGTTGATGACCGTCAGCAGTGCCTGCGCGCTGCTGCGGATCGTCTGCGCCGTTTCGCGCTGACTGTTGTCGAGCGAGGTGTCGAGCAGCAGGTCCGTCATGCCGATGACGCCGTTCATCGGCGTGCGGATCTCGTGGCTCATGTTGGCGAGGAACTCGCCCTTCGCCTGGTTCGCGACCTGCGCCATCTGCGCCAGCGTTGCGAGCCGCTCGTTGCTCGCGTGCAGCTCGCGCGTGCGCTCGCGCAGATCGCGCTCGGCGGCGACCAGGCGGTCATGCTCGAGCATCGACATGTTCTGGCGGGTGAAGGCCAGAGCGATGACGATAGCCGCACCGCCGACCGTCGCCAGCTGTACTGAGCGCAGCATGTCCGGCACGGCGTAGACGATCGCCAGCGTTACGACCGCCGTGGCAATCGTAATCAGCGGAATGAGTCGCAGGATCGCTTCGCAGCGCCGCTCCCAGGCCGGCGACGGCTCGACCTTCGTCCGCCACACCGAGGCGCCCCAGCCGATGACGAGCGCGAACACCGAGAACGCGAGATTCAGCCAGGTGCCGGCAGCCGGCAGGCGCACGTCGATGTCTGCATTCCAGATCATCCACACGACGCCGTTGCCGATGAGCGCGACGCTCATCACGATGCGGCGATAGTCGGGCCGCAGGCGCATCGTCGGCACCAGCACGGCGAGCAGACAGACCGGGAACAGCAGGCAGATCGGAAAGACGACCAGCACTGCGATATCCACCGGAGCCATCCATCCCTGCCGCGGCAGGTAGAGGTCGAGCGTCAGCGTGAGCAGCACCAGGGCAAGTGCGAACACATCGAGCAGGAACAGGCGCGGCTGCAGCCCGCGATGCTCGCGCAACACGGCGATGTAGCCGAGCACGAGGCACGGACCGAGCATCAGGAAGAACGCATCGCTGAGCTCGGGGATCGGGTTGAGCCCCGTGATCATGTAGTAGTCGTAGATCAGGTCGCCGATCGCGGTGAGCGTCAGGCCGATCGCGAACCAACGCCGCGCCGCACGATCGACGCCCGAGGCGTCGAGCACGCCGAGCCAGCCAACGATCGCCGCGGCGACGTACGCCAGCGTCCAATGCAGGATGTCGAACGTCTGCGCCACGCTCGGGTCCGGGCTCGCCCAGGCGAGGGCCCACAGGACGCAGACGCCCACGCCCGCAAAGGCCAGGACCCTTGCAGCGAGACGCCGGGCGTCCGCGGATGAAAGACGCAGTTGCACTCTCACTGTGACGGCCCGGCCGGACCAATCTGAAATCCTGTCGGACACCGACGGGACGATCCCTGGCGCGGCCCTCGGAGAATCC
>Ga0075421_100000659_pt1 | contig 37251 bp, 28 predicted proteins | sample SoiMetdeltSBSDD5_FD_75292 | JGI IMG/M metagenome (GOLD analysis project Ga0075421, IMG submission 75292) | Bulk soil microbial communities from a Populus tree surrounding site in Tennessee, USA - Soil MetaG P. deltoides SBSDD5 | ecosystem: Environmental > Terrestrial > Soil > Tree plantation... | reverse complement strand
AGCCAGACGTCCGTCGAGGTGCACGTGCTCCAGGGGGAGCGCCCGATGGCCGCCGAGAACAAGTCGCTGGCACGCTTCGTCCTTGACGGCCTCCTGCCGGCACCGCGTGGCATGCCCCAGATCGAAGTTGCCTTTGACATCGACGCGAACGGCATTCTGAACGTCTCAGCGAAGGACAAGGCAACCGGCAAAGAGCAGAAGATCGTCATCCAGGCGAGCTCCGGGCTGACCAAGGACGAGATTGACCGGATGGTCCGCGAGGCCGAGATGAACGCCGCTGATGACGCGAAGCGGCGCGAGGAGATCGAGGAGCGGAACCGTGCCGACAGTCTGGTCTACCAGGCCGAGAAGATCGTCCGCGAGAGCGGCGACGCGCTGCCGGCCGAACTGAAGACCGAGGCTGAGGAGAAGACCGCAGTGCTCCGGGACGCTCTCAAGTCGAACGACATGCCCAGGGTGAGGGAGTCTCAGACCGCCCTTCAGGAGGCCTTGAATCGGGCCGGGCAGGCAGTCTACGCGCCCCAGGCTCAGCAGACCGAAACCGACGTGGATACGAACGGCCAGTCGCCGGAGCGCGGCAAGCATGGCAGCGGCGCGCACTCGGGCTCGGTCGAAGGTGAGTACCGCGAGGTGTAGCCTCATCCCGTTCTCAACCTCGTCCCATTCTGGGGCGGGGGCTGGGCGTGGGGCAGCAAGACGCATGGGAGGGTCACGCAATGACCTGGTCACTGAAGCCGTTGGGCGACCGCGTGGTCGTCACACCAAAGAACCGCGATGAGACGACCAAGAGCGGCATCGTCCTGCCGGACACCGCGAGCGAGAGGCCGCAGCAGGGTGAGGTGCGGGCCGTCGGTCCGGGACGGGTGCTCGACAGCGGCAAGCGGGCCGAGCTTGACCTCAAGGTTGGCGACACCGTGTTGTTCGCCAAGTACAGCGGCACTGAATTCAAGCACGAGGACGCCGACCTGCTGATCTTCAGCGAGCGTGACATCCTGGCCGTCATTGAGAACAGCGCGTAGGCGTGGGCTCATCAGCGTTCGATCGCCAGCATCAAGGTCTCGCCCGGGCGAAAAACCGAGCAGCGACAGCTGTGTACCCATGCTCTTATTGATCTCCCTGTAGATCGCCAAGCCGCCTGCACCTGGGCTCTCCAGCAAGGGCGAGTTTGGAAACCTATGTTGAGATCGGTAACAAACGGCCGAACACCCAAGGAGATATGCACCATGACCGCCAAAGATGTCTTGTTCGACGAGTCGGCTCGCCGACAGCTCAAGAGTGGAATCGACGCTCTGGCGAACGCCGTCAGGGTCACCCTTGGCCCTCGAGGCCGCAACGTCGCCATCGACAAGAAGTGGGGTCCGCCGACGGTCACCCATGACGGCGTGACGGTCGCCAAGGAGATCGAGCTCGAGGACCCGTTCCAGAACATGGGCGCCCAGATGTTGAAGCAGGCGGCGACCAAGACGAACGACGTCGCCGGCGACGGCACCACCACCGCGACCATCCTGGCCCAGGCGATGGTGACCGAGGGCCTCCGCAACGTCACCGCCGGCGTCAACCCTATGCTGATCAAGCGCGGCATCGAGCGGGCGACCGAGGCAGCCGTCGCTGAGATCAAGCGCATCGCCGTTCCAGTCAACGGTCGTGAAGACCTGGAGCGGATCGCCGCCATTTCGGCCAATGACGCCGAGATCGGCAAGCTGTTCGCGGAGGCGATGGAGAAGGTCGGCAAGGACGGCGTCATCACCGTCGAGGAGAGCAAGACCCTCAAGCTCGAGATCGAGTACACCGAGGGCATGCTGTTCGACCGTGGCTACATTTCCCCCTACTTCATCACCAACCCGGAGCGGATGCTGGCCGATGTCGAGGAGCCGTACATCCTGATCACTGAGAAGAAGATCAGCTCGATCCAGGATATGCTGCCCGTTCTGGAGCAGCTCATTCAGGGCGGCCACAAGGAGCTCGTCATCATCGCCGAGGACATTGATGGCGAAGCGCTCGGGACGCTGGTCGTCAACAAGCTGCGCGGCGTCCTGAACGTCCTGGCCGTCAAGGCGCCGGGCTTCGGCGACCGCCGCAAGGAGATGCTGCGCGATCTTGCCACCCTGACGGGCGGCGAGGTCATCTCCGACGAGCTTGGCAAGAAGCTCGAGAACACGACCATTGTGGATCTTGGACGGGCGCGCCGGGTCTCGTCGAACAAGGACGAGACGACGATCGTCGAGGGACATGGCACCGAGGACGCGATCAAGGCACGGATCAGCCAGATCAAGGCCCAGATCGACGAGACCACCTCGGACTACGATCGCGAGAAGCTTCAGGAGCGGCTGGCGAAGCTGTCCGGCGGCGTGGCTGTGGTGAAGGTTGGTGCTGCCACCGAGGTCGAGCTGAAGGAGAAGAAGGCTCGCGTCGAGGATGCGCTCCAGGCGACCCGCGCGGCGGTCGAGGAAGGTGTGGTGCCGGGCGGTGGCGTGGCGCTCCTGGCGGCGGCCCGGGCGCTGAACGATCTGCACCTCGATCCGGACCTGCAGGTCGGCGTCGAGATCTTCAAGCGGGCGCTGGAGGAGCCGACCCGTCAGCTCGTGAACAACGCCGGCCTCGAAGGCTCGGTCATCATCCAGAACCTGCGTGCGCGACAGCAGCAGAACCCGAACGTCGGGTTCAATGTGATGAGCGAGACGTACGGCGACCTGATCGAGATGGGGATCATTGACCCGGCCAAGGTAACCCGCTCGGCGATCGAGAACGCGGCGTCGGTCGCCGCCATCATCCTGACGACCGAAGCCCTGGTGACGGAGAGGCCGCAGGCCACCCCGGTAATTGCCGCCGGCGGCATGCCCGGCTACGACTGATCGCTGACAAAACGGCTCGAGGAGTGATGGCCCGGGGAATCCCCCCGGGCCATCTCAGCTATGGCACCGCCAGGGCGCCCCTTCATGACTTGTGCCCCCGAGCCCAGGCACCAACCTCTGAGTCTCAGGTTCGCGTAACCCTCATAATCTCCTCGTGTTATCTGAAGACCGGGAAAACGTCAAGACTCGCCGCTTCTCCCTGCCGCGGTCTGACTGACTCTCCCATTTGATCATCAGGCGGTGTCGCCGAGCTCTGGCGGGCGCATCCACTCGTGACAAGCAGCTCATCCGGGCGGGAGCGGGGATCTCCACTCCCGCCCGACCGGATCGCGTGTGAAACTCGGGTTAGTACTGCATACCCGCGTACACCGGGAGGTTCCGAATCCCATGCCCGCGGCAAGCTGTGCAGCGCGCCGCACCCTTGCCGGAGCACGTGGGACAGGCACAGTGAATCGCGCCAGTGGTTCGCCGCCGCAGTAGCCCGACAGGTCCACCCTTCACAAGGCATAAGGCGGTCCGGCTGTGCTCGGCGTCTCTCGTGTGGCCGGTCCCGCTGCACGCGCTGCACGGGATGGAGCCGCGGCCCTCACAGACCGGGCAGGTGTCGTACCAGATAGATGCCTGTCGCATCGCTCGTCCCTCAGTCCTTCCGTTCGCGACTTCCCGCATGCGACTGGCCGCACACTATTGGTCGCACTCTGAGCCTACGACGGCCGGGCCGCCCCGTTATGGGGCGGATGTCACGGATCGAGCAGGGCGCACGTCCCCTCGTCGATCGGCCGTATCACGCGCCTGGCGAACTGACTCAGCGGCCTGCGGTGCGGCGACCACTGTTGGCACGCGAATCGAGGCTGAACGGCCCGTATGCGCTGACGGCTAGGCAGGACATCAGTCCCTTCGAGTCGAGGACGTCTGCCACCTGATTGTCCATAGCCCAGGGCGTAGAGTGGAGATGGCCCCTCGGTGGCCTGCCGATGACAACGGCGTAATCGGTCGGCGAACCGTGGGGCCTCACCTGCCTCGCTGTACTGCTGACTTCAGAACCAGTCGGCAAAGAGCCCACGTCGCGGCGGGGTGCGAAGGAGCATGAGGTGCCGACCAAGAGGAACCAGATGCACCCTACATTGACGGCTGACCAGGTCCGCAAGCGCTGCGATCCGGCCGTCCGAACGGCAGGATGCAGCGAACCATGATCGGCGATCGTCCCGTCGTAGTCGAGAGCCACGACGCTCAGCTTCACGGCTTGCTCCAGTGACCGAGCTCGTCAATCCCGACGTGTAGGCTGGTACTCACTCAGTCAGATCGAGCCACCAGCTTCGACCGCTGCCGCCCCAGCATGTCTCCAGCCATCCTGCTATGGGAGCGTCGTCGAGGCCCAGCATGACCTGCCTGCCGCCGTACCCGAAGTGGTAGTCGAGCAAGGCAGACGGTTCGTTCACGTCGCCGAGCAAGAGCTGCCCGCCCCATGCAGGACCGGGCACGTCCACGTCGGTCAGAAATGCGCCATCCGAATCGAGGAGGGCCACGGTCCGTGGCCAGGTGATCGTTGGAGCTACCCTTTGTGGCTCGCTACGTCGGATGGTCGTCGATGTCGCCACGATCGCGCCTCGCTCTGACCGCTTACACGCGGACCTTGCTCTGGTCCCAGTGTGACGTCAGGCCTCCCGAACACTCAGGGGCACCTGTCCCAAGAGCCGAGGGACTTCTGTCACTGCCGCCTCCAGGTGGTCACCCTCGGTTCACGTCCAGACATGCGCTCGGCAACGATCGCCACGCATGATAATGTCGTGAACAGGCGACAGATCGAGTTGCTGGCCATAACGGCGCGCGTCTCCTACCTGGACACTGCCAGCAGCCTCCGAACGGGAGATGGTCATGACACACGTGCAGGCGATTCCCGTAACGTCGCTGGCGCTCGCGCGCATCTCGTCGCTGGTCGACAGCGACCAGATGCGAGCAGCCGAAGAGGCGGCCCAGATCGCTCGCGCGCGACTGGCTGGACGGGTCTTTTGGAGCGTGAGCTCGACAGCACGCGGCGGCGGCGTCGCGGAGATGCTGCCGACGTTGATCGCGTACGCGCGGGGCGCCGGCATCGATGCCCGCTGGCTGGTTATCGAAGGGACACCCGATTTCTTCCGGGTTACCAAGCGGCTACACCACGCGCTGCACGGATCGGGCGGCGGCGGTACGCCACTCGGCGACGCGGAGCGCAATCTCTACGATGATGTGTTGCGAGCGAACGCCAAGGAGCTCGAAGGGATCATTCGGCCACATGACGTGGTCGTGCTGCACGATCCTCAGACCGCCGGCCTGGCCCCGCACCTGATCCGCCACGGGGCAGTGGTCATCTGGCGCTGCCACATCGGAAGTGATCAGCCCAACGAGCAGACTGAGCTGGGCTGGAGCTTCCTGCGCCCCTACCTGACCGATATCCCAGCGCTGGTGTTCTCGCGTGCGGCGTACATACCGCCCTGGTGTGAGCGAGAACGAACAGCCATCATCCAGCCGTCGATTGACCCGTTCTCAGCTAAGAATCAGGAGCTGGACGAAGGCACAGTCAGGGCCATTCTCGTACACGCCGGGCTCGTCGAGGGGCCATCCGACGACGGACTGCCGACATTCTTCCGAGCGGACGGGACCCCGGGGCGAGTCGACCGACAGGCCGACATCATCCGCCTCGGCCGGGCCCCCAGCTGGGACGTCCCATTGGTCGTGCAGATCTCGCGCTGGGACCCGTTGAAGGACCACCTGGGCGTCATGCAGGGCTTTGCGGAGCTCGTGGACGGGACGGCGCCGGCCGGTGCCGAGCTGGTCCTGGCTGGCCCAAACGTGAACGCGGTGGCCGACGATCCGGAGGGAGCAGCGGTCTTCAACGAGATCCTGGGCGCCTGGCGCCAGCTCTCGCACGCCGACCGTCGACGAATTCATCTCGTGAACCTGCCAATGACCGACGCCGAGGAGAACGCCGCCATCGTCAACGCGCTGCAGCGACACGCCGCGGTCGTCGTGCAGAAGAGTCTGCACGAGGGCTTTGGCCTGACCGTGACGGAGGCGATGTGGAAGGGCCGTCCGGTCGTCGCCAGTGCGACCGGTGGCATCCAGGACCAGATCGCGGACGGCATCCACGGACTACTCGTCGTCGACCCGTACGATCTCCGAGCATTCGGTGCCGCGGTCCGACGGCTGCTGGAAGACCGGCCCTTCGCCGAGCAGCTCGGGTGCAATGCGCGCCAGCGTGCTCGCGTGGAGTACCTGGGCGTTCGCCATCTTCTCCAGTACGAGCAGCTCCTCGCGCACGTCGAGAGCTGGCCCGAGTTGGGCCAGCTCTCGGCGGATGGATCGCTCGACCAGCGTGGGGTCGACACGGTGGAAGCGCCGGACGGTGCCGCCGACGCCGAGGCCGGCAGGGGCGTGTCCGACGACCCGTAGCCGCTCTCCGACCTCGCACGTGCGACGACATAGGCTGGAGTTGGCCGTTACGCAACGGCTGCCGATCCGGGTGCCGCGCTGAGCGAACCGCTCGGCTCGGTATGCTCTGTGGGTTTTGTTCCAATGGCATCCTCAGCCTCGCGGGTAAGCGCGGCGCAGACGGCCTGAAGCCGCGCCGCGAACGCCTGGGCCGTCTCGCCGGGCTCGAGCCGGAGCGGGGCGCCGAACGCGATGGCGAGTGGTGCGCGATGAATTGCCACCGGGAACCCCGCGATCTTCGGTCCGTGGAACGTCTCCGGCACCGGCGCAATGACGTGCTCCGGGCCCGCCAGGCCGAACGGCACGACGGGCAGGTCCAGCGCCTCCGCCAGGTGGGCGACCCCGCCGCGGAATCGCACCGACGGATCGCCGGCCAGCTCCGCCGCGGTCGTGGAATGCGTGCCCTGTGGGAAGATCAGGATGCTGCCGCCGGTCGCCTTCGCCGTGCGTGCGAGCGCGCGCAGGCTCACCTCCCTCCCCAGGCGCTGGTCGACCGGGTGCAGCCCGAGCACCAGGACGCCGACCCAGACGAACGATCCGGCGACGCTCCGCTCCGCGACGTTCGCCGTGATGAGTTTCGCGACGAGTCGACGACTGCGCGAGCGGGCCAGCGCGTAGCGCACCAGCGGCGTGTCGGCGAAGCTGCGGTGGGTGCCAGCCAGGATGACGCGATCGGGCAAGGTGTCGAGGTGCTCCGCCCCGAGGACGACAGTCGGCGTGCCGGCGTAGCGCAGCAGCCAGTCGAACGGCACAGCTAGCGCCCGGAATGGGCGGCCCCAGGTGTACAGCCAGGTCGGCGGCACGATGCTCATGGCGCGGCGGTCGGATCCCTCACCTTCGGCACCATCGACGCGCGCGGGTGCAGCCTGGAGTGTCGCTCGGACCTCGTCCACGGTCATCTCGGTCCGCAAGGTGTCTTCGTGGACCACCTTGCCGGTCTTCTCTTCGAGCGTGATCGCCAGCTCCACCAGGCTCAGGCTGTCGAGGCCGAGCGCCGCCAGCGTCTCGGTCGGCTGGACGGTGCTGACTTTGGCGATGCCGCCGATGGCCTGCCCGACCGGATCGTCCGATTCCAGCACGCTGTCGACGACGGTCGCCCGCCCGATCTCCGGGATGGGCAGGAGGTGACGCCTGACCTTGAGCAACGCGGTCCGCGGGAAGTCGGACTCCTCCCACCAGGATGCCGTCGCGATGCGCTGATGCTGCGCCAGCCTGGCATTCCCCTCCGCGACGATGCGGCCGACGTCGGTGGCCCGGTCCGAGGGGCTCGACGGGAGCAGGTAGGCGTGCAGGGTCGCGCCGCCGGCGGCGGTCGGCACGGCAAGCACCACCGCGTCCTTCACGGCCGGATGGCTGCGCAGCACGTCCTCAATGTCCTGCGGCCAGACGTTCATGCCCGACGGCAGCACGATCAGGTCCCTGGCGCGACCGACGATCCGGATGTTCCCCTGCGCGTCGACCGTGCCGAGGTCGCCGGTGGCGTACCAGCCGTCGTGCAGCACCTCGGCCGTCCGCTCGGGATCGCGCCAGTACCCGGTCATGACGTTCGGGCCGCGCACCAGCAGCTCGCCGTCCGGATTGAGGCGGACCTCCACGCCTTGCAGTGGTGGGCCGGGGCTCCCGATCGGCGTGCTGCCGTCCGGCTTCGAGATCGCGACCGCCGGCGAGCATTCGGTCACGCCGTACCCCTGGACGACCCGCACGCCGAGCCGTTCCCAGAGCATCTGCGTCTCGGTCGGCAGCGCTGCCCCGCCGGCGATCATGAGCCGGAGGTGGCCGCCCAGCCGGCGATGGACCGGCCAGAAGAGGTGTCTCCTGGCCGCGAACGGCAGGCGGTCGGCGGCGGCCATCATCGACCGGAAGACCGGCGCCGGCACGCTCGCCTGGAGCTGCTCCTGGAGTGCCTGGCCCATCATCGTCAGGACCTGGGGTACGACGACCATGTGGGTGATCTGCTGCTCCTGGAGCACCCGAAGGATATCCGGGCCGCGCCGGCTCGGGACGTAGTGGGTCGCCGCGCCGGCCGCGATGGCGTGGATCATCGTACCGAGCTCGAGTGCGTGCGACAGCGGCAGCAGGCCGGCCACCCGGCACGATGCGTCGAGCGGGACACGGTCGGCCACCGCCCCGGCCTGGAAGGTCAGGTTGGCGTGCGTCAGCATGACCCCTTTCGGCGTGCCGGTCGTGCCGGAGGTGAAGACGATCACGGCAATCGGCTCGGGCTGCGCGGCCCAGGGCGTGGCCGTCAGGGCGCCGTCCTGGGAGCCGGGCTCCCACCACTCCGTGATCTCGGCGTTTCGTGCCCAGGCTGGCCGCTCGCCGTAGCCGGCGATGATGAGCCTCGGCTCGACGTCGTTCAGGATGCGGGCGCCGGCCTCCGGGTTCATCTCCCGGTCGAACGGCACGGCGATCGCCCCGAGCTTCCACGTCGCGAACAGGTAGACCGGCGTGCGCCAGTGGTTCGGCAGCCAGTACACCACCCGATCGCCTTCCCTCACGCCGAGCGCGGCGAGCTCCTCGGCCAGGCGGTCGACACGCTCCAGCAGCTCCCTGCTGGTCAGCGTCTTCCAGATGAGTCCATGCTGTCCGCCGATCGCCACCGCGTCGGGATGTCGTTCGGTGCGCTGCCTGAGCAGCTCATAGAGGTGCGTGGACATCGGACATCTCCCTTCGAGGTGGCTCGGCATTGTGGCCCCGTGCGGGCGTCATCTCGGCCCACAGCGGCTCGATGAAGCGATACGTCACCCATCGTTCGAGGTCGTGGTACTGGTCGAATCCGGCGGCGGTCAGGCGGTACATCTCTCGGTCTCGCCGCAGATAGCCACACCTCGCACCAAGGCTGGCGACCGTGCGCCAGAGAAGGGACGGCAGCCGACCGAAGTGCTGCTCCACGTCAGCGACACTGAAGCCTCCAGCGTACGCCTGCCAGAAGAGGTAGCACGCCGAGTCGGCCGGTGGGCGGAGGCGAAGAGTCCGCGCGATCGGCAGGGCACCGGCTGCAATGGAAGCGGCGTACTTGCCGACCGAGAACTCGTTCACCACGAACAGGTGCCCGGTGAACGACGCGCTACCGGCTCCGAGTCCAAGATAGAACGGCCGGGTGATTGAGGAGTAGGAGGGTGAGCCGGGTCTGTTGAAGGTCCAGACCGAGCGGCGCTCGTACCCCCAGTGCTCCGCGAGCTCAGATGCTCGACGCAGCACGTCGTGCTGGGTCGAGCATCGTGTCGGGCCTTGCCGAACGGGGTGAAGCCGAAGCGCATCAGCGGGTAGGTTGACACCTGGTCGACGCCGTAACGGAAGCACCGCTCGAGATCGCTGAGAAACACCTCCGGCGCCTCGAACGCGACGTCGAAGATCAGATCAGCATCGACGCACGAGAATCGACCCAGCGTCTGTTCGATGGCCTGCATGTTCGTCTCGGGCGACGTCGGCCGGGCCAGGTGGCGGAGCATCGCCGCGTCGAACGACTGAATGCCCACGCTGACGAAGGTGATCCCCATCGACCGCAGGTGCTCTAGCCTGTCGGGCGTTGCGTGCATGGGATGGACTTCGATTGCGCGTTCGCCCGCGACCGGCAGTAAATCGACGACGCTCGACAGCTCGTCAAGGCAAAGCGTCGGCGTCCCACCACCGATGTAGAGCGACGTGAACGGACGACCGAGCGCCTCCGCATATCGCCTGGCTTCCTCGCGGAGGGCCGCGAAGTAGCGTGCTGCCCTCGACGGTCGGTGGAGTTCTTTGTTGTACGGGCAGAATGGGCAGAGCCGCTCACAGAATGGGACGTGGACGTAGGCACCCGGCGCCCCACGCAGGGAAGTCAGGACATCCCCAACGGTGATCGGCGCCGCCTCGTCCCGGACTGACACGAACCATGACTCGAGGCCGCCAGGCCGGCCGGATGCCCTTCCAAGTGTGGCTGACTGGGCGCTCACCGCTGGCCTCCTCAACATTCGTCACGACACGCACTCGGTGAAGCGACGTGAGCATCCCCCTTCTTAGATACCTCCAGAACCGCGTGACGACATGGTGCGTCTTGCCCGGAACTACCGGGACATTTGTCCCCTAAAGATCGGCGCGCGATCGGCCAGACTTGAAACGGGTGGTCGCGCAACATACCTGGCGAGATCGACCGGAGCGTCTCCCTGGTGCGGCCACCTGGGTGGTGGGTGCGATGAGGTCATTAGTCAAGCGGGCGGTCTTCCTCCCCGGGACCGTGACGGTCGGGCGGAGTGAGAGGCGTGCAGGGCCAGCGCACGGGCGCGGGCGCCGACACGGGCGATACGTTGCGGCAGCGGTCGTCGCGGTCGTCGTGTGGTGGCTGGCCGCTGTCTTCTTATTCCAGCAGCCCAGTCACGACCGAGACTGGGAGTTTGGATTTGAGCGCCTGCCATCCGTGACCGTCGTCGACGACGTGCTCTCCATCCGAGGCCTCCGCGACTACCGCCTCGGGGACGACGGCGTGGTCCGGCCGGGCTTCGTCAATCGGACGCTGCGCTTGAGCGACATCGAGCGTGCCTGGTTCCTGGTCGAGCCGTTCCCTGCGCTCCCGATCCAGGGCTTCAAGAGCGTCGCGCACACGTACTTCGTGTTCGATGTCCGAGACCAGCCGCCCATCACCGTCTCGATCGAAGCGCGGCGGGAGCGAGGCGAGGCGTTCAACGTCGGGAACGGCCTGCTGAACCAGTTCGAGCTGATGTACATCTGGGCAACCGAGGAGGACACGACCATCAAGCGCGTCCTCGATCAAGACAACGACGTGTATATGTTCCCGCTCCTCATCCCCAAGGAGTCGGTGGTCCGCCTCGTGGAACGGCTGGCCGCGACGACCGCCGAGCTGGAGCGGAAGCCCCGCTTCTACAATTCATTCACGAGCAACTGCACCAGCGAGCTTGCAATGGCCGCGAACAGCGTCCGGCCAGGAGCAATCCCCGTCAGTATCGCCTGGTGGCTCCCCGGGTACTCCGTCGACCAGCTGTATGAGCTAGGGTACATCCCCCACGACCGACCGCTGGAGGAAGTTCGGAGTCGGTACTACATCTCGGGCATTGTGCGGCAGATCCACGCCGACCCAGAGTTCTCAGCACGGCTCCGCGCCTCCCTGACGGATGAGCCGACCCCGCCATAATCAGGCTCCTTCGTCGCTCTTAGCCCCCGCCTATGACCTTCAGCACACAGGTCGTGATGCTCTCGGCTGGCAGCCGGGCTGTCAGGAGGCCAGCCACGCTCACCTCTGGCAGCGCGACCGAGTCCAGGTCGTGGGTCGCACTCGTCTCGACGGCGACATCAGGCACGATTCGCGTACGCTCGGCCAGTGGGAGCTGGAGCCTGAGCGTCGCCGCGCTGGTACCGGCCCGTGCGATGTTGACGATCACCACTGTCCAACTGTCGGTGGCTGGACCGGTGTTCACGGCTGCAGGCCTTACAGTGGGAGTGGGGCGCGATCCTCCCGGTACCTGGATGGGCGCCGCGGCCGGCGGCGGACTCGCCGACGGGTCCGTCGCCGGTCGCGTGCCTGTGCCTGGGTGTTCCGTCATCGTCGAGTGCGACCTCGCGAAGGCCAACACCCGAAGGCCTCGTGGGGTGCCCATGACGTCATGGCGACGATCGCCGGGTCGGATATAGCGGCTGAACTGCCCCATCACGGAGTATCGCTTCGTCAGGTAGATGCGCTGATTACCGTTCTCCGCGAACCTCGGATCATAGTAGAGCAGGCCATCATTCCAGCCGTCGTCGTTCACCTTCGACGCGGCATCCGGGTCGGCCAACGGATCACATCCCATCACCGGCGAGCAGGCCACCCACCAGTGGAACGCGGCGTCGTTCGCCACCGTCAGACCCTGCCAGATCAGGCTAGCCAGGATCAGGCCGTTCGCGATCGTCGGATCGTACTGCTGCCCCCAGACACCGGTGCGGGAATCGAAGCACGAGACTTCGGTAGACCAGAGCGGCTTGGTGGCCCTCTCGCCAAGCTCGCGGGCCAACTCCAGCGTGACGTCGTTCGGAAAGTCGTAGCGGTGATGGGCCAGGGCGGCGACATAGTCTGACGCATCGTCTACCGCGAGCCACTGTCGGGCCTCGCGCAGGAAATGCTCGCCCGTGCGACTCGACTCGTCGGCGATCACGCGGCAGTACGGTGCACGCGCTGCCAGCTCCTGTCCGAGCGCCCTGACGAGCGGGGCACGCTGCTCGACGGGTACCCCCATGCCTTCCTGAAAGCCATCGGCGAAGATGTAGTCGGGCTCGTTCATCGGGCTCACGTACGAGAGGGTGATCCCCTCATCGTCGTGGAGATGAACCACGACATCGGCAAGGTAGTGCGCGAAGTCGGCCTCCGCTCCGGGCTTCAGGTATCCGCCGTGAGACTCGCCGTTCGTCGTCCAGACCGTCGGAGCGCTGTTCGCGAACCCGATCAAGATCGGCACGCGACGCTGGGCGGCCAACTGCAGGAAGCGGCGGCCACCACGGTCACGGCTCCAATCGTAGTTACCCGGCGAAACCAGGAACGTTTCTGTATCGTGGCCTGGATGCGTTACGCCGACGCCCCCGCCGCCGATGTTGTAACGGTAGACACCCAGGGCGATACCGCTCGGTCCGAACAGTAGATCGGCAACTCGCTCCTGAACGACCGGCTCGAACGTGATCAGGTCGTTCGGCCACCACGCGCCGGAAGCACCGAATCCCTGCATCGTCTGGGCCGGCCCTGCGTCGACCCGGGCTACTGATTCCTCACCATGAGATCCGTCTGAAACGTCGTCGTTCCGGGCACGAACCGGCAGCTCACCCACGGCTGCCGCGACGGCACCGGCCCCACCAGCGGCAAGGAAGCGTCGCCGAGAGATCCCACGACTTGCAGGCATCGCACGCCTCCCGCTCATCCGACCTGGGCTACTGTGCTGAACACGACCGGCTCACAGGAACCGTTCGCGCTAAGGAGCCGCTTGCGAAGCCGGCGCATGGTCGGGAGCTGTTCGGCCAATTCGTAGCCAGCGGCTGAATACAGGCGCCTGGCCGGCAGGTTAGATTCGCAGACGTTGAGGCGAAGCTCGGTGATGCCCTCGTTTGCCAATAGCGCTTCGAGGGCGGTCAGCATCGATCGACCGTATCCCCGGTTACGGACGGGCCGCGCAACGGTCATCTGGCAGAGGAAGGCGCTGGCCGCCCAGGGACCAGGCGGCCCTAGCTTAGTCCAGATCCACCCGACACGCACTCCATCAGGGTCTATCGCCGTCAGCAGTCGTTGGCGTTCGGCGGTCACGGCCTCGTGCTCCCAGGCGATGTCTCTTCCGAGCTCGGCCCGCGCTCGCTCCAGTGCGTCACGGCGCGACCAGGCCCCGTCGAGCACACGCTCGTGCGCATAGTCGGCCACCTCCTCGTCAACGAAGGCTTCGAGATCCTGGGCCGACATGGGCACGAGCATCACATCAGGCATCGCCGTACGCTCCGCAACCGGCTGGTGAGCTCCTGATCGCACTCGGGACGGTGAGTCTCGTCAGGAGTCGGAGAAGATCCGGGGCTTATCAGGACCACCGACCTCGCCACCGGCGGGAATGCCCGCGAGTCGCCGGCGACTTGGTACCCCATAGCTCGGCTCGCCGCGCTGCCCGGCAACCAGCCGTTCGAGCTGGCGCTCGATCGCCTGAATCGCAAGGTGGGCGGCCTGGTCTGGTGTCCGCGCGGACTGACTGCTCGTCAACGTCGGGCCGAGCGGCCCGAGCCGCAGCCGCAGGTTGGCCGCGATCTCGCGCCGGCCGTTCGGGCCCGAGAATGCGAGGACGGCGATCGGTTCGGGTCTATGCTCGAGACGTTTCCCAAGCGCTGCAAGGTGGTGATGGATGCGCTGCTCCTGGGCTACGCTCAGCGGAACACCGTGCCGTTCGAGCGTTATTGTCAACGTCATCTGCGATGCTCCCATTCCATCTCCCCGCCGATTCGGGGGCAGCCTGGTCTACTCTTTGGCTGTCGAGGTAACGGCGAACCCGTGGGCCTCTGTCACAATCTCGACCCCCATTGCGGTCGCTGTCGCAGTGGTTGAATCGTTCGCTGCGCCGGACCTGACAAGCAGGATCGGCACGTGTGACCGCTGCAGCAGGCCGTCGGCAGTGCTGCCCATCAGGAATCGGCCAAGACCACCGCGCCCATGCGTGGTCATCACGATCAAGTCGGCGCCTTCGGCTCGCGCAGCACTCTCGATCGCGACCGCCGGCGAGCCGACGAGCACCCAGAATGTCGTTCGGCAACCGCCCGCGCGCAGTTCATCGGCAACTCCTGAGAGATACCGCCAGGCGTCTTCGACCTCGACGAAGTCGGCGCACGACAGGGTGAGCTTGTCACCCCGGTATCGCGGATGAAGGACGGGCGAGAGTACTCGCACCAACAGGATCTCGGCATCGAGGAGTCTGGCCATTCCGGCCGCCGGGGCAAGCGCCTGCTCGGCCAGCGGCGAGCCATCCAGCGGTACGAGGATCTGAGTGGGACGCTGTGCCTGCCACGACACCTCGGATGCTGACGGAACCAACAGGACCGGTACTTCGGCTCGGCGCATGAGCTGGTCGGCGACGCTGCCCAGAATCGTCCGTCGCAGGCCGCCCCGTCCATGGGTGGACATCACGACAAGGTCGACCGCGGCCTCGCGGATCGCCAGATCCAGTACTTCGGCCACCTCCGCTAGAGGGGCGCGATAGACGAACGACGTTGCCTCTACGCCCTCCTGGCGGAGCGCGTCGACGTCCTGCACAGGGTCGTAGTACGACGGAATGTCTGAGTAGAACGACGATTGCACGTGGGCGAGCACCAGACGCCCACGTCCACCCGCAACGAGGTGAGCCGCGAAGGGAAGCGCTCGCTGAGAGAGAGGTGACCCGTCGAGCGGAACCAGGACGGTGAGTGCCATCTTCGGTTCTCCTTCCTGGCCGGCCCTGTGACTGGTCGCCGGCCGATGTTATCGACGCTGGTTCGGTCCTCGATCAGGCGTGTTGCCGAAGGTGTGGGGTCGCACGCTCCGTTCGAACCATGTCCGGTCTGCGTGATGCTGATCTCCTGTCCATCGCGTTGGCGCACTGCACCTGAGGCTGCACGGACGACGGCACTCGGCCGCGCCTCTCGCACGTCGCCATGACTCGGCCCGGCCTGTCCATCGGTCGGATCACGGAGCCGACGACGATGACGTGGAGTACCAGAAAGAGACCCAGAATCACGGCTCCCAGAACATGCGCTGGCGACAGCCAGGTTCCTAGAGCGCCCCACGTGGAGTCGATGCTACCGATCAGTCCGTACATCGCCGTCGCTCCTTCGGCTCACGGTGTCGAGCGAGCCATTGGCTGCTCACTTCCAGTGTCCGGTGGATCGGCCGCTGCAGCGACGGTCAGTCGTCCCGATATCGAGGGGACGGGTGTCCCAATGTGAATGGCGTCAAGCGCTGGCGGCGACGGCCGATCATCGACTCGCCTACGTCGAGCCCGTTCGGCCCGCTCCTTGATGCCGAGCAACATCTTGCGCTGCATGATGAAGTGGGGGACTTCGAGCAGCAGTGCGTACGAGACCGTGCTCCATCCCTTCGGCACCCGTGAGCGGCTGACGAGCCGCGTACGTTCCTCATCGATCGGCTCGACAACGAACGACCCCCAGCCTTCGAGCACCAGCGCACGTCCTGGCTCGAAGTGCGCCAGCGGGAGGCCGCATGTCGGGTGAAGCGGCACGATCTCGCCGACCGCACGGTCCTGCCACTCGGGATGGATCCGGTCCGCGTTCCGCAGCTCGCAGCCGGCGAGGTTCTCCAGCCATTCGTAGCTGTAGAAGCCACCCCGATCCTGGCCGATCTGCGCGAGCCACGGCCATACATCCTCGGCCGGTGCGTCAATCGTCACGGACCAGGTCGAATCGATCGCTGGATCGGGAACGAGCTCATCGCCCGGTAGAGCGCGAGCTACCTCGTCGTCGGTCGCCCCCCAGCGTCGCAGCCAGGGCCGAAGCGCCAGCAGGTAGGTAGCCGCCATCCCGACTCCGAGGATCGCAATCGGTCGGAATCGCCGCTCGGCAGCGCAGCTGATCGGACCGCCGAGCGCCCGCCGCACGAGCGTGCCAACGCTGGCAGCCGCGAGGAGGTCAAGCAGTAGCGGCGGTCCGTAGATCGTGCCGAAGCCGCGAATCACGTCTCGCGCCGTCGGCTTCCGCAGGTTCGGCCTCGGTGCCTGGACGGTCTCCACGGCCTGTTCAATCTGAGCTGTCGTGTCGACTGTCATGGTCGCCACCGTCCTTCCTCGTCGTTCAGGCGACGCTGTCGTCGAAGCTCGGCTCGCAACACGATGCCGTCGGCCTGCATGAGGCGGCCGCCGATTGGGGTCGCTTTCTGATTTGAGTATCTGCTCGGCGCATCGGCCGGAGAGGGGTGCTTCGTCCCGTCTCCTAGAGGGCATCTGTCCCGTCCACGCGTCAGGGACGGCGCGGATACTCGAAGGAGCCGCGCATGGCGCGGTCGGGCTTGTCTCGACCTCACTACAGACAGCCAGGCGGCGGGAGAGCGCGACGTGACCCGCCCAACAGGCACCGAAGAGCAGCCACCCACAACGGGTAGGGCGATGGGGCTTCGCCCCGGCTCGGGCTCCGAGCCGGTGAGCCACGGACTCCCGGATGTGGAGTACGGCGCCGAGATCTCAGAGCAGGGCGTGTTCGCTACACCTGACGACTGGTCGACTCGCCCATGCGGGCCGATCGAGCTGCGCTACCGTCCACGCTCGCATGCCGCGCACGAGATCGATGCGCTGGCGGCGCGATTCGTCGCCGCTTTGACGACCGTACGACGTGTGCTCGGTCTAGATGAGTCCTGCCTTCCCAGGATCGTCGTCTACCTCGTCGACCTGGCAGTGAACATCGGGACGGCAGGCGATGCGGCGGAGGCGCACGGAGCAGGTGACGCACGTCTGACGCTCTCCGTCGTCCACACGCCTGAGGCGCCGTGCATCGTGCCCGAGGTCGATCTCATGCGCGCGCTCCTACCACACCACTTTGGCACGACATCACCACAAGCGCGCTTCTGGGATGAAGGTCTGATCGGCTACGTCGCCTCCCAGGCGGAGCGGTGTCCCGGCCAGGAGGCGGCCGGAAGCCGATGCGGTCAGCTCCTGGCCGATGGGAGGCTGCCGCCGACACAGGAGTTGATCGCGGACTCCGAGGTGCACATCTCGTCGATTGTCGTGACCGCCGCGAGCGCGTTCGCCGAGTACCTTATCGGCCGGTTCGGCCTTGCGCGCTATCTGTCTCTCGTCCGGGGCGCCCGGCGAGGCCGTTCGGCGCCGGATCTACTCTTTGAGCACGCCTATGGCCGACCGCTCTCCGTCGTCGATCGTGACTGGCGACGCAGTCTCGAGGCGGCGGCGCGCGGACAGCGACCTTCAGCCACCATGACTGTCCAACGGTTGCTGCCGTTGCTGGTGCCCTACTGGTGGTCGGGCATCGTGGTCCTCTTCCACGCCCTGGTTGGAATCGGCTTCTCCCTTGCACTGCCCTTGACGTTTCGTTTTCTGATCGACGACGTGCTGGGCCATCGAGCACTCGGACAGGCGATCCCGTTCGTGGGGCCGGCCGGTCACGTTATCGGTGCCGACAACGAGCAGCTCCGTATTCTTCTCGGCCTGCTGGTGTTGCTTGGCACGCTCTACGTCCTGGCTGCCGTTTCGCATCTGCGCCTCGTCGTCGTGCTGAATCGTGTCGGGGAATCGTTCGTCCTCGATCTCCGTCAACAACTGCTCGACGTGCTCAGCAGACTGCCCGCCACCTATTTCGCTCGCACGACGACGGCCGATGTGAACCAACGGGTGGTCTATGACACGGCGGCCATTCAGCAGGCGATGACCGGCGCGTTCGTTCCGCTGGTCATCGGGGGGCTCTCGATCGCTATGAACGGCGTGGTGCTGATCGCGCTCGAGCCTCGTCTGGCAATTGTCGCGCTGGTTGGAATTCCAATCCTTGGGCTGCTGTATCGACGCCGCCGGCGCAACCTGCGTGCGGCGGCGCGCGAGCGCAGTCGGCGTATCAGCAACCTGTCAGCCCGTGTCGGCGAGATTACGTCGATGCAGATGCTGATCAAGATCTATGGCGCTGCATCGTTCTTCGTCAACCGCGTAGGCCGGCAGCTCGAGCACCACCGTCACCTGAACGTAGCCTATGCCTGGGAGAGCTCCACGCTCGGCCAGGGTGCGGCGCTCGTGATGCACCTGACCCAGGTCGCGGTCTTGCTGGTTGGAGGCTACCTCGTCATCGCCAGCGATGGCCGCGATCTTAGTGCGGGTGGGCTCGCCGCCTTCTACGTCGTCCTCGGCCAGGTGTTCGGTCCCGTGGCGCAGGTGGCGGCCGCCCGCCAGGGGCTCACGGACGCGGATGCCGCCATCGAGCGTGTGATCGAGCTACTCGCCGAGCCACCTGAGCCAGACGCCGAGGATGTCGTCGAGATCGACGCCCTCCAGCATGGGATCGTATTTGAAGGCGTCAGCTTCAGCTACACGCCAGGTGGCCCGATCGTACTCCACGACCTCACTCTGCGCATCCCGGCCGGCGGGACCGTTGCGTTCGTCGGCCCGACGGGGGCCGGCAAATCAAGCATTGTGAACCTACTGCCGCGCCTCTATGGCCCGTCTGACGGTCGCATCACCTGGGATGGTGTTGACCTCCGGAGCGCCAGCTTGAGCTCGCTCCGGCGCCAGATCGCGCTCGTCCCGCAGGATGCGCTGCTGCTCGCCACGACCGTGTACGAGAACATTAGATTCGGCCTTGAATGGGCGTTCGAGGACGATGTCCGGCGAGCAGCCCAACTGGCCCAGGCCCACGACTTCATCGTCAACCTGCCCGACGGCTACGACACACACGTCGGCGAGCGCGGCGCTGGACTCTCCGGAGGTCAGCGTCAACGCATCGCGCTGGCCAGAGCCCTGCTGCGCGATCCGTCGGTCCTGATCCTCGACGAAGCGACCTCCGCACTCGATTCGATCACGCAGCGAGCGGTGCAGCTCGGCCTCTCGCGCCGCCTGCACGAAGGAAAGCCGCCGCGGACGATCGTCAAGATCGCCCACCGGCTGGAGACGGTCGCCGATGCCGACGTGATCTTCGTGCTCGACGGCGGACGGCTCATCGAGGAGGGACACCACCATGAGCTGATGGCCCGGGACGGGCTGTACGCGCAACTCGTCGCGGAACAGGTCGGCATGCTCGCCGATCCGATCGTACCCAGCCCTGCTCAGCTCGTTCGCTGGCTCGCCCGGCTCTCGCCATTCGCCGAGCTGACTCCCGAGTCCCTGTCGAGACTGGCGCAACTGCTCATTCGAACCGAGCTGCAACCGGGTGAGGAGGTGTACGTCCAGGGTAGCTCTCCTGATGCGCTCTATCTCGTCGGTCGCGGGCGAGTCGACGTGCTGACGGTGGACGACGCGAGCGAGGAACGGGTCGTCAATACGGTCGTGCCCGGCCAGGTGCTCGGTCTCACCAGCTTCTCACGCCAGACGCCGCGCTCGACCTCCGCCCGCGCCGCGTCCGACTCCGTGGTGTTCAAGCTGACCGGCGCTGCGTACGAGTCGATTGTGCGAGGCCACCCCGGCCCGACGTAGTCGGTCAAGGCGTCACCCGGCACAGGCTCATCAAGCAGAGGCGAACGACGCTACGACCTGTGCAAGCCTCTGCTCGGCCTCCGGCAGCCAGAGGCTCATCCCCATCTCGCGCAGCATCGCGACCGCCGTCGCCAACTCGGCGCGGGCCTCGTCGAGGCGGTTGGCGCAGTGGTACAGCTTGCCGAGGCCGAGGTGGCAGTGGGCCTGGAGGGGGCGCATCTCCAGCTCCTTGGCCGAAGCGAGCGCCCGCCGATACTGCTCCTCAGCGGCTCCGTCATCGATCGAATGAGTACAGGCGCTGATCTCGCCACAGAGTCGCAAAGCCCAGGCCTCATACCCGCGCTCTCCGTGCTGAACGGCGAAGTCCAGGGCATGCTTCGCGTGTTCCGCGGCCTTGTCCAATTCGTTGGTCGCAAGCTCGGCTGCGCCGAGGGCCGCGAACCGCAGCGAGCTCTCGCCGATCCGACCAAACTCCGATGCGCGCACGATCGACTCACCGACCAACGGCAACGCTTCACCTGCTCGTCCGGCCAGTGTATAGGCTTCGCCAAGGCGTGCGGCGGTGCCAATGGACATGCCGCGCAGATCGAAGATCTTACAGAGCTCCAGGCTGTGCTCCAGAGACGCGATTGCCTCGCTGACCGATCCGTGCAGGAGGAGCGCGGTCCCGCCTTGCGTGGCAGCGAACGCGACTTGCCATGGGTGATCGATCGCTTCGGCTACGCGCCGGGCCTCCTCGACGTTCGCGATCGCCTCTTGGAATCGTCCAAGCTCGGCCAGGCTCACAGCGAGCTCAGCGCGCGCCGCCACAATGTAGCGATCGGGGAAGTCAGCGCCTTCCCCCCTGAGAAAGCCGACAGTCCCGGTCGCGGCATCAACTGCGCGCCGATAGTCGCCACGTGACCGAAACGCATGTGCGAGGTGGTGTCTGGCTAGAGCCATGACGGACTGGTTTTGCGCCGCTTCGCCGATCGCGAGCGCGCGCATACCCGCCTCAAGGGCCAGTTCGTGCTCAGCAAGGCAGTAGAACGCATTCGAGATATCGGCAAGGATGCGCCCCAGGCGGGGTGCATCCCCGAGGGTCTCGGCGCTCGCCTGAGCCTCGCGCAGACACTCGCGACCCCGTGGGATTTCGCCCAGGGTCTGGAGTGCCTCATAGAGTCGCACGCCACTATCGGCGGCGGCTTCACGTGAGGCTCGGCTCTCCGGCAGGTGGCGAAGTGCCTCAAGAGCCTGCTCGAAGTGCCCCACCGCTGCACGGTAGGCCGCCCGAGCGATGGCTTCTTGTCCAGCCCACTGACTGTACATCGTGGCTTCTTCCCAACGCTCGCCCCGAAACGCATGGTAGGCGAGCTGCTCGACGTGCTCGACCAGCCGATCGGCGTACAGCCGCTCGATGGCGGCGACGATCTGACCGTGCAGTGCGCGGCGACGGTCGAGGAGCAGGCTGTCGTACGCGACGTCGTGGGTCAGTGCGTGCTTGAACGTGTACTCCAGCTCCGGAAACACGCTCGCTTCGTAGAGCAGCTCGGCCCCGCGCAGATAGGCCAGGGCGCTCTGGAGATCGGCCGGCGGCACATCAGCGATCACCTGCAGCAGTGTGTGCGGCACATCCCGTCCGATGACGGCGGCGGTCTGCAGGATCTGCTTCGCCATACTCGGCAGACGATCGATCCGGGCGGCGAGGACCGCCTGGATCGTGACCGGCACGCGGACCGTCTCGATCGCGTGCGCAAGCTGGCGCTCCCCCTGTACACCGATCAGCGCGCCATGCTCGACGAGGTCACGGACGCTCTCTTCGAGGAAGAGGGGGTTGCCTTCCGTCCGAGTGCTGAGCAGCTTTTTCACCGATGTGAGCGACGGATCGCTCCCGAGCATGGTGGTGAGCAACTCATCGACGCTGGTTGCTAGGAGCGAGTCGATCCGGATCTGCGTGTAGGAGCTCTTGTTACCCCAACGGTGCACATACTCGGGACGATAGGTGACGAGCAGCACGATGCGAGCGGTCGGCAAGCTCTCGACCAGCTCGTCGAGCAGCGTCTGGGTCTCCGCGTCGATCCAGTGGAGATCCTCGAAGACCAGCAAGAGTGGCTGAGCCCGACTCAGGCGCAAGAACACGTGTCGGAGGGCATCGAGGATCTGCCGGCGGCGCTGGGTCGGCTCAAGCGCTTCCCACACGCCATCCTCGGAAGAGACGCCAAGCAGTGCCAGGAGCGCGGGCAGTGTCGACGCCAGTGCGGTGTCGAGCGCCAGGATTCGCCGGTGACTTTCGCGCGGATGGTCTGGAGATCGTCGTGGGGATCGATTCGGCAGTGTGCCTTGAGCAGATCGATCACCGGCACGTAGGACGTCTCCCGGCCATGCGGAACAGCGCCGGTCTCGAGTACCAGCCAGGCGTGCATCCGACGGGCATGGGTCACCTCCCAGGTGAGCCGCGACTTCCCGATACCGGGCTCGCCCACCAGAGCCACCACCTGACCGTGCCCGTTGGCGGCCCGATCAAGCACCGTGAGGATCGACAGCAGCTCGGACTGTCTTCCGACGAATTGAGTCAGACCCCGCAAGGCAGCCGCCTGCAGGCGGGTCCGCCGGGGACCGATGCCGAACAGCTCGAAGCCCTCCATCGGGCTGCTGAGTCCCTTGATCATCAGCGGGCCGAGCGAGCGAGTCTCGACGTGGTCTCTCGTCAGCGCGAGCGTGTCGGGCGTTAGCGCGATACCACCTGGCTTCGCGGCCTGCTCCATGCGTGACGCCAGGTGGACAGTCTGGCCCATCGCGGTGTAGTCCATATGGAGGTCGTCGCTGATCAGGCGAACGATCACCTCGCCACTGTTCAGCCCGACACGGGCTTCGATGCCCAGCCCGTGCTCGCGGCGGACCTCGGCAGCATACGTGCGCATGCTGCTCTGAAGGGCGAGCGCCGCGTAGCACGCGCGCAAGCCGTGATCCTCATGGGCGATGGGAGCGCCGAACAGCGCCATCAGACCATCACCGAGCAGGCGGCAGACCGTGCCCTCATACCGATGGATCGCGTCCATCATCCGGGTCACAGCACCGTCGAGCAGGTGCTGCGCGATCTCAGGATCGAGGTCGCGGATCAGCTCGGTGGAGCCGACGAGGTCGGTGAACAGGACAGTGACCTGCTTCCGCTCCCCAACCAGGGCATGCCGGCTGGCCAGGATCTTCTCGGCCAGGTGTCGTGGTGTATAGCTCTGGGGGGCGATCGGCGCCGATGGTGCAGGGCCCGGTTTGGGTCCTGCTTCGAGCCTTTCTCCGCATTCGAGGCAGAACTTCGCCGTCGCACCGACGTCGTGATTGCAGGACGGGCAGCGGCGTGGCTGTCGCACCCCACACTCCGCGCAGAACTTCGCGCCGACTGGATTTTCCGCTCCACATGCCGCGCAGCCCATAACTCACACCTCGTCGCGGGGCAGACAGGACTTTGGCCTGATTACCGGCGGGCGCCGAGCGGTCGAGGCGCCTCGACCGGCGCTATGCGGATGCGGGCGTCCACGATCATGGCGTCGAACTGACTGACCTTCACCGGATTACAGTCCATCTCGATCACTTGCGGCAGGTCCTCCGCGAGGGTGCCGAGGCGCCTCAGCACGTCTTCGAGAGCGGCCTGGTCGCACGGCGGTGCGCCGCGGTAGCCACAAAGCAGCGGGTAGGTCCTCAGCTCACGCACCATGTCCGCGGGGTCGTGCTCCGAGAGCGGGGTCAGGCGCACCGAGACGTCTCGAATGAGCTCCGCCGTAACTCCACCGGCGCCACACGCCACCACCGGTCCGAAGCTCGGATCCTGGACCAGCCCCACGATCATCTCGACTCCGTCGCCGACCATGCGTTGGACCACGAAGCCGGTCGGCGCATGACCTACGGCAGTCAGTTGCTCTGCCATCTCCTGCGCGGCCAGGTAGACGGCGTCCTGTCCGTGCAGGTTCAGGGAGACGGCGCCGACGTCGCTCTTGTGGACGAGACCCGGCGCAATCGCCTTCACCGCCACCGGGCCTCCCAGCTCCATCGCAGCCTCTCCCGCCTCACGGGCCGAGCTGACGACCCGTTGATCGGCGACCGGCAGGCCGTAGCAGCCGAGCAGCGACGTCACCTCGTCGGGAAGCAGCCACCCATCGCCGCGACCTAGCGCCGTCGCGACGAGCGCCGATGCTTCATCTCGACGGATGCCATCGGGGCGGGCCAGATCCGCGGTTGGTCTTGCCTGCCAGGCACCGTAGCGCGCGGCCCTGGCAAGGGCAATAGCAGCCGGCTCGGGCGATGTGTAGATCGGTACCTGAACATCGCCGCCAGACAGAGTCGCCGACGCCTCTTCGGCCGACATGAAGACCGCCAGGATTGGCTTCGCCTGCTTGGACTCACGCGCGGCAGATGCAATCGCGTCGGCCACGTCGGCCAGCTGCGTGGAGAGCGGCTGAATGAAGATCGCGATGACAGCGTCAACGTTCGGATCGGACGCTACCAGCCCGATCGCCTGACGATACTGCTCGGCCGTGCCGGCGGCGAGCATGTCGACCGGATTGGCAACGCTCGCCTCGGCTGGCAGCAGCGCACGCAGCCGTGCGGTCGTCTCCTGCGCCAGCGGTGTCACGACCAGCCCCTCGGCCTCGCAGGTGTCGGCGCACAGGATCGCCGGACCGCCGACGTTGGTCACGATGCCGACGCGCTGTCCCTTCGGAATTGGTTGAGTCGCCAGCAGCGCTGCGACGTCGAAGAGGCCGCCGATCGTGTCGGCCCGAATGACGCCGGCCTGGCGAAAGAGCGCGTCGACCGTGACGTCCGACGCGGCCACGAGCGCACCAGTATGGGACGCCGTCGCCCGTGCGCCGGCGGCCGATCGCCCGCTCTTGATCGCTACGATCGGCTTGGTTCTCCCCACCCGTCGCGCGATCCGCGCGAACTTGCGAGGGTTCCCAAACGACTCCAGGTACAGGAGGATGACATCCGTCCGCGGGTCGGACTCCCAGTATTGGAGTAGATCGTTGCCGGAGATGTCGGCTTTGTTGCCCATCGAAACGAAGCTGGAGATGCCGATCCCGTGTCGACGAGCTTCCTGGATGGCAGCGAGCCCAAGCGCACCGCTCTGCGAGGCGAACGCAACGCGCCCGGTCGGTGGCATGCTCGGGCCGAATGTGGCATTCAGCCCGACGCTCGGGTCCGTGTTCACGACCCCGATGCAGTTCGGGCCGATCAACCGCATCCCGGTCGTTCGGCACAAGCGGAGCAGGGCCTGTTCCCGTTCTCGACCTGCGCCGTCTGTCTCCCCAAAGCCAGCCGTGAGAACAACGAGAGCACGCACGCCCTTCCGCCCGCACTGTTCTGCAACCTCGAGGACGCCGGCCGATGGAACGGCGATCACCGCCAGATCGACCTGGCCGGGGACATCCTCAACGCTCGGGTAGGCGAGCACGCTGTGTACGACTTTGGCGTTCGGGTTGACCGGATAGACCGGACCCGCGAAGCCGCTCGCGATGAGGTTGTGGAAGACGGCGGCTCCCACGGTGCCGGTCCGTCGGGAGGCCCCGATGACGGCGATGGAGGTCGGGCGCAGAACATGAGCGAGCGCGTTGACAGCGGCGATTTGCTCGCGCCGCTCGAAGAGCTCCAGGGCGGACATCGTCAGCGAGGTCGGAAGCTCGAGGTGAATCTCGTCGGGGCCGGTGTGCGTGACCACGGGAAAGCCCGAGTCTCGAAGGACACCGAGCATCCGGAAGTTTGACGGGAGCACCACGGCCCGAAACTCAATGATCCCGTTGGCGGCGGCCATCTCGGCAAGCTGGCCGAGCAGGAGCGTGCCCAGGCCGCGTCCCTGGTACTCGTCGGCGATGGTGAACGCGACCTCGGCGCGCTCCGGATCGATCCGCGCATATGAGGCATGTCCGACGACACGCTCGTCCGGACCAGTCGTCGCCACGAGCCCAAACCTCTGTTCGTAGTCGATGTGGCTATCGTGGCGGGCGAGCCCGGCGAGGTCAACACCGGCCGAGAAGAAGCGCAAGGTGCGCGCATCCGGCGAGAGCGACGTCAGAAGATCGAGAAGGCGCTGTTCATCACCAGGTCGAATTGGCCGGACGTGGACCGTCGAGCCGTCGCGCAGTGCGATGTCGGCCTCACGGTGGGAAGGATAGGTGGTGCTCACGGTGGTCTGCCTTTCTGCGCCCAAGAGTCGGGCAACGTCGTGAACCTGGAGCTGTCGCTCGGGCAAGGCTGACCGCTGCCGGGCGATCGGGCCAGGTGACCTCATCGGTCACCTGGCCCGATCGGCGGTAGCTCGCGCCGTCCAACGTGTGATTAGCGTGCCGCGACCGGTTCGCCCATCTTCACGTGAGGGGACTGCTTCAGGCGATCGGCGAGGGCGCGCGCTTCGACGACATGGCCGTAGTCGTAGCCCGGCGCGTGGCCAAGGGCGCGCAAGCTGTGCTCGATCAACTCCAGCTCGGTCGACGTCAAGTGAACGGTGACGACCGGCTCACCTGCCTGAACTGACGCCGCCGAGTTAGAAGGCTCGGAGTGCCGTGGTGGGGTCTCAATCAGGTGGACGGCGGCCGGTCGTACGAGCAGGAGAGGTGCCGTCGTGTGGCGCAAGGTGGCGGTAGCGACGCTCCCGAGGATCACCCGGCTCAGACCACCATGGCCGTGCGTCGCCATCACCACAACGTCGACGTCCTGTTCACGTGCGATCTCGCCGATCACCCGGGCCGGTTCTCCAACGGCCACGTTCGTGCTCACCCGGACTCCATCCCCGGAGAGCCGGGCCGCCTGGTCGTCGAGGTAGCGCCGCGCGTCCGCGACTTCGGCCTCCTCATCGAACGGGACATAGGCGTACCCTTCTCCAACGAGCGGGTACGACACCGGCTGAACCACACGGAGCAGTGCGAGTTGTGCCCCGAACGCTTCGGTGAGCAGATCAGCCGAATGCAACGCTTCAGTTGCCAACTCTGAGCCGTCGAGCGGAACGAGCAACGAGAGCGGCCCATCGGCCGGCCAGGAATGCTCGACGATCGACGGCACCAGCAGCACGGGGACGCGGGCGCGCCGCAGGATCTGGTCGGCGACACTGCCATAGAGCATCCGGCTCAGACCGCCGCGGCCGTGGGTCGACATGACGATCAGGTCGGCTCGTTGTCGGGTGGCTGCATCCAGAATCGCGTGGACCGGATCGTTGTAGTAGACGTGCGTCTCCGTCACGATGCCGTCGGCGCTGAGGCGTCCAGATGCGTGCTTCAGGTACTCCTCAGCGCCACTGGTGACCTCGAACTGCGCTCCGCTCGGGTCTGTACCCGGTAGCGTGTGAGCCTGAACGGCCTGGACCAGGATGACTCTTGCCTCACATCGTCGTGCGAGGACCGCAACGTAGGTGAGCGCTCGCTCGGCCAGGGAAGATCCGTCAAGTGGGAGGAGGATGGTCTTCAACATGATGCCCACATCCTTGGTACTTCATCGGTCCGTCGCGGAACGTGGCTGAGGACGAGAACCGTGGTCCTCTGTCAAGTGGCGAGGACCCGACGGGGTGGGCTCGGCGTTGGCCGAGCCCACCGGCATCAGGGCCTCAGACGGCGTGTGCTGCGGTCGCCTCGGGTGCGGATGGCTCGAGCCCTGGCTGCTTCCAGGGGGTTCCGAGCATTGGGAGCAGGTAGCGGTCGATGCCGATGTAACCGGCGTTCTTCCAGGCGAGGATCAGCAGGATCGCCGCGAAGAACAGGATCGGGTTGGTCGAGACAGTCCCGGCCATCAGGAAGCTCATGTTCATCAGGGCCCCGAAGAAGGCCGCGACGCCGACTAGCGCACCGAGGATCAGGCCGAGCCCGACCGCGATCTCGCCGAACACGATCGCCTTGGCAAACCAGGGGTGCGAGCCGCTGTCCACCAGGAACTGGATGAACGTGCGGTACCAGTCGTAGACGATGATTGGCTTGCCGTTCGGCGCGTTCCCGAGCGCCCGCGTCCAGAAGCCAAGGATGCCCTGGCCGGTCTCCATCCAGGCCGGGTCCGTGAACTTGTGCCAGCCCGCCTCCAGCCACTCGTAGCCGATGTACAGGCGGACAATGAGCCAGATGATCGATGCCTTGCTGTTCTGGAACAGGAACTGAGCGATTGGGGGATCCTGGATCAGGACGGTCCCCTTCTCATCCGTCACGTGCTTCACTGCGAACATTGCAACCCTCCAGGTACTCATCGTGTGCCCTGATGGCTCGCTCGCCGGCGATTCGGCTGGAGTGCGCCATCGGTCTCGAACCTACTTCGAGAATACGTGGCGCACCTGGGGGTTGCCGTCTGTCAGATGTCCCTTGATGCTCGGGACCGTGTGGTGCATTTCGGGACAAATGTCCCGGACATGCCGCGGCGAGCCACGACACATCCATTCACCTGCCGGTGACCGCCCGCAACCGTTGGGCTCACCGAAGCCTCCTATGCTCGCGCTAGAGGAGGTGCGTCATGAGCCACCGAACGCTGATTGCCTACGCGTCACGAGCAGGGTCCACCGCTGAGGTAGCGGAGACGGTCGGCGACGTGCTGCGGGAAAATGGGATCGACGTCGACGTTCGATCCGTCAAGGACATCACCGAGGTCGCCGGCTACGACTCCCTGGTCTTCGGCAGCGCGATCTGGGCCGGCAAACCGCTACCAGAATTACTGCGGTTCGTGGCCGGCCAGCGCGATACCATTGCCCAGCTACCGGTGGCCTACTTCATCCTGTGCGATACGCTGCGGGAGTACACGCCGGCGAACCGCCAGATAGCGCTGGGCTACCTCGCACCGTTGCGGAAGCTCCGTGAGCCTGTCAACGTCGGCATGTTCGCGGGACGCCGCGACTTCAGCAGGGTGCACCCGATTCTGGCCTGGATCCTGATGCGAGCGTTCCACCTGGCCGAGGGTGACTGGCGAGACTGGGAGCAGATCCGGGAATGGGCCGCGACGGTTGCCCCTCAGCTCACCGGCGCGTCCGCACATCTGGCGACCGGCGCAGCATAGGCACCAGCGCCCGTTGCCTGGAACCAGCGCGCCAAAGACAGGTGCGGAGATCAGCGCAGCAATACTGCGCGGCGGTATCATGCGTCCATCCGGGGATGATCCCGAGAGGAGCGGCCGTGCGAGATCTCCGCATCCTGCTGGTGGACGACCACGAAGTCGTGAGGCTTGGCCTGAAAGCTTTGCTGGGCCGGCACCCGCGCTTCGAGGTGGTCGGCGAGGCCGGAACTGCCGACGAGGCGCTCGCCAAGGCCCGGGTGCACAAGCCGGACGTGGTCGTCATGGACATTCGGCTATCCGGCAAGAGTGGCATCGACGCGACGCGCGACATCATAGCGGTGCTACCTGAGACCAGGATCATCATCCTGACCTCGTTCGCCGATGACGATTTGCTCATGGACGCGGTCGCCGCCGGTGCCACCGGCTACGTCCTCAAACAGATCGGCTCGGACGACCTGATGCGTGCTTTGGAGTCTGTCGCTCGCGGCGAGGCGTTGCTTGACCCGGCGATGATGAACAAGGCGTTTGCACGCCTCCGAGAGGCCGCGCGCCGGGACCGGGGCGACGCATTCAAGATGCTCACCGAGCAAGAGGTGAAGATCATCGGACTCGTCGCCAAGGGACAGACGAATCGGGAGATCGCAGGCGAGCTGTTTCTGTCAGAGAAGACGGTCCGTAACTACGTCTCCTCCATGCTCGGGAAGCTTGGACTTTCGCACAGATCACAGGCAGCTGCCTACGCCGTCGAGCACGGTCTGCCAGGAGTGGGCCACACCGATCATTGATCAGTCGTTGCGCCCACGCGATGAGGGCCTGACCAGGGATTTAGGGCTGTGAATTGACGCTGTGCTGGTCGGCGGCTGAGGTAACTAAGATTTCCGGACTGCCTGTGTCCGCCAGACCGCGCTGCACGTCCTCACGAGCGCACCGCGCCAGCTCCTCATAGTGATCCCGTAGCTGCTCGAGGTCGCGCTCGGTGAGCTCCTCGAGATCCAACAGCGCGTTGTGCGCGCCCGAAGCGGCGCGGATGAGCTCGTCCAGCTTGAGCTGAACGGCCGCGCTGTCTCGATTCTGGGTGTTCTGGATCAGGAAAACCATCAGGAACGTGACGATCGTCGTGCCGGTGTTGATCACCAGCTGCCAGGTGTCACTAAATCCAAACAGCGGACCGGTGATGACCCAGCCGAGGATGATGAGCACGGCCAGGACGAAGCTGAGTGGATGTCCCGAGGCGTGTGCAGTCCACTTGGCGAAGTGAGAGAATGGTGACGCGCGGTATGGGTGGTGCATGGGACCCCTCTCAATCTTCGCAGCGCGACCTGTTTCGAGGGGCCGCCGTGCGAGCTCGGGCCGGTCGGCGTCGCCGATCAGCTACGCTCGCGTCGATGCGCAGGCTTGGGACTGCACGTGGTATTGCTGGAGAGACCGGCTGTGTGGCGACATCCTGGATGATCTCGGCCAACCCGTCCGCTCTCGCCGATTTGAGCCGGTAGAGTCCGCCAGCAGCGATGACGGCACGCTCGTCGGCCAACTCACGCATCGAGGCGAGGGCGATGAGTTGGGCACTGACACGTTGCGCGGCATCAATCGCCAGGCGCAGGCCATTCTGACCAAGCTGGCTGAGGTCAAGGACGAGGACGTCCGGATGGGCCTGGACGATCGCCTCAGGCGAAAATGCGTCGCCGCTGACCACGAGGGCTGGCGAGCGGCTCAGGTAGGTGACGAGTTGTCGGCGAACTGCGTCGTGCTGACTGATCACCAGCGTCGTGATGCCAACAGCCGATGCACAAGGCACATCGCGATCGCTGGCTCTATTATTCTTCATGGCGGCGTTCGCCTCCGAGCGCTTCAAGCATCACGGGCGCTGCCGAGCCGACATCGTCCTGTCACTCCTAATAAGGTATGGCGCCATCACGCCTCCCCGGGCGTGACAGATGTCCCGACCTTCGGAGGACACGGTGGCCATGTTCCCAGCGCGAGCCTGGACGATGCCCTCAGCCGGGATGGAGTGCGCAGGTGGCCGACGCCGGTCAACCTGAGAGCGGCAGATCCAGCGTCAGCGTGGTACCGTGACCGGGCTCGCTCTGGAGGTCGAGGTGCCCGTCGAGCATCCTGGCTCGATTGGTCATGTTTCGGAGGCCGTGGTGACCTTCAGCCGAGCCGGCCGACAGATCGAACCCGACGCCATCATCGGCTACCTTGAGCACCAGGCGTCCGTGCTCGAGGTGCCCGGAAATCGTGATGCTCGATGCGCGGGCATGGCGCACGGCGTTCGCGAGTGCTTCGCGGAGCACCTGCACGATCTCGACTCTGCGCTCGGCCGGCACGGCCGTTGACGCGTCGTCGTCCACGTCCACCACGATCGTCATAGGCACGATGCCGGGGGCTGCTGAGCGCCCGTACTCCCGGGCGAGCGCTTCGGCGGCCTCACGCAGTCCCGCGACCTCGCCGACACGGTGGGTCAGATCGAGAATGTAGTTGCGAATGTCTGAGATCGCGCGGTTGAGCCCGCTCGCGGCGTCCCCGAGACGGGTCTCGACATCCTCCGGACTCTCGCGGACGGTCAGGCGGCAGTAGTCGAGCGTCAGGCCAACGGCGTAGATGGTCTGGATAATGCCATCGTGCAGCTCTTTGGCGATCCGGTCCCGCTCGTGCAGCAGCGCCAGCTCCCGGGCCTGGCCGAACAACCGGGCCGTTTCGATCGCCGTCGCCGCCTGATCGGCGAAGGCGGCCAGGAGCGCCGTGTCGTCCTCGCTGAAATGATTCGGCTCCGTCGAGTACGCCTCGACGACACCGAGCACGCGCTCGCTCAGGCGGATCGGCGCAATCGCCACTGAGCGAGGCGTCGAGCCATCGCGCAGGGTTGGAAATGCCAGGTCCGGACGATCGCGGGTGTCGGCGACGACGCTCGGTCCTTCGCCGCCGAGCACGAGCGGCGCCAGACTACTCATCCGGTCACCCGCGGAGCTTCCCCTGCCACGCTCACGGCCATCCCGACGGCCCTCGGTGATGGGCGCGCGATCCTCTGACTCTCTCGGCTGCGCAAGAGCACGAGTGGCGGCGACTTCGAAGTGCATCCCGTCGGTCGCCAAGAGCGACACTGCCACGGCTGGAGTGCCGATCAGCTCGGACAGCGCATCGACGATGAGCTGGAGGATCTCCTCCAGCCGAATCGAGGCGTTCATCGCACGGGTAACGCGCAGCAGCGCCTGCGATGTGCTCGCTTCATGACGGGCCCGCTCGTAGAGGCGGGCATTCTCGATCGCGGCCGCTGCCTGCTGACCGATCGCCTCGGCGAGCTGAAGGTCAGCCTCGGTGAACCTCTCACCAGCCACGGGATCGAACGCCATGATACATCCGATGACGCGGCTGCCGCTCCGGAGCGGCGCCCAGAGGCCCATGCGCCCCCCGACCGCTTCGAGGACGCGCAGGCTGACCCGGTCGTCGTGCGCGACGTCGTCGATGATCGCACCGCGCCCGTTCTCGGCCACCCAGCCGATCATGCTCGTACCGCCGAACACCCGCAGGCCAAGCAGGCGACGGGCACGACGACCAGCCGCGGCTTCGAAAGTGTAGGCGTCGCTGTTCGAGTCCTTGAGGGCGATGGCTACGAGCGAGGCACTCAGCAACTCGGCTGAGCGGTCCACCACGAGCTGGAGCGCTCGTTCGACGTCGAGCTCCTGGCCGATCGTCTGCCCAAACTCGCGCAGCGACGAGACCTGTTCGAGTCGCCGCTCCAGCTCGTCGTTCAGGTGTGCGTTTTCGATGGCGACAGCCGCGTGACGCGCGAGCAAGAGTGCCAGGCGCTCGTCATCCTCGTCGAACTCATCGGCACTGATCTTGTCGGTGAGATAGAGGTCGCCGAGAATCCGATCGCCGAGGCTAATCGGCACGCCGAGCAGTGAGGTCATCGGTGGATGGTTTGGAGGGAAACCGGAGGAGCGCGGATCGTGGCCGATGGTCGGGATGCGCACCGGTCGGCCCTCGCGGATCAGTACCCCCAGCAAGCCGTGGCCTCGCGGTAGCGGCCCAATCGCCGCGCGCTCCTGGGGCGTCAACCCGCTGGTGATGAAGTCGTAGATTCGGCCGGTGCTGTCCGCCAGCCCAAGCGCCGCGTAGCGTGCGCCGACCACCTCGCAGGCGAGATCGGCGATTCGTTGCAGGACGCGATTCAGCGAGCGCTCGGCGGCGAGCCCGGCCAACGCGTCACTCAATGGGCCGAGCGTCTCGGAGAGGCGTGAGGACGATCGACGCCGGCCGCGGCCATTCCTGGAATTGGGACCGGGTGACGTCATGATCTCGCCCCTCGCATTGGCACCTCTCGACGCTGGTGTCGTCGATGTCCGGACCGTTCGCCAGCGAGTATACCGGCCGTCCGTTACAGGAGCGAGGCAAGCGCATTCTCATTGCGACAGCGTTCCCTTCAAGCCGGCCGAGCTGTGGCAGCTCGCATAGCTGTCCACTCTTGATTGGCGGCACAGCGAACTGGTATCCGACACCAGGTAGCGTCAGAATGCATGCGTGGTGCCGCGGATCACGCTCGATTGTGCGCCGCGTCGGCGAGCAGGATCTGGCGGAGTAACGAGCGTGTCGCTATCGCCGAAGAATCTCCGGCTCACGCGGGACGCCGGTCGGCACGCCCCACGGTGACCAGGCCAACGCGGCGAAGATCAGGACGGCCAGCATCACCAGCAAGCCGCCGAGCCAGGCGAGCTGCCACCCGATCGGGTTCCAGATGGTGCCGCCGAAGGCGCGCAGAACGCCTCCCACCAGGCCGCACCACACCAGCGCGCCGCAGAGCCGTGGGAAGCGAATCGGGTAGGCAGAGACCCTTGGGAGCATCCGGATGCCGACGACGAGGATCAACGGCACGAGATAGACGCTGGTGAGGGCGTGGGTGGCGGCGTCGGCGGAGAGCAGGCCAGTCGCCCGGCCGATCACACTGACGAGCAGGCCGGCCCAGGCGACCCTGAGCACCTGGCGCGTGCGTCCTGGCAGGAGCGTGGCCGGCGCCTGGACTGTCGGCGCCAGTCCACGACGCCACAGTCCGGTCGTGCCGAAGAGCACGACGGCCGCGACAGCTTCCAGCCACACACCGATGGGCGTCAGCTCCAGGATCCCCGATCCGGGAGCGGCGAGCTGAGCGAGGACGGCGAGAGCCAGCCCCACGATGCCGACGTACTCGATCCAGCCCGAGACCGGTCGGGTCCGCGCGAGCGACGGCAGTAGCCGGAGCTGGATGGCAAAGGTCGCGGCCAGGACGAAGCCGTGCAGCTCCAGCGCGATGAGCGCCTGATGGAGAGCGCCGTAGCTGGCGGGCGCGCCGGTCCAGAGGAGGTCCAGCAGGTAGAGCGCGCGGACAAGCAGGGCGCCGATCAGGGAGCACCCCGCCAGTACCAGCAGCGTCTCCCAGGTCGCCGGCCGGCGTTGCTGGCCAAGGCGCAGCTTCAGCAGCTCCGAGGCCGCCCAGACAAATCCGCCCACCGGCAGCACTGCCGCGAGCGTGAGCAAAGCCTGCCTGGCCGGGCCGGGATCGAGCGGCTGGCCGACGAGCTGCGCGAGCAATCCGACGCCGACGAGCCCGCCGCCGTACGAGATCACCTGTGGACGGGTGATCTTCGCCCGCCAGAAGCCGGGCAGCAGCAGGGCGCCGACGCCGAGGATCATCAGGCCGGCCAACCCGAGGGTCTGGACCTGGCCGTGCGCCTGGACCAGCGCAGCGTAGCGCGCGGCCGGCCAGCCAAACGCCAGCCCGCCAAGCGCGTACAGGCCGACGGCGAAGCCACCGAACAGCCCCAACCCGAGCGCGAGCATCGCCGAGGGGCCGTAGACGGCCGGGAACAGCGGGGCCGGCACGAACAGCCGTCTACGGGCATCTGTACTCGTCACTGTCCGATGTCCTGTCTCTGGGATGGAGCCGATCACTCGGCGACGGTGATGGTGCCCTTCATGCCGGCCTCCTTGTGGCCGGGGATGGTGCAGATGTACTCGTAGGTGCCCTTTGCCGTGGGGGTGAATTCGAGGGTAGCGGTCTGGCCGGGTTTCGCGACGGCCTTCAGGCTCGGGCCGGGCTTGTCGGCCTTGATGGTTGGGAAGGCGATGTCGTGCTCGATGGCGCCCTTGTTCTCGAGGACGATTTTGATCGGCTGGCCGACCTTCGCCTGGATCGTCGGTGGCGTGAACTTCAGATCGGTCGCAACGACCTTGACCTCGGCCGCGACCGGCGCGGCCGGCGCCGCCTGGGCCTGACTCTGGGGGGCCGGGGCCGGCGCCATCATGCCCGGTCCGGTCATCTGTACGGGCGGCATCGGCATCGCGGTGTGGAAGGGCAACTGATAGCCACCGGCCGCGAGAACGAAGCCGGTGAGGCCGGCGCTGAGGATAAATCCCATGAGGAGCGCCAGAATGGCGCCGCCTGCGTCGATCCGTGTCATCGTTGTGCTCCTGTCATTTGCGAGTCGCCTCGTGGGATCGGCGACAGCGGGTCCGTTCGTCTGGTCGTCGCCCCACAGGATGGGGCGACGACCAGGAGATCAGCTCAGTGGCCAGGGGACGCGTGTCCAGGGCTCTGGAGGACCTGGAACACCTCGTTGTTGGCGGGTCCTTCGACGTCTAGCATGCCCACCGCGCCCTTGGTCATCCGACCGAGGCTGTGGTCCACCAGGACATAGGTGCCGGGGTAGTCGGCCGTGAATTCGACGATGGTGGCGCCGCCGGCCGGCACCAGCGTCGTCTGGACGTTCTTCTGGGTCGGGCCGGTCGCCCCCTCGGGGTAGACTTCGTCGAAGATCTCGCCGATGACGTGGAAGCTGGAGGTGATGTTCGGGCCGCCGACGCCGAAGAAGATGCGGACCTTCTCGCCGACCTTCGCCTTTAGGGCGTTCTGGCCGGTGAGCGACCCAACCGAGCCGTTGAAGACGATGTGGCTGGCGTGCTCGTCCGTCATGTCCTTCATCGCGAAGTCGTGCAGACCCTTCTCCTCTCGGTCGCCCTCGAGATAGAAGTCGCCCTGCATCACGTAGAACTCGTGATCGACCGGCGGCAGCCCCTCTGGTGGCTCGACGACGATCAGGCCGTACATGCCGCTGGCGATGTGGTGCGGGACCAGCGGCGTCGCGCAGTGGTAGACGTAGACGCCGGGGTTCAACGCCTTGAAGCGGATAGTGGCCGACTCGCCGGGAGCGAGCTGGGTGGCCTTAGCGCCGCCGCCGGGGCCGGTCACGGCGTGCAGGTCGATGCTGTGCGAGACCTTGCTGTCAGGCGCGTTCTTCAGCGTCAACTCGACGGTGTCGCCCTGGCGAACCCGCAGCATCGGGCCGGGGACGGTGTTCCCGAACGTCCAGTACGTGTACGAGACGCCGTCGTCCAGCAGGGCCGTGACCTCGTGAGTTTCGACTTCGTACTTGACCAGGGCTGGCCCACGCGCCGGGATCGGCGTCTCGATGCGCGGCTGTGCCAGCGGCGTCAGGCCCTCCGCGGACTGTCGTACTTTGATCTCTGGGGCGCCCGCGCTGCCGGGGAGCTGGGCCGCACCAGGTTTCGGCATCGGTGGGACGACGGCTGCTGGGCCACTCGGGCCGGTCACGACTCCGCCGGGTGCAGGTGGCGCGACCACCGTCTGACTACCAGGTTGCATGGCGGTGGTGTTCGGCATCATCAGCGGGGGTCTGGCCACCAGGGCGGCCGCGAACAGCGCGCCGCCGAGGATGCCGGCGGTCAGTGCTCCAACGACGGTAGCGATGTTTCCCATGTCCGTTCTCCTCCTCCGGAGCTTCAGGCCGCCGGCCCCAAACGCACGCGGCACGTTCCTACTCCGAATATCGTTCTCGAAGGCCAGATGCGGCCGTGACATCTGTCCCGAACTGACCGGGATCTTTCGGCGCCCAGGTCGGTGGAGCGGACAACCAGAAAGAAGCCCGGCCACGCAGCGCGTGCCCGGGCTTCTTGACGGAGGTGCGTGCTGTTCGATGCTACTCGGTCACCTTGATCACCGAGATCATGCCGCCCGGCTCGACGCCCTTGTTCTGGACGTGGCTCAGGATGTGGCAATGGTAGACCCAGGCGCCCGGGTTGTCGGCGACGAACTCCAGGTCGTAGCGCTCGCCGGGGCCGATGGTGACGGTGTCCTTGAGGAGCTGGGCCGCCTCGGGGACCGGGTGGCCGTCCGTGCCGACGACCTTCGTGGCGAACCCGTGGCTGTGCATCGGGTGGACCATCTCGCCGAGGTTGACCAGGCGGATCCGGACGCGCTCACCGAGCTTCGCCTCGATCGCGTCGGTGGACGGGAACGCCTTGCCGTTGATGACGAAGAAGCCGCCCAATTCGCCGATCACCTGGAAGTACTCGCGGTCGTA
>Ga0075421_100000658_pt1 | contig 37263 bp, 50 predicted proteins | sample SoiMetdeltSBSDD5_FD_75292 | JGI IMG/M metagenome (GOLD analysis project Ga0075421, IMG submission 75292) | Bulk soil microbial communities from a Populus tree surrounding site in Tennessee, USA - Soil MetaG P. deltoides SBSDD5 | ecosystem: Environmental > Terrestrial > Soil > Tree plantation... | reverse complement strand
TAGACCAGCCTTATCGACCTGCCTACCAACCTTCACGCCCGACGCATGGTCGATGTACTCCGTGAAAGCATTGTAGGCGGCCCACCCGTTGTCACCAGCCAAGCGCACGTTGGTATTGCCCTCGCCCCGGTACATGATCCTGATATCGCCACGTTCCCGGTTGCGACGTGTCTTGGCAACGTCGGAGAGCTTGATGTCGTTTACAGGGTAGAAGTGGTCAAGGATCTTGGTGAGAGCCTTGTCACCATCTACGCTCAACATCGCTTCCGCATTAGCAATGGTGGCCTTCTCGACTGCACCTAGGTACTGCTGTGCAACCGCTGCGACCTCCATACGCTCATCGGCATTGCGAGTGTGCTTCGCCTTGATAATCTGGCTAGCACCCTTCATCGCCATCTGGACTGCGTTAAAGCACGCAACCCTGACGTTGCTATACCCGATGAAGTTGGGGAGAGTCCCGTCGAAACTGGTAGCGACAAAGAGACCACGCTCAATAGTGTCAGCAATCCCTTCCGGATCGATGACAAGATCGGGAACCCTCACGTAAGCGAAGAACTTCCGCCAGTTGGGAGAGTTACCGACAACCTCAACATGCGATCCATCGGGATCCAGACCAGTGAAGTCGTAAGCCATCTCAAGAATCTCACGACGCTGTTTGATCTGGAAACCGGGAGAGTGAACACCTAGTGTTCCATAGCGATCACTCTTCACAGCCTGCCAATCCTGCAACTCTTCAAACGTACCGTCTTCGTTACGTGTGTAGAGCATGGAGGGGATAACAGTGTCGTCGCTACCCGTAACCTTGAGAGCCTCGCTCAAGCTTGCATTGACAGGAACAATCTCGCCAAGCGTATGCCAAGGGTGGCCACGGGTGATGTTGGCAGCCATGAGAACCGGACCGTCACTAACGTCCAAGAGAGCAGGCATGATACCTGTTCCTTTCGTGGGTAGGGGTTCCATGAGTGCCCAATGACCCTATTCAGTTGTCAATCGGGGGCCGGATACTTGATGGGCACCCGATGACAGCCTACCCCGTAGAGATCCGTTCTACAACCTAACTTCCGAATTCCCTGGTCAGCAGGTTGGGGGCCGGATACAGAGGGTCATGCGGAGGGGGATGGTCAGGGGTACGGAGGGGGATGGAGAGCATGGATCGAGAGCCGAGTCCCTAGCTGGGGGTCACACTGGTATCTGCCCCTCCATGCCATTCCATGCTGTAGGCCCGTAACGCTCTGACCAGGGGAAACGTCAAACAGCCTGTCCAGGTCCCGTTATACAGCTATTTACAGGTCGGGATACGGTCAACTTGCTTTCTTAGCTTTGACCTCATCTAGCGCAGTAAACATGCGCCGCTCAAAGACAGTAGGATCCTCAGGAACATCACCTGGCTTGTGTCCCCACCTGTCATTCATGATGGTCCACATGCTGTCGATCGTCTTTGGTGATGCAGTGAACTTGCCCCTAAATCTCCCAGGGAACTTTAGCTCCCAATCGGCTGTCATTCGCTTAGGCCGTAACTCTTCACACCATTGCTGGTAAACCCTTAGCGCTTCCTCTACCTCTACCTCTCGCAATGCCCCTTCACTGTTAGGGAGCATGTTGCAAGTAGCCAACATCGCAACCTCGTCTGTATGGCTAAAGGTAGAGAGCATGTTGGCAACGAGAATGTCAGGCCGGTCCTTGTTCCTCTCTTTGAACTTCCTGGCTGTCACTCTCTGTTGTGGAGAGATAATGCCTATCCATACCTTACTCATACCCACCTTGTTTAGGTATAAGCGAGTGGCCCATATGCGTCTGATGATCAAGGTTCTCCAACACCTTTGACATGTAGGCTTCATGCACTGGTAAGGGACATCTAGATAGGTACCATCTTCATGTTCACCAAAGAGTCTGAGATTAGCTACGTCACAGCTAATTGTCACCTGTGCTCCGGGGGTGCCCTCGGCCGAAAACGAACAGACGTTCCCATGTCACAGAAACCGGTGTAGTAGTTATCTAGTATCTCCGGTATCTGTGACACTCGGCGGAAGCCAGATTACACCCTGTAGCTGTGACAATCCAGGCCTTGACCTGTAAATATCAGCATGTACAGTAAGAAAGCCCCGGAGAATGAGTGCTCGATACGTCCGTCACTACGTATCTAGAAGCACCATCTCCGGGGCTTTACTTATGATGTGTGTGATTAGCTCTTCCTGGTGATCTTGTGGCGGGTATATGAGACTGCCCTATACGCATGGTTAACAACACCAATTACCAGCCACATCAGCACGATTGTCCACCACATCAGCATCAACCACTCACCCAATGAGAACTGCTGAGTGAGCACTCCTACAATTTCCAACATCTTGATCAACCTGCCTTTCTCGGGTTCTGACTTCCCGGCTTGCGTAGTCCCTTACCGTGATGCTTACCACGCTTCAGGGATTCGTTGTACCTATAGGTCCGATCAGCTAGCTTTACCTTCATCCTTCTAACATACTTTGACTCTGCCATTATGAACCTGCTTACGGGGCCTTCCTGATGTCTGCATAACGGGTAATCACTAGCACATGCTCCCCATTATGCTGGACGATTACCTCGTCTAGCCCTGTTTCTTGGCAGTAGTGAACGGCTCGGTTAAGGGTATAGAGCGTGAGATGTTCACCAGCATCCCATACCTTGCACTTGATCTTTCCCTTATAGCTAGGCTTAGGCATTACTCACCCCTCGACTTCCTAGCCTCCATGATGACCTCTCGCCTATCGTTAGCTGCTGTCTTCAATAGCTCTGCCAGGTGATCGGTAACATCAGGATCAGAGACAGAAATACTCACTGCCCAATTGTCCATCGTGATCATAGGAGTGTTCCCACTTGTAATCCGATGGATCTTTGTCTCCTCTGTCAGTCCAATACTAATACTATGCATCACTCACTCCTAGTCTCTATCGTGGTCAGCTAGAGGATTAATATCATCAACTAACGGCCACACGTCACTTAGTGGTTGTTCTAGCCTGCTCTCTTCCGCTGTACGGAACTGCACATCCTCTGCCTTAACATTCCTAGTATTCATCTTGTATCGGTAGTATTCCTCGGGGGTCATGTTCCCCTTATCTTGGTTACATGGATCACAAGCGAGAGCGAGGTTCAGTATGTTATCGCTACCACCTCTACTCTTGGGTATCTTGTGCTCTAGCTGTAGATCCTCTTCCATGAATATCTCGCCACATAGGTAGCACCTAGGTCCGTCCATTATGATCAACCTGCGGCGCTTTCTCCTGTTGGCGCTACTACTACCGGGTCTACTCTTACTCACCTCCCTAGATCCTTCCGTTTAGAATGTCCCTTGCCCTTCTACAACTAGAGCGTTTACAGACCCCCAAAGGGCCTGCGTGGAACCGAGTATGATACAGGTTACGTTGGTGATGTAGCTCCGCTTTAGTTGCATCGAGTAACCGGGAGAGCCTCTCTATCTCTATCTTCTGCGCATCCTGTACAACATCTAGTGCTATGAACTCTCCGGTATCTGGCCCACGACCAGCAGAAATGTCGCTCACTCTGGCTCTCCACCTTCCTTGTCATGTATCGGATATCTACTGTTTGAGTAGATGGTAGACAAGGGAACGTCAGTCAACTCACTGATTGTCTTAGGTGTAACTCCCCGTTGTCTGAGTTTGTTTACCAACACTTGTATTGGGGAGTTAAGCTTGTTGACCTGACCTAGTAACCGCTTACGTTTAGCTTGTAGGGTTGCTAGTTCCATTAGTAGCTGTAGGCGTTCCCTGTCTGTCTCTGACAGGTCTGGCATAGGGATCAAGTGTACAGGCTCGGGCCGGAATTCCGGCGGCTCACCAGGATCTAGGCAGGGGTGCGGTGTCCGCTCGCTCCGGGCCGTCCAGAGCCTCAGAGAGATCCCTTAAACGCAGAAACCCCCTAGCCCGATTGGACTAGGGGGTTTCTTATGCGTATGGCTATGTAGTGGTGTCTCTATGGCTTACCACTGGCTCATCGGAACGGTATCTAGGTTCGTTCCTCATCCGTTCCACCCATTGCACAAAGTCAGGGTTCAAACGGTCAGCATCAATGACCATAGACCGTTCCTGCCTAGCTAGGTACTCAGCTAGACCTATGGGATTGGTTGATGTGCGAGGGTGAAGGTGTGACCACTTCATAGCTCGTCGGTTCTCACCCTTCATGACTTCATCCCTGTCATGGCGTCAGCTTCCCGACCTTTCATGATGAGTAGCAAAGCCTCATCGCTAACAGTCCATCCGAGAGTCTTGACTTCAGTGTGCGTCATTTGCCATCTACCGTCATGCTCTCGGTAGTAGACATCAAACGTCTCGCCATTCTTCAGCGTCACGGTATGGATGGGTGTATCCACTGTTCATCATCCTTTCTTAGTAGCTAGTTGCTACTGAGACACCCAACCACCTAGCAACGTTGGTAAGTGGTTAGGTGTCAGATTCCAACTAGCCCATCATGTAGTGCGGTAGGGATTCGTTATCCATCAGTCCGACATGATGTGTGTCTGCCCAATTCTTACGGCCACGCTTGCCTAGATCCTCCTCGTGATCACTGAAGTGATGAGGATGGAACGGAGCGGGGAAGTCATAAGTGGTAGTGGTCCTGAAGAATTCCCTAGCGTCATGGCAGATCATCTCTGCCTCTAGGTTGATGACTTCCTCAAGGATGCGACGCATCATGGTCAACTCTGTCCAATCATCACCTAGCCTGAAGTGGACAGTACGATCAAACACACTACGTCCAGCATCACTCAGTGAGCGGGTATAGCCAGGGAATGAGTCACTATCGACAGCATCCCAAAGGATTTGGACGTAACAGTGATCGCTGCTAACGCTGTAGCTTGCAAGTTGGAACGTCCAACCTGGCTTATAGATGAGCCGAGACACCAGTTCCCTCGCATCATCCGTATTCATGTTTCACCCTCCCAGGTGTGTTAGCAGTCACCGTTGCAGTAACTACTAGGAAGCGCTCAGAACCCTCTAGATCGGCCCTGAGCGCTTCTAACTAGCGACTACTGGTGTTGACGTACCTAGCGAGCCACATGACCGCTAGAACGCTTAGAGATGCCCATACAAGTGCGTAGACGACAGGCATCACTCTGTCCCCACGATGGTCAGATACTCAGCACCACCCTGCCGGCTGTAGTAGTAGGGCAGTCTTAGTTCCCTGAGTATCTGATTCATGCCACCTTGATCACTCACGCTTCCCCATCCAACACTCAGATAGAGAGTGCTTAGGTCAGGGGAACCGTCATCTTTGAACGTCACGCTCAACATGTTGTGTCCGTAATGCCAGACGTCCAGAGTCTTTCGGCCGTTGGTATCTGTGCTGTGATAGCTGACCCAACTGTTACCACTTCCTGCGTTGCCTGCTTTGTGTGCTAGCTGTGAGATCCTCATGAGTGGAACGACCATGTGCCAGGCATGGGAGCATCAACCGGAATGTTCCACTCGTGCCTATCCCATGTCACCTTAGCTGTAACATCACGCTTGTTTGTCCCGTGATGTGTGTAGGTGACTGTTGCACAAGACTTGATTGCCTCAGCCTTATCATTATCACTGAGATAGTATTCATAGCCTTGTGTGCTTCCACACTTCTCGCACTTCCTACGATCCTCATGCCAGATGAGTCCATAGACAAAGCCAGCGTTACCGCTCTGTCGACGTTCACTGTCCGCATACTCTGCGACGAACAGGCTCAACTCGCCATCCTTTGACACAACAGCATGTGAACCAAAGAAACGGTTATTGAGTGCGATGAGATTGTGGAACAGGGAATCCATAGCCTTTATGACCTTATCGTCACTCTGGCCGTAGTAGCTTCCCAACTGCCACACTCTCTCTCGCATCGCAGTGATTGTGTCGACAGCAGCATCTGTCAACTCAACTACTCGGGTATCCATAGCTTTCCCTCCCAGGGATTGACTACTCTTCAGGCTGTATCCGTCACGACACAGCGACAGGCCCAACACCATCTCGGAGCGGGCCTGTTTCGTATCTCCACATGGGAGGAAAGGATGAGGAATAACTACGGCCTACAGCTTGTCGTCACGACAGTTGGTCGGGCCGCTCGTTATTCCGTTGTCAAGGTGCTGTGATCCCTAGCCGTTCTGTCCGGATCACTATCAAGAAACCGTCTCCATCCTACCACGGTCCCTACACACTTGCAACACACCCTTGCAATACACCCTAATGTGGCACGTGTCACACCCTGAGACTGCAACACACCCTGTACGTACTCTCATGCTTATCCACAAGGGTGTGGATAACAACTATTTATGCTTAATAGAGCACTATCTCGCCCATATCACATCATAATCGCCCCATATCCACTACATATCGCGTCCATATCTAATACATACCTATATTACTATCTATCATCATCATCATTTGATCACATCACAACACAGCACACACAACACACCAGCTCACTCACTCATCATTCCAACATTCATTTACCCATTCGACATCACATCACATAGTCTGTTTGACCCGGGTCAGCCCCTCGGGGGGAGGGGGGGAGGGAGTGTTATCCACCTGTAGACAGGTTTATGAAAGGGACATACGGTATGGTCATGCCCAAGGAGATGGCTGCCTATGTCCACCCCATATGTATGCCAACAATGTAGATGCAATAGGTTCATAACTGACTGTCGATACTCATTCCACCCCCGACCGTTAACAGAAGCCAAAGATCGTTGGCGAGAAACCGCCGACAGAGCAGGACTACCCACATGCCCGCCAGAACAGCAGCCACTCCCCAAGAGAAAGACAACTACAAGCAACTCCGAATCGGGGGAATGACCCAAGCGGAAGCAGCAGACTTCGTTGGGAAGTCAAAGTCCTGGGGCAAGAAAATGGACGCCCAACTAGGACTACGAGACCAAGTCCGAGAAGCCCGCTACTACAATCCCGAAGGGGAAATACGTCCCCTAAAACGGTCTGAGCTATCCCCCGTAGCTCTGGACTGTCTAGAGGACTTCGGCCGGTTCCGTGCTCGGGAGTTTGGGCGCATCTCATCCCCTTGGCAGGAGGAAGCCGCTCAGATAGTCAGGGTTAAGCTAGCCACTCCCTACAAGGAATTCATCGTAGTTAACGCTCCACCTGGCGGCGGCAAGTCCACCCTGTTCACCCATGACATTCCAGCCTGGTTGACAGCCCGATCCCGAACCCTACGAGGGTTCATTGGCTCGTCCACACAGAACATGGCTGGCAACTACACCTTCCGGCTACGTAACACCCTTGCCAGAACGGTTCCTGTAGAGGCCAAGTCTGAGGACCTCGCTTTAGGACTCGCCTATGATGCTGAGTCCACGATGACACGGGACTATGGGATCTTCCGTCCTGATCCTGCTATCGGTGCTCCCTGGTCCCGTAACTTCTTCACAGTCGCACAGTTCGGTGAGATTAGTGTCGATGAGAAGGAATCAACCTGGGCTGCATTCGGTAAGGACTCAGGGTTCCTTGGCTACCGTGTCCACATCATTGTGTGGGACGACTTGTTCCGGCGTGAGGACATGCTCGGCATCAACAAGGCCGAGAAGCTGGAGAAGTTCTACATGTGGTACGACGATGAGGCTGAGACTCGTCTGGAACCAGGTGGTGCTCTCATCCTTCAGGGGCAGAGGTTGGGGGCTGACGACATCTACGCCTACAACCTGGACAAGCGTACCTACGCTGAAGATGATGAGGACATTGAGCTATACGAACTCGGGGAGGAACAGGAGCCCACCGAGCGGAAGTACTTCCATGTCATCTTCAAGGCTCACTATGACGAACTTTGTGACGCCGCCATAGACCCGCATGTCCATTCCCGTAAGGCCAAGCCATACGATCCTAAGAACCCATTGAACGAACGTGGGCATGCCCCTTGCCTACTGGATCCTGTTCGTCTTCCTTGGCGTGAACTGCGCTCCAAGATGAACCACCCAACCTCCAACTATAAGGTGGTTTATCAGCAGGAAGATGTTGACCCGGCTGATGCCCTTGTGCCCAAGTTCTTTATTGACGGTGGTACCTATGAGAACCAGGAGTATGACGGGTGCTGGGATGAGGACCGCGGGCCTAATCAGCTACCGAGACTCCTAGCCAAGCCACCCAAGAATACACTCATCAAGTCCATCATTACAGCGGACCCATCCCCATCTAAGTTCTGGGCTGTTCAGTGGTGGCTATATGTCCAGCTTCCTACTCACGAACACTTGATGGGCTACCGGTTCCTCATGAACCAGGTGTTCACACCAATGGGGGCCAATGCTTTACTCGATTACGATACGGATACCGGTGAGTGGGAGGGCCTGTTAGTTGAATGGAAGGATACAGCTAAGAAGCTTAAGGTCCCGGTAGACTTCTTCATCCTGGAAGTCAATGCTGCTCAGAAGTTTATGAAGCAGTACAAGTTCTTCAAGAACTGGATGAAGGACAACCAGATTAAGCTGAAGTCACACCATACCCATATCAACAAGTTGGACTCCAAGATTGGTGTCACAACTATCCGTAGCCAGTACGAATATGGGCGTGTTAGGCTCCCCGGCAACCGAGACGGTCGTTACGTATCGGAACCTCTCTATAAGCAGGTAACTCACTATCCGGATGCCATATACGATGACTGTGTTATGGCCCACTGGTTCCTTGAGTATCAGCTTCAGTACATCGTCAAGAAGAAGCGTACAAGATCCATTCTGTCTAAGGACATGCCATCTTGGCTTAATAGGGAGCCATCTTACGCATGAAGTACAGCGTGAAAGAGCCTGAAGAGATCCTAGCTCTCTACAACGAACGGCAGCTTTACTACGGCAAAGACATCGCCCGCATGCGTAAGATGCAGCGGCTTATGAACAACGAGATGGACGTTCCTCTCCCTGAGCTTACGGAAGGGGAACAGAATCTCGTCGCCAACATTGCACTCCGGGCACAGGACAATCTTGCAGAGCGGATCGCTAGTGTTGATCCCACGATGCATTGGCCGAGCAAGAATCCTGGTACTGATGCTGCCGATAAGCGTGCAGTCAATCGTCGTCGTATCATGCAGGGTTGGCATGAAGAGAACGACATGTACGCCATCAGGTCTAAGCGGGCGAGACACTTCCTGTCATGGGCCTGTAGTCCTGTCGTCGTCAAGCCTGACCCAGTAACTAGACGGCCGAAGTGGGACGTGCGTCGTCCCCTCGAAACCTTCCTGCCACCTGGCTCCTATGACGAACTCATCCCTATGGACATCATCACCTGTGATGTCTACACCTATCAGCAGCTTCTTCAGTTCTTTGACCATGAAGCTATCGGTCAGGTAACCAAGCCGCCGAACTGGAACTGGGATGATGATATCCAGAACTACAGCATCGAGTTTGAGGTTCTAGAGTACATCGACTCTAACGAAATCTCCATGATCCTAGTGGGTCATGCTAACGATCCTCGGGCTTACCGTCGTGGAATGCCTGGCCTACGTGGCGCTGTACGTATCCAGTACGCTCCTAACCTTGCCCACCGTCCTCTCGCTGTTTGTCCCGGGCGTATCTGCCTAGATGAACAGCTTGGTCACTTTGACGGTATCGTTGGCATGTACCAGGCCCGTGCAGCTATGACAACCCTTGCTGTTATCGGGCAGCGTAAGACTATCTGGCCGACTGTTTGGTTCCAGGGCTTCCCGAATGATCCCGAGGAACCCGATATCACTCAGGATCCCGATCCCTACCGTGGTATCCCTGGCGTTGTGGCTCACGGTCAGATGAATCAGCAGTCCCTTGATCCCTCTCTCCGTACCCTGGAATTCATCGACATGATGGAGGAAGGGGAACGTAAGGATGCCGGTATCCCTTCGGAGATGCTTGGCTCCCAACGTACACATATCTCAGGGCGACGTGGCGCTCAGGTTATGGGTGCCACTATCGACTTCTCGGTTGCTCAGGCTCAGCAGCGGTTTGCACGGTCATCTAAGGAAGAGAACAAGATCGCTGTCGCTCTCGACAAGGCGTTCTTCCCTAAGAAGAAGACGTTCTTCATCGAGACAAGGGGTTACATTGGTGATGTTACCTACACCCCTGCTGAGATATGGGAGACTGATGGTCACGTAGTCGAGTACCCTTTTATCGGGGCTGATCTACAGAATCTCCCAGTTGAAGGTGGACAGCGAGTCCAGATGGAGTCTATGTCCATCGAAACCTTCATGACATACGATCCTATGATCAAGGACGTGCCAGCCGAGATTCAGCGGCTTGATCGTGAGGCTCTTAAGCGGGCATTCAAGGCTATGATATTGCAACTGGTTGCTAATCCCGATCCGAATTCAGGTATCCAGCCAATCCATCTTGCTAAGCTAGATCAGAAGGTCGAAAAGGGTAAGGAACTACTGAAGGCTTTCATAGAAGTTGATGAGGAAGTCCAGGAAGCGCAACAGGCAGCAGCAGAAGCAATGGCTGCCCAACAAGCAGGCCAGGGTGGTGGACCTGGGCCGCAACCGGGAACCTCTACTCCTGGTGCAGCCGGTACACCTGATGCAGCTTCCCCAATCCCGGCGCCACCGGACTCAATGGCGAGGTACACGCAGCTTCTAGGTAGTCTTGGAACCGTCCAGCAAGCCCAAAAGTACAGGAGCTAACGATGGCTAATATTCCCAAGGGTAAGGGTAACAAGTGGGATACTGATCCTTATGGTGGTACGAACCCGGATGGCGAGACGCATACCAAGTCTCCTACCGGTAGCCGTCCTACCCCTGCTATCCCCCGTCCTACCCCTCAGCCTGCTGCTACTCCCGGTGCAGTCAAAGCACCCATCAAGCACACGTCCATGCCTGCTCCCAACAAGAAGCGCCTCACTTCTGCGCCCAAGAATGAGGGTGGCGGCAGCTACTAGATAGGAACAGACGATGGGTGATAACCGTGGTGGTCCCCGTACAGGTTCGGTTGGCGGTCAGTACCCCAACCGGAAGGATATGCGTGTGCCAGGGGCACCTATAGGACCTTCTAACCTTCCTGCTTCTGCTCAGTATGGACAGGGTGTACAGCAGGCTCAGGGTCTACGTGTCACGCCGGCAGGTCCTCCATCTAGCCCTCCATCCCCTCAGGGTGGAGGACAGGGACAGCCTATGTTGGCACCTGGTGATGTACCAGGCTTGGGTGACCCTACAGCTAACCCAAATGAGCCTGTGACTGCCGGTTTGCCTATCGGTCCCGGTGCAGGACCGGAAGCACTAGGCATCATGACGCAGGATAGTCCCGAACTGGGTATCGCCCGTCGTCTCTTCCTTGAATACCCTAATCCTGACCTTCGTAACTACATCGCTTACCTGGAATCAACCCTACAGTTCTGATGCCGAGCGATCCCGCAAACACCAATCCATTCAACGAGATACGCAACATTGAAGCTGTCATGTTGCGTCGTCGTGGTATCGAGGCGCAGGTCAGTCAGTTCACCCCAACGTCTGCTGCTCTTTACGCCAACTATGCCCGTGACTACCCGTGGATGCAGCCGGGTGTGGTCCGTGCTGCTTCTATGGCTGGCTACTACCCGAATAACCCTGACATGGTTAGGGTTGCAGCTACTTCACTAGCAGAAGCAGTAGCCTCAGGGCGTATCAATACCGGCAGTCGTACCCGTGCATCCGAGCTAAATCCTGGTCGTCTTGATCCCCAGCTTGAGGCATCGGGTTACTTGCCTAGCCGCCCTCCTCCTGAACTGGTTGATGACCCGCTTAAGGAGTACAGAGCCAAGGGTTACATCGACGAGGACAACAACCTGGTCCGTCCCGCACGCCCTAAGTACTCTGGCCGGAGGAATGGTAAGCCGGTTTGGGAGTACGAGAGTGACGAGGATAGGCAGGCTGATAAGGAATTCAAGGACCTTCTCCGCCTGATTTCAGATAACGAGGGGTCCACTAAGCCTATTCCCTTTATGCAGGACGGGGACTGGTACAACTTCCATCCTAAGACCGGCAACACTGAAGTCATCAAGAGGGGCGACATCAGGACTGCCCTACTCCAATCACCCATTAACCGTGCAGGATCAGTACCAGTACTGGGTGAGGCTATTCAGGGTGTCCAGAACGTCGTGGAGCCGGCCTATCAGGTTGTCCAGCCAGTTGCCCGTACTGCTGGCATGATCGCCAATGCGCCTATCCAAGAAATCCAGACCACCGGTCGAGCACTTCATGATGCAGTAGGACGTGTACAGCGGGAAGGGTTCGCTGCTGGCCTTAAGAGTGTCGGTAGGGAAGCCATTACCGCTGATCTTTCTGAGACTGATATTGCTATTGCTACCGAGGGTCTACTGTCCGGTGAAGATATAGATACAGGATCAGGGTTCTTTGTGTCTCCTACTTCCGAAGTTGCCAAAGAGAGAATGAGACGGGAAGCGGAACATGGACAGATCGGTGGGCACAACATCACCTGGGGACGATGGATTGCTTCCGCTGTTACAGAGCCCGACACTGTTCCGTTTGATGTCATGTCCGGTTTCGTGGACTTCTCTATCCAGCTTGCAGATCCAACTTCTGTTGGACTTGGGAAGGCTGGACAGATCCGGAAGGCTCGGGGACTCTTTGAAGCTGAAGCCTTAGATCCACATCTAGCTGCTGGCATCCTTGGCTCTCGTGGTCGTCGCCCGTTTGTCGATTTCACTACTGCTCAGAAGGTGTTCGATTCACCTCGTGGTGCCAGAGCGGTTGAAGACATCACTTCCACAACCTCCGCTTACCAAATCGCTAAGAAGCTGAACAGTGGTAAGCTAGAATTCAAGCATGATCCCGCTTTATACGATGATCTTGCACGTACTACTGAGTCATCGGAAACCCGAGCTATCCTCACTGATGCTATTGATCGTGGCGAGATCCGTGAGGTAGCTGATGTAACATCATCGTGGGGCCACGGTATCGCTGCTCATGTGCGCCCGCATATGCCTCGTTCTCGTCTTATGGACAAGATGCCGGGTATCGGTACTCATCTCCGTAACCCGGTAGAGACTATGAACCAGGTTATGCGGTCCTTCCGTAACGTCAATGCTCCGGAAGAGGCGCTAGAGGAAGCCTTCAACAAACTCTCTACCGCCCGCACTAAGTCCGGCCGTCGTAACACCATCATGGAAATCTTCGGCTCCGGACCTAACTCTCTCCTTGCTCAACATAACATCCCTCAAGATGTTGCTGATCAGATGATGAGGCTCTATAAGACCAGCTTTAATGAGATGTGGCGTGGCCTTGTAGATGAGATGGGTGTAGAGGTTCCTACCTGGGAGAAGATGCTTGCTAACGGGGAAGAGACTCTTATCCCCGGTCCCCATGCACTCATCGAACTGGTAGAGGATTGGATGCCGTTCCCTGATCCTCGTGCCTTACGGGAGATTACCCGCCGCTTCCCTACTCTTACTTCCAAGCTTCCGGAAGATGGTGCTCTCCGTACTGCCGTAGAGCTTCCCGGCGCCTTTGTGGACTATATGCTGCAAGAGGTTTGGAAGCCTCTAGCGCTTGCACGTGGCGCATGGTTGGTCCGTGTACTGGGTGAAGGTCAGATCCGTATTGCCGCTGATGGGCTTGACTCTCTGTTCTCGGGTCATCCTCTGGAAGCGCTCGGGTTCATGCTGTCCAAGAAGAAGATCCCTACCGGCAAGATCCCAGGTCTGAGAGACATCGCTCCCCGTATCCCTAAATCTATCCAAGGCGAGAAATGGGACGAGGTTCTAGAGTACGATAGCTCCCTGTCTAAGGTCCATAACTGGGCGCATCGTCCCGGGGCTGCCGAGACAACTACCCAAACAACCCTTTACGCTAAGGGTCGTCATGCTGATCAAGAGTATCTGCATGCGTGGGCTAGGCAGCTAATGAAGTTCAACTATGACCCTGTCTACTCCCGCTGGATCAACTCCAACTCTCTAGATGAGATGATGGATTGGATGCAGCATGGTGAAGGTAGAGGGTTCGTCAGAGAACTACAGGAAGCCTTCCCTGGCAACCTGGAAACTCCTGCCCAACTTCGCACTTACTTGGACCAGATTGATCAGCGGTTCCAGTTCCTTGCCAAGGGTAACACTGACATCTTTGACACCCTCCGCAGTGGGGAATGGACTGATGCTGCCGGTGAGACTCACTCCATCTACCGGTCTGGCTCACTAGCAGATGGCAATCCTGAACTGAACCCTGAATTCACCAAGTATCTCTCTCAGTTCATGGACGACGGACCTAACGTGGTTGTCGGTCGTATGCAGCAGGCCCTACGTGGCAAGTCCGACTATCCGGCCCTTAAGCGTTACGCTGTACAGAACTTCCTGTATGGCGCTATGTCTAAGTCTGAGAACCTTCTGGCACGTGGCTCTGTGTTCCGTCAGCAGTATGGACGTGAGCTATCCGACTTTGTTCAGTTCGGTACCAAGGAAGCACGTGAGCAGCTTATCTCCAAGGCTCGCTCTCTCAATGTCCCGAACCGCACTCTCAAGCATATGGAACATCTTGCCCGTACTAAGGTAGAGGGTAAGCTGAACCTTGATGAGATAGACATGCTCGCTAAGGGTCGGGCGATGGACAAGTCGCAGAAGCTTCTTTACTCCTACGCTGAGCGCCGGCAAATCTTTGACATCACCCGCAACTTCTTCCCATTCGGTGATGCATGGTTTGAGGTTATGTCTACCTGGGGCCGTCTTACCCGAGAGACTATGGGTAAGCCTGTGCGTCGTGGACAGCAGATTATCGAGGGGTCTATCAACAGCGGGTTCTTCCACGAGAACAGGTTTGGGGAACTGTCCTTTACCTACCCGTGGGTGGGAGCACTTACCTCTGCCATTACTGGAGCACCTATCGACATGGAAGGTAGGGTTCAAGGTCTGTCTATGTTCGGGGAAATCATGCCGGGTTTGGGACCTGTTGCCCAAATCCCTGCTGCATGGTTCCTTAAGGACAAGCCAGAACTAGAAGCCTTGGAAGAGGTACTACTCCCGTTCGGTGCTCCTGAGGGTGAAGAGATTACCGACTGGAAGACCTATGCTCCTGGTTGGCTTAAGACTGCTCTCTCTGCTGTTGGCATCAAGACTAACGATGACAAGCGGCTTTACGAGAACACTGTAGCCCAGCGGGCACAGCATCTTATGTCTACTGGTGAGTATGGCTATACGGCCGCAGAGCAGGCTCGGGTATGGCAGGATGCTAAGGCATCAGTTGACAAGGTCTATTGGATCCGCTCTATCGCCCAATTCTGGCTTCCGGCTGCTCCCTCTCTTGAGTGGTATGTAGAAGACAAGTCGGGTAAGCGGCTATCAGCCGTTGTTCTGGCTGAAGAGTTTCACAAGATGGATAGCGAGGACTTTGATACCTCTGTCGCCACGTTCGTAGAGAAGTATGGAGAGGACGCAATTGGAGCACTTGTCGCAGCATCAGCAACCGCCGTCCCTGGATTTCCAGATTCCAAAGAAGGACAGGCATGGATTGATGATAACCCTGAACTTGCTGGCAAGTACCCCCTTGTGTATGCCCTCTTCGCTCCCTCCGGTGAATTCGACATAGACACCTATACCCGCCAGTTTGCCTCGGGAGATAGGCGCTCACTATCGGCCAAGCAACAGATCGCTATGTCTGCTGATTGGCTTAACCGGTACTGGCGTAGCAAGCTTATGGATAAGATGGGTGTCAACTCATATGCTGATATGGATCAGGAACAGCGTAACGCCTGGGAAGAGCTATCAGCATTGGTTGATGAAGAGTATCCGTCTGCTGTCGTCGGTCGCATGGAGAAGCCAGAGATTGATGACATGATCAAGCAACTTGAAGTTGCAGGTCAAGATAAGGATATCCTTGCCACTCCTGCCGGGCCTGCGCTCACCGAGTACCTACAGTTACGTGTAGATGCTCAGGGGCTGGTTGACGCTCTGAAGGAACGTGGTGCAATTGATCAGAACATCAAGGGCTTCACTAAGGCCAAGGCGTTGCGACCTATCCGTGAGGCACTAAGGTCTGAGGCACAAGCCCTGATCGATAAGTACCCTGCATTCCAGCCGCTTTGGGAACAGGTCTTTAGTAGGGAACTCATTAAGGAATAACGATGCCTGTTGATTACGGTGGACGGTACTACAGACCTAGACAACCTGGCCCTACTACTGGTACCACTACGCCTACTAGTCTTGATGATGCTGCTGATGAGATCCTTGGTGGCCTTGGTGGTGGTGCTAGTGGTGTTCCCCAGCCCATTGGCGTAAACGTTGGGTATCGTGCTGCTGCACCCGCTCATCTATCTCCACACTATTACCCGCACGGGTTCTCTTACACCAAGCGAGACATAGGTCCTGTTGCTCGCTCATCTTCACGTCAAGCGAACATCTCCCCTCGTTACTATGCTGACATGGAGTATGCGCCTGCTAACTTCACTAGTAACGTCATCCGGGATCTACAGTCAAAGCTAGCCTTCGTAGGTCTGTATGACCCTAATGCCAACGTCATCTCGGGGGACTGGGGAGAGGAAACCGCTTCTGCATTCCGGCGCCTGTTGGCTTACGCAAACCAGCATGGCATGACGTGGCAGACAGCCCTTGGTCATCTACGTTCTCAGGTTGAAGGTAGTGGTCAAGCGGGCGGCAAGATGACCATTGATGAGTTTGGCAATATTGTTAGTGCTGAGGAAGCTGCTGGTCCTACACGGGCACCGCTAGTCACTCGTACCACTGACCCTCGTACCCTTGAATTAGTCCTGAGAGAGACGTCCATGAACCTACTTGGCCAGGCTCTTTCTCCTGATCAAGTTCAGATGATGACCAAAGCCTTTAACGACATGGAAGTTCAGCGTCAGCAGGAGGCATACGATAAGCAGTTGACGGGTGGCTCAGTGGTCGATATCCCGTCTCCTGAAGCGTATGCTCAGGCAGAGGTTGAGGCTAAGAATCCTCAGGGTGTTGCTAACTACCGTGGTCTACAGTACATGAACGAGGCTATGCAGCTTCTAGCCTCTCCCGCTTGGGGGATTGGCTAATGCCTGGCTACGGTCCTGGTACACCTGCATACGATAACCTGAACCCCACCCTTCAGCAGATCGCTAATATGATCATGATGGAGAGTGGTGGCCGGGTTTGGATCGGGTCAGGCTGGCGGTCAGGTCAACAGCAGGCTCATCTTTACAACGAATGGAAAGCTGGGCGGCATGATGTTCCTCGGGTAGCTCGACCTGGCACATCACGTCATGAACACGGTGCTGCTATTGACTTTGGTGGCGACTTGCGTCTGGCCCAGCAACTTGGCCGTAAGTATGGCCTGGTGTTCCCGATGGACGACGAGCCTTGGCATGGCCAGCTAGGTGAAGGCGTACAGGCTAGTGGTGAACCTGACTTCAACAACATGGGGATCCAATACAATCTGAACTACATCGGTGGCGGTCCTATGGCCCGTCCTGAGGACGTGCTCGCTAACCGTATGGCATCAGTTATGTCGGTTATTGGAGGGGACGAATTCACTTCCGGGGCCAACAAACTCCTTGATCCATTAGAGTCTGCTCAGCAGTTCATTCAGCCTACCTCTGAGAACGTTCAGGATATGGTTGATCCGACTGGCTCTATTAGCGGTCAAGTGCCTGAAGCTGGTGCCCACCAAACTGCACCTCTATCTCCCACTCAGTACTCACAGCCTGTAGTCAGTGGCACTAACCTCCAGAACACTGATGTCCAAATCCAACCGGCTGGGGATAAGGGTCAGCTAGGGGCTTACGCACAATCGCTATTCGGGCAGTACGGGTTCTCTCCGGAAGACTATCCTGCTCTAGTAGCACTCTGGAATAAGGAATCAGGGGACCCGGGAGCGGGTTCTAGCCGTGTCACATGGAACCCTCTGGCTCAGAATCCTCGTTCTACAGCGTTCGGTATCGCCCAGTTCCTTAACGGGACATGGGCCGGTACTGGCTTCCAGAAGTCCACTAATCCTCAGATTCAAATCCAAGCAGGGTTGACGTACATTAAGTCCAGGTACGGGAATCCTCGTAACGCCCTAGCATTCCACCTGCGGAACAACTGGTACTGATCATGGCATCTACCGCTGAAATGGTCGCAGAACAGTACCCATTCTTCCAGTTCCTTCTTGCTGATCCGGAAGTGGGTCCACTACTTACACGTGCAGTCGATCCTCTGACTCCCTATTCCCCTCTCAAGTTCCAGGCCGAGCTAATGAATACTGGCTGGTTTAGGACTCGATCGGCTAAGCGTCGTGAGTGGGAGATTCTACAGAACACCGATCCTGCCGAGGCTTGGCGTCGTCGTCAGGAATTCGGGTATCAGGTTAAGGATCTTACTACCAAGCTTGGTTTCGATATGACCAACGCAGAGTGGGACTGGATCACTAACTACAACATCATGGAGGGGATCGAACCTGGCTCTGCGGAGTTTAACTTCTACCTGAGGAACCACCTGTACTCCACGTTCGGATCAGGGGTTAACAGGCTGGTTAACGGTTCGATTCTTGGGGCTGCCAATCAGATTCACAACATGGCAAAGGGTGAGTACTTCACTCACCTACCCGAGAATGATGTGTATGGTAATGCTATCGACCTGGCAATGGGTTACAAGGATGAGAATGCTATCCGCTACATGTTGCAGTGGCATGCACAGTCCCGTTACCCGTGGTTGCAGGAAGAGCTTGGTCGTGGCAAGACTATGCGGGACCTGTTCTCATCTCATCTGCAAACCATTGGTGATGAGTGGGAGGTAAGTCCCGACTCCATTGATCCTGAAGCCCACTTCATGCAGTCTATCATTGGCCGTAATGATCCGGGATCAGGTATCCGTCCAGCATCTCTGTACGAAACTAAGGTGCTTGCTAGGCGGGATGGCAACTTCTGGAAGACATCTAAGTCTAAGCAAATGGATGCCAGCGTTACTAACTTCCTCCTTAGCCAATTCGGGAAGCGTGCATAATGTCTGTGATGCCGGTAGATATGAGAGCCGTCTACCTGACGGAAATCCTTAGACAGTATGGTCTGTCCTCACTAACTGATTGGGCTACTGAGGCCATCATTCAAGACTGGTCACAAGAGCAGATTATCCTTGAACTCTACAAGCGGGAAGAGTTTAAGAAGCGGTTCGCTGGCATGTTCGCTCTTGAAGCTGCTAACCGTCCACCTATCTCTGTAGATGAATACATCGCCTACGAGAAGTTTGCTCATGCCAATGCTGCTATGTGGGGCATGACGTTAAGTAAAGAGGAAGTGGATAACCTGATTGCCAATGAGGTTTCCAATGTCGAACTACAGTCACGGTTCGACCTAACCGCTGAGGCTATCTTCCAGTCTGATGACGAGACTCTCAGCGAGCTAATGAGGATGAACCCGGCAGCAGATACCGGGAACCTCATGCGGTACTTCATGAACCCGAAGGCTGAACTCGGGGCGCTACAGTCGCAGTTCCGTCAGGCACAGATAGCTGGTGCTGCACTCCGTACCGGCTGGGGACAACTAACCCAAACTCAGGCACAACGGCTACAGGAAGTTGGCCTGACTCGGGAGCAGGCTCAGGTAGGGTTCACTGAGCTTGGCCGTATGGAAGAGCTATGGCACCCGTTCGGGTTCAATGAAGAGATCATCACGCAGGATGAGCAGATCGCTTTCCTTGCCGGTGATGTTGATGTAGCCACTAAGATCGAACGTCGACAGAGACAGCGTATGGCTGAGTTTGAGGGTTCGGGTAGCTTCGCCCAGGGACAGCAAGGTTTCGCTGTCGGTGCAGCAGAAAGCTAGACAACTACCCTCCCCATACGGCATACTCCCCACAGCTACCTAGAGCTAGACACCCTCCGGTATCACATCTAGGTTGTCAGCAGTAAAGCCTCCACCTATAGCCTCCGTATTAGGTGAGTAAGGCACGACGGAGAGACAAAGGAATCATGGCAGATACTCAGGGACAGAACGATCAAGACAATCCTGGCGATCTTCGTAAGCAACGGGATGAGCTATCCAACGAGAACAAGGCTCTTAAGGATAGACTTACGGCTTTGGAGCAGGATGAGCAACTTAGGGATGCAGGTCTAGCGCATCTTAGTAAGCGTCAGCGGCGTACCATTCTTCGTGAGCTAGCTGAAGAGGGTACAGAATTCTCCGGTGATGCAGCTAAGGAAGTGGCTAAGGAACTTGGCTATAAGACCGAACCTGAACCCACTACCACGACTACGACTACTTCATCTACTGATACCCCTAGTGGTGACTCATCCGGTAACGGACAGAGCACTACCACTACAGATGAAGGTGAAGACGTGGATCCCGACGATGCTCTTGCTGCTTTGGCTGTAATGAATCGTGCTCGTGGACAGTCTAGTTCCACTCAGGTCAAGGGTGACTTTGAGCAGGAAATGAAGGGGACTAAGTCCAAGGAAGAGCTTACGTCATTGCTTAGGTCTAAGGGTCCCCGTCACGGGATGATCCATGAGTGGGATGTTCCCTGAGTTAGACAACCCATAACCGGAGGGTAATCCAGTGGGTGACGTCCTTACGACCACCACTACACTAGCTAACCAGGTCACTACTGCTTACGAGCAGTACGCATACTTCGCACTTCGTGATGAGCTTTACTTTGATGCTTGTGCTTCCATTAAGCCGGTTGCACAGTCTCATCGTGGCTCCACGGTCCAGTTCAACATCTACAACGAGCTTGCACCTAAGGTTTCGGTCCTTTCTGAGACTGCTGATGTGGATGCCGTTGCAGTGTCCGACAGCATCGTCACTGTTGCTCTGAACGAGTACGGTAACGCTGCTCTTACCACCGCACGTGTGCGTGGGCTTTCGTTCCTGATGGTGTCCGAAGATGTGGCTAACATTGTTGGCTACAATGCCGGCATCAGTTTCGACTGCCTTGCCCGTAACGTGCTTGTTGCTGGCTCTAACGTCTACTTCGGTAACGGTGGCGCTGGTCCTCGAAACTCCCTTGTTGCAGCCAACACGCTTAAGGCTGCTGATGTGCGTCGGCGAGTGGCTAACCTTTCGTCCGACAATGTTCAGCGAGTCATGAACGGGCACTACAAGGGTTTCGCTGCTCCTGAGGTTCTTGTTGACCTTAGGGAAGAGACGGGTACTGCCGCTTGGCGGGATCCGCATACGTACTCCCAGCCTGAGCAGATTTGGAACGGGGAGACGGGCCTGTTCGAGGGCGTTTCATGGATCGAAACCCCTCGTCTTTCTGCTGCCAACTTGGCTACTGGTCAGGGTGGTCCTGGTGGGTTCGTTGATGGTGGTGCTGCCGGTGGTGCTTCCGGCAACTTTGACGTGTTCCCTGTGATCATCCTCGGCAACCAGGCGCTTGCTAAGACTTGGTCTTCGCTTGTGTCCGGCCCGATGCCTAACACGGTGCTGGGTGAGGTTACGGATAAGCTGCGCCGGTTCGTGCCCGTTGGTTGGTACTGGCTTGGCGGGTTCGGTCGTTTCCGTGAGCAGGCCATCCGTCGCATCGAGGTTACTACCTCTATGGTTAAGTGATTCTTCCTTAACCTTCATATCGGTAAGGCTAGGCACATGGGCCAGGATCACTCTGTGGTCCTGGCCCACTTCCATAAGGAGTAACCTTGGGTAAAGTCCTTTCAACTATTCTGCAAGGTGGTCTACAGAAGCAGGTCATTGCTGATGATGATCTTATCTTCTGGCAGCATGATGTAAATGTAGCTATTCCTAATGCTACTTGGACTCCACTTCCCTGGAACCGTGCAGTCACCACCCTTGGCGAAGACGTACCTAGTAAGCGGTGGGGAGTATTTGCACGGCCAACTGATGTTGTGCCGTCACCAGGTGTTGCTAACTTTGCAGCTACTACTATCGCTGCTGGATCCGATGCTGCTGCACTTCCTCAGGGTACTATCAACGTTGTCTCCACCAATGCTGATCCGGTAACTGGTACACCTGCATTCGCTACTGCTGGTTATCTTGTCATCCGTGCTACTACTCTTGGTGGTGCAGATACCGTAGTTAAGTACACCGGTAAGACTGCCACTTCCTTTACTGGTTGTACTCTCGGTACTGGTACCATGAATACCGGTAACATTGTCCGTCAGGCTAATGTTACCTTTGAGAAGGTCGGTAGTGGGCTTGCGGCTATTGCTGAGGTTGCATGGGCCAACAACGCTACTGGTCTTAGGGGTATCCGCTTCCGCTTCATGGATGGTGTCTTCAACTTTGCGGGTGGGACTACAGTTGTTGGTGCAGTTGCTGCTGCTGATCCACTCATGCATATCCAGACAAGTGAGCAGCCGATCAATACTGGACAAGTACCCGGGGCTAATACTGGCGGCATTATTGAAGTCTACCAATCCTCAACTGGTGTGCTTAATAGTGTCTTCCTTAACACTGAACTCTCAGCACCACGTCTTGTTGCTGTAGACTTCTCCCCGGTTGATATCTCCACTATCTCATAATGCCTACCTTCACTCCACCCGTAGAAGTTGGTCCTGCATCAATTGGTGGCGATCAACATCCTTTGTGGCCCCACTTTGGTAACTACGATGTGGGTGTAACTGTGTGGCGTGATCAGAATGGCAACTATCATCAGAGCCAGTTCCCGTATCAGGGTGGCTATGTCAATCGACATTTCAACCATGATCAGGTTACGACTGATGTTGATGATGATGTGGAGTCCCTAGCTAACGCAGTAGAGGTTTACATGGGCGGGGGAGTATACCCCATTACTCAACAGCAAGCAGATGATCTTACTGCTGCCGGATACGGAGCTAACATCACACCATGAGACGAACCATTCTATCCATCATCGCTACGCTAGCTATCGTAGTTGGCGTTAATCTAGGATTCGTAGATCCTGCTCTTGGTCACTACCTGCCGCCCGGACAGTGGTACACGCAGAGCGACGCATGCACGCACAGCGTCATCTACGGCAACTTCGGCGACGGCTTCGCTCAGCTGAAGTTGCTCAGCGACGGCTGCTCCATCTACACCACGGTTGAGGTAACTACGGCTCATAGCGGACACACCCACGTCCAGCCGTGCAGTGTGGGGGCTGCCATCTTTAATCCGGCTCCACATTGCTTCCTAACTGGAGCCACCGACCATACCACTATCCAGGCGACCGTTCACGGGACTGCCCTAAAGGTACGTACTATCGGATGCGGTGCTTCCGGGGGCTGCATCACGAGAAGCCACGGAGTGTACGAATAGCAATGTCTCATCCTCAGTGTTGTAAGGATCCCGATAACTGCAAGCTTGAGTACGTGGATCACCTCAAGGGCTTCCATTTGTCAGCTACAGCTATCCCCTCACGTACAGTAACTAAGACTGAGGGTCTGCCTGACGAACCCACCACGCAAACGATCATCAGAGAGAAGCGTTGGCATCGGGATATGGCAGCCTATAAGCGTCTTCATGCACAGGGTTATCGTCCCCGGCGTATGGAGGGGGCGGCCGCTCGGGAGCGGTACGGAGAGACTGTGTATGATGTGACCGATAGACCAGTAAAGATCGACTACGACGATCCTAAGTAAGACCTAAGTAAAGAGGTAACGATGCCTGGTAGCGACACTGGTAGGGTTCCCAAGCTGGGAAACAAGGCTCCCTCTGGCGGGAAGAACACCAACAATCCCACCGGCTCCAAGACGGGACGTGTTGACCCTGGTGGGCCTGAAGTTATGCAGGAAGATCAAGCCAACCTCAAGGAACAAGGCACGGGACGTAGTCGGGTCCGGCAGCTTCCTGGTGCTGGGGCTAACAACCGTCGGTAACCATGACGACGTTCAAGGAAGCTATCTCTAACACAAGAATCCACTTGATGACTTCAGGTGGAGAACGTATCGCTCAGCTATCGGCTGGGATCAACTCGTCTGTCACTGCACTTACTCTTAAGTTTGATGCACCACAGATCATAGAGGGAGCTATCCTTGGAATTAACCTAGAGGAACTGTACGTCGTAGCTAAGTCAGGTACGTCGGTCACAGTGATCCGAGGGTTCAATGGTAGCACTCCTGCTTCCCACGCCACTGACGATCTAGTCAGGATCAATGCTAAGTTCACTGACTTCCGTCTAGCTAAGTATGTGAACGAGACAGTTGAAGACATCTCAGGTGATGGTCTATTCCGGATCAAGTTCTCTGAGTTTAACTTCTCACCTATAGATCGTGCTCATGAGCTTGTAGTTGATGACGACTTCATTGACATTTGGCGTGTCCGATATGCTGTACCAGGTACTAAGGATTGGTTTGATGTCTCCAAGCGGGACTGGGAACTGAACCCTGATGCTGGTGCTAATTTCCCATCGGGTAAAGCAATCACTCTGCAAACGGGTGGGTTCCCTAGCCATCCTGTCAGGGTGTCGTACAAGGCTGGGTTCGATCCACTAGTCAACATGGCTGACGATATCCTTGCCGTGTCCGGTCTACATAAGGAAGCCCATAAGATCCTGTCCTATGGTGCTGCTATCAATGCACTAGGTGGTAGGGAAGTTAAGCGGACATTCCTTGATCGTCAGCCCGATACTCGACGTGGGGAAGAGGTTCCTCCGGGCGCAACCATGAACACGATGCGGCCATTCCTGCAACTGTACACACAGACTCTAAAGAGAGAGCGGCGTAGGTTGCGGCGTATGTTCCCGGATCAGGTGTGGTAGATGGCTGGTGCAACACTACGGGGGATTGCTAAGGGTATAGGCCATACCCTTTACGGTGGCGTTAGCTCTAGTGAATTCGCCCCGTACTCGTTCCCATTGTCGATCGGGCAGTTCCCGTACAATATCGACTACAAGTATGCAGAGCAGTTCGGGTTTGAGCCTGTCCAACCTCTAAGGCAACAGCAGGATCAGCGAGATACTCCGGGCGAGCACTCCTATAACCCTGAAGGGTTATGGAGGCGGAGCACTGACTCTTGGCATCTTGGGGCTGGACAGCGCTGTTCAGACCGGGATGGTAGTGAGGCATTCAGGTTCGACAACAGTACCGGCATGGATATCTGGACTAAGTACCATCTTGGTCTACTCCACGATACTGATCAGAAGCTGTCATCAGCTAACACTAATCTCCGGTTCGCTGTAGCTGGCACCTTCCTATACCTAACAAATGGTACAGCAGTATCGAGGACTTCCAATGTCGATCTGGACACTCCTACTTTCACTGCTCTTACCGGCGCTCCACCTGGTACTGCTCCTTCTTCCATAGCCTCGGATGGCTTCAATGTCTGGACTGCACATGGATCAGCAGGCATTTGGAAGACGAACACAGGACTCACAGCCTGGGCGGGTGCGGCCCATATCACAGGCACAGCTACCCTTGTTGCATATGTACGAGGAAGGGTTCTGGCAGCCAGTGCTAACTCTGTTTGGGATATCACAGTTGCAGCACAAGGTGGAGGCGGTGTAGCTCTCGGTGGTGCTGGTGCTCCGCTACTCTTCACTCATCCCAATACTGGGTTCACTTGGACGTGTTTCGCTGAGGGACGTAACGCCATTTACATGGGAGGGTACGCAGGCGATAAGTCCCTGATCTATAAGGCAGTCATCAAAGCTGATGGCACAGGGCTGGACGCACCTGTAGTTGCTGCTGAATTCGAGGGTGAGCAGATCGAATCCCTCTATGGCTACCTTGGACCATTCATCTTCATGGGTGTTGGACTGCAACCGGGGTGGCGCTTTGCACAAGTCAACAACAATGGTGACCTCAACATCGGGGCCAGGGTGTCGACACCTCTGCCTGTACGCTGTTTTGAAGGTCAAGAGAACTTCATCTGGTGGGGATACAGCAACTACTCCAGTACCCAAACGGGACTCGGAAGACTTAACGTCCAGGAATTCGGGGATCCTGGTCTACTCGTCCCTGCATACGCATCGGACTTGATGGCGACAACTCAGAATGAAGTACTGTCAGTCGTCACGTTCAACGGGATCAGGGTGTTTACTGTGTCAGGTGTAGGTGTGTTTGCTACTCACCATAGCCGTAACCTGGTCCCGTCCGGTACTCTCGACACAGGGGAGATTACCTACAACACTAATCAGGATAAGATCGGTATGTATGTCGATGTTGTCCAGATTGGTGAAGGTGGCTCGCACGGGTTCTACATCTCGGTAGATGATGGATCCTTCCTGTTCATTGGCGAGCATGAAGAGCACCATGAGAGTTTCCAAGTGGGGCAGATAACTGGCCGGACATTTGAGCTACGTATAGAACTTAAGCGGGATGGCACTACTCCTACTCTCGGGCAGCAGCTTGGATCATGGACATTCTCATCTGTAGTGATTCCGGCTGTGACTCGGGTCTGGCGACTCCCGCTGCTCATCTCCCGTCAGGTTACTGACCTTGATGGTAATGACTTCCCGTTTGATCCCTGGGCTGCTCTGGATGATCTTGCCAAACTCCAGAAGAGTAAGAATCCTACCCAGTTGAAGATCGGTCCCCGTTCATACCCAGCAGTTATCCTGGCAGATAGATGGCGAATTGATCACCTTGACGATCTGCTGCAAGGTATTGGATTCACTGGAACCTGCCTAGTAGATGTACAGGTTCTACAGGAGGAATTCTAATGGCTCGCCGTCATTACGCTGGTGCGGCAGTTCCTACTAGGCTCGGTACTGGTATTGGTACAGGTGATACCAGCTTCACCCTTAACAGCAATGCAGGCTGGCCGACAGGTGGTGCTAACGGACCATTCTCTGTTATCCTTGATCCTGACACCCCTTCTGAAGAGCATGTAACAGTTGCCAACCAGGCTGGTGGTAACTGTACTGGTGTGACAAGAGGCGTTGGGGATACCTCAGCCAAGACTCACTCTGTTGGTAGCGATGGGTCCGTGATCCACGGTACCTACAAGGCTGATTACGACGAGGCCAACCGTCACATCAATGATACAACCGTTGATGAGCATACGCAGTACATGAAGACGGATGGTACCCGACACGACCTTACCGCCCGACATGCATACGGTGGTGCGCTCGGTACCCGTCCTACTCCTGTAGCTATCGGTACAGCACTATCGGCAGGCTCAGGTGCCCAGGCTGCTGCTGGCGATCACGTTCACATTGTTGGTGCTGGTGCTCTCAACAACGCCAACATGTTCGTGTCCAATACTATCCCGGCTGGTATCCTACAGGCTGGTGCTATCTCGTCGTCAGGTATGTTCGCTGCTGGGATTGTGAACGATACTGCACTCGGGGCTGATTCTGTTGGTAGCTCAGAGCTAAAGGATGCGTCGATTGATGCCCTAGCTCTATTCGGCGGTACTCCGCTTCTTAACCCGATCATCGTCTCTGCTACTGATCCTGGTGCAGTTGGTGCTAACCGGGTCTGGCTGAATACTACTGCTGCCAAGCGAGCGCTACTGTGTCGTAACGCAGGTAATAGTGCATGGGAAGTCATCAACACATTCGGCCCTGGTGTTGACTACACTCCTACACTATTCAACTTCTCGATCGGTACTGCACCTAACGGTGGGTTCAACTATGCGAGATATCGTAGGCATGGTAGAAGCATCATTGTGGATGGGTTCTGCCGCTTCGGAACTGATTCTCCCGCTTTGTCTGGCCGTATTGGCATTGCTCTACCCCATGCTGCTGCTAACCTTAGTGCTTCTAAGGCTAACGAGTTCTTCTTCCATGCTGCGGCTCGTGCTGTTGACATTGCACCAAGCGGTTTCGCTTATGGTGGTGTTGGTATCATTGGTGTTGGCACAGTCACTAACCAGCCTGACCGTGTGGACTTCTTTGCCACTGCTGGTGGTGTAGCTTGGAATGCAACTACACCGTTCTCGTGGAATGGTGGAGATAACGACCGGTTCTCATGGTTTGCTGAGTATGAAGCAGCCAATGCTGAGGATACAAACTACGTGTAATGTCTAGTATCCTGGTCCCCCCGTTTGATGATGGTGTCCCGCTTAAGGGTGTTGGTACTGAGCACATTCGGGATAAGTCAATTGTTAGCAACCACCTTGCTAACGGTCTTATCCTTCCTGCTCACCTAAACCCATCATCGTTCGGGGCTGTAGGTAACATCACAGTTATTGATCCTGATGATCCTGCTGCGGCTGGTGCTACAGGACTGGTAGCAGATGCAGGTCACCAACACGCTTGGACAACTAGCACAGCTTCAGGACTAACCAAGACAGCTACTAGTGCTGAAGGTTCGGGTAGTGGTGGTGCTCGTCCTGACCACACTCACGCTACTGATGTCCTGCCTTGGGGGATAATGAGTCCACGGTTCTCGGCAACCGCAGACTCATCAGCATACTCAGCAGGTAACACAACAGACTTCGTTATAGCGGATATGGTGGTAGATGTTCTACGTGCTTATATAGTCCATCTTCACAGTCACATTTCTATATCTGCCGCTACTACCTGGTCGGTCAACTTCCATGTTGACGCAACTGCTACTCTCGAAATGTACCATCAGCAGACAGTGTCAGGTGCAGGTGGACAGCACATCAGCGCTAGTGCTCTATGGCTGCCAACCTCAGGCACTAAGGATCTAGACATTAGAGTGGCAACGGGATCAGGAACTATAACTTTTAACGCTACTTCGGCTACCCCCCGGCAATTCTGGGTAGAGGACATAGGACTGAGATAATGGCTGATTTCTTACCCAATGAGGCTGAAGACCGACCCAACATAGATGAGGTCCCCGATGTAAGTGACGCTGCCTTTGTTGATCCATTCGATAGAGGCACGTTTGATGAGGAAGCAGCAGCTAAGTATCCTGTATGGGAGAGTATGGTTGCTGCCTCTGAACAAGCAGAGAATGATAGTATCGCTGCTCTGGACGGGCTAGGCGATGATGAACTGAACTACATCGCTAGCTTTGGTTATGAACCCTTTACACGAATGACAGAACCAGAAGGAGATGAAGGCTAATGTCTGTTCTACTGCTACTCGGCATCGTGCTAGTGATCGTTGGTGTCGTCGTATGGTGGGCAACTAAGAACCTGTTCGCTGCTATTGCTGCTGCTGCGGGAGTGATCCTTATCCTGGTGGCCGTCTTTTCTGATGATACCGTCAGTGATGACGCCGGATCAATTCCCTCCAGCGGGTATGTAGAGGTTGCCTAATGGTTCTCGGACTCGACTATTCCTTTGCGCACCCTAACCTGGACTGTGTTAAGAACAGTGGGTATGGGTTTGTTGCTCGGTACATTGGTGACCCTGATCCTAACAGCGCTAAGTATCTTGATAAGCCTGAGCTTAACAACATTCTTGGGCGAGGGATTAGTGTTGTAGTAGTAAGGGAAACCACAGCCGGGTTCATGTTCACTGATAGCGGTGCAGATCATGCGGGTAAGTCCCGATCACACTGCAACCAGTTGGGCCTGTGGGGTATCCCTATCTACTACGCACTTGATGTAGATCCCCGTGGCCTAACCCAATCCGAACGTAACAGGGTCCATCAGTTCCTTGCTGATGCTGCTCGCCATGATGGTGGTGGACATAACGTAGGGATCTATGGTAGTGATGATGCACTAGACTGGTTCATGGGGGACAATTGCCATTGGGGATGGCAGACCTATGCATGGTCTAATGGACGAGTTACCCCTAAGGCACACTTCCGACAGTTCCGTAACGGACAGAGTATTTGCGGCGGAACTGTTGACCTTAACGAGACATACCGTGTTGACTATGGCCAGTATCCACGACCGAATGAAGAGGTAGACGTGACTCCCGAACAGGATCAAATGCTCAAGGATATCAAGGCTCAGCTTGTCTCTGCTCATGATGGCAGGCTGGGCGATATTTGGGGCGAGCTTACTGCAACTCATGGCGATGTTAGTGATGCTGAGGCCCATGCTAAGGAAGCAGCGGATCAGCTTGTGCGTGCTTCTGATGGCCGGCTGAACGGAATTTGGGTGAAGCTGCTTGAAATGGAAGAGCGGATCGTCCGTATCGAGAACGCTACTATTCCTGCTGGCGATGCTGCCGATACTCCTGATACCCCTACTGATAACGACTGATTTCCCCCTGATCCTGAGAGTGACTAGTGAGAACAAGACGTGGCTCTGACACCATCATCGGTGGAGAAGTGGTTCAAGGTAGTGAGCTTCACGCTAGGGTTCGTCATCGTAATCAGTCAGGTAGTGCTGTACTTGATATACAAGGAGTTCTCCAGGGAGATAATGCTCTTCGGGGGCTCCCTGATGGGGTTCACAGGCTTTATATCGCTGGACCGTTGGTCGAACGGAAAGCGGGATCAATGACCATAGCTGCATCTATTCGGCGGCGGGTCTTGATGATTAAGAGCTTCATACAACGGCACCCCTTTGCAAGTGTATATGCCGCTAGCATTCTCACTTACAATATCCAGGAGTGGTTGCGGTGATCCGAGATATGACGGATAAGACAAAGAGGATGCTAGGATACATAGTCCTCGTTGCTACCATCATTGGATCTACTGCACTCTACTTCCACATGGAAACACGGCAGAGTGTCGAACGTTGTATTGATGGCCGTCGTGACCTGCGTGATGCGATATCATGGACTGTAACGTATGCTCTAGGGTTTGAAGCTGATACGGAACCTGAAGACATAGCTAACAACCAACGTTTCACTGATGGATTAGAAGAAGGGCTACAGCAACAGTTTCCGGATGAAGGGTGCAAGTAATGCCATTGGAGAAAGGTAAAGACAAGGCTACTATCTCCCGTAACATCAGACGGGAAGTCCATGCCGGTAAGCCTCAGAAGCAGGCTGTTGCTATCGCTATGAGCACAGCCGGCAAGAAGAAGCCTAAGAAGAAGGTCAAGAAGGCGGCACCTAAGAAGAGGCCCGCTTACTGATGACCAAGGTACCTAAGAAGAAGCCTAAGGCTGGTGCTAAGAAGAAGCTAGGCCAGAAGGCACATCCCCGTACCTCTACTCCACGCAGTCAGATTCCGTATGGTAATGAGGCCAATCCTCGGATGCCACGGGAGAGTAAGATACTGCCACCCACTCCTAGAGTAGGTAAGAAGAGTAGACCTAAGAAGAAGCGTGACTAATGTCCACCGTCGAATACAGGTGTCCTATCTGCGGACACCGCCTGTTTAACGAGGCTAACTCGCCTATCAAGTATCAATGCCCTAACGTCGGGGTAGAGATGACTAACGGGCAGGTCCACCAGGAGGCTTTCGTTGAGCAGACCCAAGAGTATCAAGGGCCTAACTTCCTCTTTAAGGATGAAGGGGAAGAGGATCCTCGTAAGACTGGTGTCCTAACGCACGGTGCTGTGAATAGTGACGGTAAGGCATCAGTCACCACAGTTAAGGACCCAGGGCCACCTCCACCCATGACGGAAGAGGAAGAGCTAGAGTTTCTCCGTGGTCAATGGTTCCGGTTGACTGGTCACCATGCCGATAGGCGATACAAGAATGCCAGGCTCCGGAAGGATATTGAGGATCTAGAGATTGCTTCTGTTCCGCCACCTGAGCCCTCTGAACCTTACGATGAGGACATGCGGGAGCAGATTAAGGAGGAAGTTAGGTCGGAACTTAGGTCTGAGTTTGATGCCATGAAGCAGGAACTTCTGGCAGCACTCAGGGGTGATACCCAGGAAGAGCCAGTAGAAGATATTCAGGAAGAGCTAGAGGAAGACCAAGAGAAAGAGGACAGCAATGTCTGATACCGTGGACACCAGCACCACGACTGATGAGTATGATGAGAATGATGGTCATGATGAGACGCATGCAGGTGTTCACGTGAACGAGCATCTTCCTGAGGATCATCGGGATCATGTCACCAGCTTTGGTGATGTCAGGGATAAGGAACACGTTCCGCCCGGTAACATGGTCGGTACTCCTGTCCCCACCCAGCGGGAACTACAAGAGGCTAACATTGCAGTTGAAAAGAAGCGAGGCACGTTGCCTAGGGATGACGAATTCTACGATGAGCAGGGTGAGGATGAGGATCTGATTCAGCGTCCCCATCAGGGTGCTAGCTCGTGGTGGAGTGACCCTGACGCCAAGTCATCTGACATCACTCAGCAGAGTCAGCCTGGCTATGGCGATGATGCTGAAGTTACTACCTCTACCACTACGGATGAGGTTAGTACGAGTGGCACTGAGGGTAGTCTGGCTCATGGTCTGTCACCTGACGATGACCCTGACAACCCTGACGCTACCTACAATGTTCACGAGTACACCGTTGAGCAGGTTGTTGCGTATGCGCAGGACCATCCCGAGCAGGTTGACGATTTGCTTGCTCAGGAACAGTCCAGCGCTAACCCTCGTACCAGCCTGATCACTAAGCTGGAGGCTATGAAGAGCTAATGTTGGACAACATCATCAAGTATGCCCCTCGTATGTGGAAGGCCATCACCGCTGCTGTAGTTGCTGGCTCCGGTGCGTTTGGTGCTCTGCAAGTCGACGGGATGACTTGGGCTGAGTGGGGCTATCTGGCAGGTGTTGTAGCTGCTGCTCTCTATGCTACGTGGCAGGTACCTAACGCTGATGAGGCTGGTGCTGAGGACCTGAGCGCCGACGTCGAGGGCACCAGGTGGTCGGACCCGTCGACGGAACCGCCCTTCTAAGTTAGATTAGATAACTGACATGTAGAAAGGGGGTGGCCTAGCGGTTTGGTATCTCCCTCAGCATGAACAGCGGTTACAAAGAAGCCCCCCCTACGACAGCAGGGGGGGCTTCTTCATGCTATAGATCATGCACACAACATGGGCATGAGAATATCTTCTTCTTACGGCTGGGGATCAAGCGCTTCCAACTGAACTTAACCCCTAGCTCCTTCTCCCATTCTGATCGGCGGAACTGTCTCTTAACTCCCCACTCCCACCAGTCGTGGATCTGTAGGCCGAACCTTGTCCTATACGGATGGAAGCACTCACCACATTCTATACGGTTAACCTTACCTTGCTTCTTCCCACAGCTTGCACAATGGGTGTCAAAGTACAGAGCTTCAATAGGATCAGCCATACGGATACTTCTCCGGACGAGGCTTGACATGGCTTACCTGGTGCATCACTACTTCATGTGCCATGTCCCATATCTGTAGTGTTACTGAGCCGTAAGGGGTATTAGGGCCTGGTTCAAAGTCCCATACCCGTAGCACTGACAGGTTTGCCTGTGTCTCGTCTTGGACGACTGTAAAGATAACAACTTCAAAGTAGGCAGGTTCATCCCAAATGACCTTATATCTTACATTTATGTAGTCTGGATTCTGGTTGGTGTCCCGCCATGCTTGGACTTTGAAGGTGGGCGTAATATCAGCCACGGCCGATCAACTTCTTCAGCATGGTAGGGACACCAGGCTTAGCAGCATGAGGTTGGAACCCTGCCTCGATCAGTGTCTTACCGTCAATGATCATGGCCTGCCGACAGATATGGACGGCCCTCTGGATATGCTTCAACTCCAACATCGTAGGAATGTAGGGGTTGTGGGCATGGACCTGCATGATGTGGTTGTTAGCTGTCCGGATGATCTTCCACCTGGCGTTAAGCCTGGCTTCCTTCTGCTCCGTGGTCAGCTTAGTCAACTTATGTCGTGGTCTGCGTGCCATCAAGCTTATCAATCTCTCGTAGTAGAGCCCTGATCATGAGAGTACAGGCAGAGATAGACATGGCTGCTGCTGCAACCATCCGTGCCACTTCCTCATCCGTAGATACCTTAGCTTGTGCGTACCCTGCCATGTCCCGGGCTAGTGCATCTCCCTTATCACACAGGCTAAGGACGTGCATCTTGTGTTCTAGGTCAAGCATCAGTCCCTACTCATCATCTCGCACAGGCCAATCCGCTCATGTGTTTCCATGCCGGTACTGTTGCCCCTATGGTACATACTCCACCCCTTATACTTAGCGGTAGCAATGAACACGAACTTCTCGATATCAATAGGCTGCATTACTGGTCTACCTTCAGCAGTATGGACAGCCTTTAGGTAATTCTTCATAGCGTCCTTAAGGTCTGACTCTGCCGTGATAAGTTCCATCTCAGCTTCCTGTTCAGCGTTCATAAGTCCATATCCTCCCATTGGGTTGCATCAGTTGCTCTTGTGATCTTGTCAAACAAGTTCAACATTGTCGTGATTAGCTTAGCCTTGCTCTCGTCAGGCACATATGCTACGGCCCGGTTGTGCTTAGCATCATCAACCTGCCACCGTAGTTCGTCATCATGTACCCAACTCTCACAGGGTTTCTGACACTCTACGTAGTTATATCTGTCACTCACGTATCTCTCTCCAAATCTGTTCGATCCTCGGACCTATCTTAGCGAGTGATGCTCTGTCACACTTACCTGCCATAACCCTTACATGCTTATCTTCAGGATACCAAAACGTGACAGGATGCAGGTAAGATACATCACGGAACATACGATACAGAGTAGTAAGTTCCTCAATGGAGGCATAGACTATCCACTTCTCCGGTATCTCGAACCGGAATTCTACAAGTCTAGGCTCATCTGAGGGGGTGGTGTGTATCTCCACTTCCTGTCCACCTTCCACTTGCCCATACACTTACTGCACACCGGATACACGTACGGCCTACTTACGTCTTCGCCACAATACACACAGCCGCCCACTTCAAACTCTATGCCCATCATCGCCATGCCAAACGTACTAATACTGTCCTGCCACTGCTTGTATGTTGCGCCACCATCCTTGACTCTCAATATGTAACTCGGATGGTAGATAGGCCACACCTTCAGCCCATGTATGTGAATACTCCTATCCTTGGCATACTTGCCAGCGTTCGGCATAAGAGCTTCAAGAGCGGTAGACCCACAGACCAGCACCCACTCACAATCAGCAGTATCTAGCTGGTCCTTCAAGTTCACCCTACACGCATCTATATGGTTGGCCTTTACTCTGTTCTCCGGTGGCATGCAGCACACCACGTTCATGTAGTAGGCCAGCGATGGGTCTATGGATTGGCGCCTCAGTTCATTACGTAGCAGGGTGCCAGCCGGACCAACGAACGGTACACCCCTGTTATCTTCTACCTTACCAGGTGCCATCCCTAGCACGACAAAGTTAGGAGAGATGAGGGTGTCGCCAACCTGGTCTGTGTTCTCTTGCCCATGCAGCTTCGGGTGTGGGTCCTGGGTCAAAGTTGGGGATGGAGACTGTTCGTGATCCTGGGTAGTGGTGGGTACCAGGGTCGTCGGGACCTGCATCGGTACCGGTTTCCGACAGAACTCCCTCAGCGTGCAGTTCCGGCAACTGGTTATCTGCGTTCGCAGTTCCATGAGAGACTTCTTCATTGGGAACTTCCTTTACCTCTTCCACGTCCACAATCTCCTGTTCCCGCTCCAACTCATCAAACAGTTTAGCTGCCTCATCGTAACCCTTAGGCTGTGACATGATCTTAGCTACCTTCTCGGCAATCTCGTTCAGGTACAGTTCGTTAGGGGAATTCCTCGCGACCATATCCTTGACGGTCAGCCACATGCAGCCGTAGCAGAAATGCTGGTTCTCTTCCTTAGTAAGATCCGTCACGCTGATGGTTAGAGTCAACCCTGTCTTATCACTGTCAAACGTATAGACCTTCCCCTTAATAGGATTGTGTCCCGTAGCACCAATGAACACACCCTGTCCGATAGCCTCAGGTTCAAAGACTTCAGCCCCGCACAGATCACAGACGTACTTAATCACTTCTGAATACCTCCATGAGTTTCTTCACTCGTCCCTTACCCATCCCGGGCACCATCATTAGGTCTACCTCTGACACCCTCAACTGGAAGATCATACCGAGATGCTTGTAGATCAGACCAGCTTGTTTTGGACCCACCCCGGGAAAGCATTGGTAGATCCATCGGACATAGTCTGCATTTGATACTCGGTCGTAAAGATCAGTTGTGGGGGGTCTGTCCGGTCGTCTATCGAGAGAACTATGGTCCCCCTTATCAGACCACAAGCGCAGATCATTGAGGTAGTCAACCGTGTCGGTGATTGAGTCTGATGTCTGAACCTGAATACCCCGCAACTGCACTGAGGTAAGGTAGTTGCGATGCTGTGTTCTAGACCAGGTGTAACTCCTGCCTTTGTTTCCGTAGGCTCCATACAACTCACCCTCTGTTGTCCACTGCTGTCTACCTTCCAGTAGCAGAATCGCTATGTCTAACTGCTTCATCTGCATGTACTCCTTGACGAGCCTCCCGTCTTTCATACTGGACAGGAAGTCATCAGGGAATGTCTTACGTTGGACACCAATGGATCCGAGCTTGCTATGCCACATGATATCTACACCATGATCCTCTGGCATAGAGCTTATGACACCTAGCTCATGTAGAGCCTTAGGTTCAGTCGGCGAGATGAACATTATGTATTGATCCGCCTAAAGTCGTCGTCCGTCAGCTTGATCGGTTCCTCCCCAATCTTATTCCTCAGATCCATGTGGACCATCGTGAGCGCCTGCGGTCCCTTCATGTCATAAGCAGCACCACCGACTCCCCATCGCCAGCTATTCAACTCATGGGCCATACGGTAGATACGCTCACGGGACTGCAACAGTTCAGCCTGAGCTTCCCTGATCTGACTACGGGTTTCCTTCCTAACCCACCACCTAGTACCCAGGTAACGGAGCACACCTATAGCAGTATCAGACTTATACTTCAGGTCATACTTAAGGTTGTCAGGTACAGACATGATCAAAGGTCCGGAGTCTTAACACGAGACTTGTTGTTGGCCTGCCAGGATCGGAACTCCTTAAGCCTGCCCATCACTGACAGCACAAACTCCCAATCACATCGAGGGTCAGCAATGCATGCAGAAACGTATGCTTGCAACACTGCAATACTATGCTTGTCCTGTGCCCGGAAGATCATAAGTGGTTCATCACTATTTTGAGTCTTCATCAGAATCAACTGGTCCTGGTTAGAAAGTCCTGACATCTTATCCTCCTAGTTGCTACTAATACTTCCGACTACCTTACCCATCCACACAATGTCATCGGGTACTTGGCTGGTCAGATACGTCATGTACACGTTCCTGGTTAGCTCCCACCCTGCATCGTTCACAGCCTCTTCCAGCATGTGTCCCTTAGGCAAAGCGTCCAGGGCGATGTCCATCCTCCACAGCAGGTTATGGGTACGAGGATCGAACCCACCTACACTAAAGATGATGGGCATGCCGTTCATGCACATGATTTCTTTCCAGACGGGAAAGAACTTGCTAGCCATCTTCCTCTACAGTTCTATCTTCCTCGCCGGCCATGCATCTCCCCTTTCTCTCATACTATAACAAGGGCAGTAGCATACCACCCTCCAACATCTATCATGATCATCTAGAGCACAGTGATCACACTGCTGCCCACTATTCTTCTTGGTCTTCTTGTTGACGGTCCGCCGCTTCCTCAACTCAGCAATGTATTCTCGGTTGCTGTTGATATGCCATCCCGGTTGTCTATTCATAACAGGGTCCGCTTCTGCCCACGATGTAGGCTCAGGGGGTGGCTT
>Ga0075421_100000657_pt1 | contig 37270 bp, 34 predicted proteins | sample SoiMetdeltSBSDD5_FD_75292 | JGI IMG/M metagenome (GOLD analysis project Ga0075421, IMG submission 75292) | Bulk soil microbial communities from a Populus tree surrounding site in Tennessee, USA - Soil MetaG P. deltoides SBSDD5 | ecosystem: Environmental > Terrestrial > Soil > Tree plantation... | reverse complement strand
CCGGTTGACGCCGGAGAATTTCATCGAAACGACGCCGAGCCGGCGGCGAATGGGCTAGAGAGAGATCGCCGCACATCGTCATTCCGGCGAAAGCCGGGGTGACGAGTGGCGTGCGGTGACGAAGATGGCAGGGTGTTCGCCCGGCCATGATGATACTTGGAGTCGTCATGCGCGGACTTGATCCGCGCATCTGCAACCAGGCGCACACTTCAACACATCGTCATTCCGGCGAAAGCCGGGGTGACGAGTGGCGTGCGGTGAAGGAGATGGCCGGGTCTTCGCCCGGCCATGATGATACTTGGAGTCGTCATGCGCGGACTTGATCCGCGCATCTGCAACCTTGCGCACACCTCAACACATCGTCATTCCGGCGAAAGCCGGGGTGACGAGTGGCGTGCGGTGAAGGAGATGGCCGGGTCTTCGCCCGGCCATGACGATACTTGGAGTCGTCATGCGCGGACTTGATCCGCGCATCTGCAACCAGGCGCACACTTTGTAGGAGGCTTGGGCACCGTTCAGGCGAGCCTGCGCTTCGCACGGGCGGGAATGAGACGCCAGAACAACAACAGCATGGCGATGCCCGCCATGGGGAAGACAGCGTAGTTCACGGCATCCCACCCCCATAAATCGAGGAGCCGTCCGGAACTCAGCGAGGCGAGCGCAACGGTGAGGAAGATGCAGAAATCGTTGACCGCCTGGACCTTGTTGCGTTCGGAGGTTTGATAGCAGTCGGTCACCATGGTGGTGGCGCCGATGAAGGCAAAGTTCCAGCCTAGCCCCAACAAAATCAGGCCGACAGCAAAATTCATAAAGGTGAGACCCAGGAGGGCGGCAAAGCCGGCACCGCAGAGGATCATCAGACCTAACAACGTGATGCGATCGACGCCGAATCGCGCGATCAGCGAACCGGTGAAGAAGCTCGGAACGAACATGGCCAGCACGTGCCATTGGATGACCCAGCTCGACTCGGCGATGCCGAAGCCGCAATCGACCATGGCGATGGGCGTCGCCGTCATCACGAGATTCATGACGCCGTAAGACATTGTGCCGCAGGCGATCGCGATGATGAGACGCGGCTGGCGCAGGATCTCGATGAGGGGCCGCGCCGGCCCAAGCTCCTCGCTGCGAGCCTTGGGAAGATCGAGGAAAAGCAGGGTGATGATCGCGACCAGCGCCAGCGCCGTGGTGGCGACATAGCAACCGGCGAACGTGACTGGGGCCAAAAGATCCGTCGTCCCTACGACGAGGAGCGTGCCGAGGAGTGCTGCGGCGACGCCGCCGCTCAGCACCCAGGATATGGCCTTGGGCCGGAAGGCGGGGCTCGCCGTGTCGGCCGCAGCAAATCTCAAATAGCCGCTCGAGGCCTGATAGGCGCCGTGGAGGGCGGTCGAGATGCTGAAGAGGGCAAAATCGGCGCGATAGATCGCGTAAACGGAGAGGAGACCTGACAGGATCCCGAGTGCGGCGCCCAGAATGAAGCCCGGCTTCCGGCCGAAGCGGCGCATGATGAGGGAAACCGGAACGGTCGTCACCATGGTGCCGATGACGAAGGTCGAAACGGGCAGAGTGGCCCAGGCTTTCGAGGGCGCAAGCTGCGTGCCCACGAGGCCCGCCGTGGCGATCAGGGCTACGCTGCCCGACGAGTAAAGAGCCTGCGCGATCGCCAGCACGGCGGCATTACGCTTGGCCCTGGTATCGTCGAACTCGGTGGCGACGACGGCGGTCACTGCAGCCTCGGTATCGACAGCGAACGGGCAAGCTTGTCCAAAACGCCGTTGACGAAGCCGGGCTCGTCCCCCTCATAGAAGGCGTGGGCGACGTCCACATATTCCGAGATCACGGCGCGGGCGGGAATGTCGTCGCGAAACATGAGTTCATAGGCCCCTGCCCGCAAGATCGCCCGCATGAGCGACTCAAGGCGTTCGAGCGACCATCCGGCGGCAACGCTTTCGCTGATCTTGGGGTCGATGACGCGCTGTTCGCGAACCACACCTTCGACGACGTTACGGAGATGGGAGAAATCGGCGCCCTCGACATCCCCATCCTCGAAGCTTTGGCCTAAGGTGCGTGTGGAGAATTGCGCCAGCACCTCGCCTAACTCGGTCTGCGCCAGGTCCATCTGATAAAGCGCCTGGACGGCGGCAAGCCGCGCTGCCGAACGGCGCACGGGTCTGTGCCGATGGCGGGCGGGATCGTTGGCCACCTAGACCTTCTCTTTCGGCTTCATCATCAAGCGATCGATGGCGATCAACTGAAGTGCTGCCCGCGCGGCTTCTCCGCCTTTGTCCATTTCGCCCACCCTCGCCCTGGCCCAGGCCTGCTCAGGAGTTTCGCAAGTGAGAATGCCATTGCCGATCGATAATCCCTGCAAGGTGAGATCCATGAGCGCGCGAGCACTTTCACCGGCGACGATGTCATAATGGGTGGTTTCTCCGCGCAACACCACACCCAGAGCGACATAGCCGTCATACCGCGCGGTGCGATGAGCCTTGACGATGACGCCGGGCACTTCGAGCGCGCCCGGCACCGCCAAACGTTCAAAAGTGCTGCCGGCCGCCTCGATTGCGGCAATGGCTCCCTTCACGAGCTCGTCGCTGAGGTCCTCATAGTAACGTGCCTCGACGATCAGCATATGCGCCGTGAGTTTGACAGTGTCGCTGTCTGGGCGCTTCACCTTTTCCATTGGGACTCCTGAAGCCGCGCCAGGTAGCGGGCCAGCATGTCGATCTCCAAATTGACGGCGTCGCCTTTACGGGCGAGGCTCCATGTCGTCACTTTGAGCGTGTGCGGGATGATGTTCACGCCGAAGGTCTGCTTGCCAACCTCGTTGACCGTGAGCGAGGTTCCATCGAGGCAGATCGAACCTTTGGGCGCAATGAAAGGAGCAAGGTCGAGACCCATGCGAAATGTGAAGCGCTTCGAGGCGCCTTCGGGTTCGACCGCAGCAATCTCGACAATGGCGTCGACGTGACCCGAGACGATGTGGCCGCCAAGTTCATCGCCAATTTTCAGGGCGCGTTCGAGATTGATGCGCGTGCCCAGCTGCCAGCGGCCAATCGTCGTCTTCTCCAGCGTCTCGGCGGAGGCATCGACAGCAAATCCCGTGCGTCCGTCCGCTAGCGGGCGTTGATCGACGACAGTGAGGCAGATGCCGGCGCAGGAAATGGAAGCTCCGAGGTGGATCGCGTGCGCAGGATTTCGGCACGCGATGAGGAGGCGGGCGCCCGCGTCGTTCCGCTGAAGATCGATGACCTCGCCGATGTCAGTCACTATGCCGGTAAACATCACAGCTTCTCATAGTGCCTGAGCACGTCCTTCCCAAGAGTTTCCTCGGCGGACATGCGAAAGGAGTTAAGATCGAGGTCGGCCCTCAGGCCTTGGCCGCCAAGAGTCCTGGGCGAGACAAAAAGGGCAAGCTCGTCCAGGAGTCCCTCGCCCGCAAGCTGGCGCGCAAGGTCGGCGCCTCCCTCGACGAGCAGGCGGTTGATGCCGCGTCGGGCGAGTTCGTCGAGCCCGCTGCTAAGATCGATCCGACCGGGCTCCCATTCCCGGCAAGGGATCAATTCGGCGCCGGCTCTTGCGAGTTCCTTGCCGCCTTCGGCGTCTGCCACGATCAGGATGATGAGCGAGCGACTGCGAGCCGATGCGACAAGCCTGGCTGCGAGAGGAGTCGACAGGCTGCCGTCGACGATGACGGGACGGGGTGAGCGATGCTCGAGACCCGGGAGGCGGCAGGTGAGGGACGGATCGTCCGTCTTTACAGTATTGGCGCCGACCATGATGGCGTCGGCCTGAGCACGCATGAGGTGCGTGCGCGCATTGGCCTCCTCACCGGTGATGGCGGTGCGCAGGCCCGGAGCCGAGGCGATCATGCCGTCCGCCGAGAGCGCGAGCTTCAACAGCACATGAGGTCTTTGCCGCGTGATGCGGCTCATGAATCCCGCAAGATCGCGCCTCGCTTCCTGTGCGAGAAGGCCGGTTTCGACCGCCACGCCCGCGTCTCTCAGTCGTGCGTGGCCCTTGCCCCGCACGCGCGGGTCGGGATCCTCGATTGCGGTCACGACACGGGCGATGCCCGCCCTGATGAGGGCATCGGTGCAAGGGGCCGTGCGGCCATGATGGCAGCAGGGTTCGAGCGACACATAGGCCGTCGCACCACGCGCGGCGGCACCTGCCATTTCGAGCGCGCGAACCTCGGCGTGGGGGACGCCGCCTTCCGCCGTCCAGCCCGCGGCGAGGATGCGCCCGTCCTTAACGAGAACGCAGCCGACAGCAGGATTCTTGCCGGTCGCACCCATGGTCCGGCGCCCGAGGCGCAGGGCGTGGTGCATATGGTCGAAGTCTTCCATCAGGGGTGCAATGGCATGGAAAAAATGGGCGGGGTCAAGATCACGCGGCTATTGCTTTCATTGCCGCCATCGGCCATTCGCGACAATCAGCCTTCGCTTTTCTCCTCGCCGGAGAGCTCGCCCAAAAGCTCCTCGAAATCCTTGGCTTCCCTGAAATTCTTGTAGACGGAGGCAAAGCGCACATAGGCGACGTCGTCGAGGGCGCGCAGCGCTTCCATCACGAGCTTGCCGATGGTTTCGGACTTCACTTCATTCTCGCCCAGACCCTCGAGCCGGCGGACGATGCCTGAAACCATGCGCTCGACACGCTCGGGATCGGCTGACCGCTTGCGCAGAGCCACCTGAACGGAGCGCATGAGCTTGTCGCGATCGAAGGGCACGCGCTTGCCCGAACGCTTCAACACCTGCAGCTCGCGCAACTGAACGCGCTCGAACGTTGTGAAGCGGCCGCCGCAATCCGGACAGAAACGCCGGCGCCTGATGGCGGCACCATCCTCGCTGGGCCTGCTGTCCTTCACCTGGGTGTCACCACTTCCACAGTATGGACAGCGCATTAGGGCTCCTAGCTGCTAGCTGTAAATGGGAAAACGGTCGGTCAGCCTAAGCACGCGCCGCTTGACTGCCTGCTCCACGCGAGCATTGCTCTCTTCACCGTTGCGCGCAAGACCGTCGAGGACCTCGATGATGAGCTCGCCCACCTCGGCGAACTCCGCCGCAGCGAAACCACGCGTGGTGCAAGCAGGCGTGCCCAGCCTGATGCCCGAGGTGACCGTCGGTTTCTCCGGATCGAAGGGAATGCCGTTCTTGTTGCACGTGATGCTGGCGCGCCCGAGCGCCTGCTCGGCGAGCCTGCCGGTGAGCTTTTTCCTGCGCACATCGACAAGCATGAGATGGGTGTCGGTGCCGCCCGAGGTGATATCGAGCCCGCCCGACACCATGGTCTCGGCCAGCACCCTGGCATTGGACACAACAGTCTTCGCGTAAGTCTTGAAGGCGGGCTTCAGCGCTTCGCCCAGCGCCACCGCCTTGGCCGCGACCGCATGCATGAGAGGTCCGCCCTGAAGGCCCGGGAAGACCGCGGAGTTGATTTTCTTGCCCAGATCCTCGTCATTAGAGAGGATCAGCCCCCCGCGCGGCCCGCGCAAGGTCTTGTGAGTGGTGGTCGTCACAACATGCGCATGTGGCAAGGGACTGGGATGAACCCCGCCCGCAACGAGGCCGGCGAAATGCGCCATGTCGACCATGAAGCAGGCGCCAACGCTGTCGGCGATCTGGCGAAAGCGTGCAAAGTCGATGATCCGCGGATATGCGGAGCCGCCCGCCAGAATGAGCTTGGGACGCTCAGCCTCGGCGATGCGCTGCACCTCGTCATAGTCGATCAGCTGGGTGTCGGGGCGAACGCCATAGGGAACGACGCGAAACCATTTTCCGGACTGATTGACGGGCGAGCCATGGGTGAGGTGCCCGCCGGCCGCCAGGTTCAAGCCCATGAAGGTGTCGCCAGGCTTCAGCACAGCAAAGAAGACGGCCTGGTTGGCCTGGGCGCCCGAGTGCGGCTGAACATTCGCAAACGTACAGCCGAACAGCTGCTTTGCCCGGTGCATGGCAAGCTCCTCGGCCTCGTCGACGTATTGGCAACCGCCGTAGTAGCGCCGGCCCGGATAACCTTCGGCATATTTGTTGGTGAGGACGGAGCCTTGCGCCTCCAGCACCGCCTTCGAAACGATGTTCTCGGAGGCGATGAGCTCGATCTCATGCTGCTGGCGGCCAAGCTCCCTGCGTATGGCAGCGGCAACGGCCCTGTCAGCCGTCGCCAGACCATCCTTGAAATATCCGGGGAAGAGCGGCCTCGCCTTGACGGGCTTCGCCTTGACCGGTCGTGTCCGAGCCGCGTTGAGCTTCGGCTTGTCCGTCGTACGTTTCAGCATGTGCAACCCTCAAATCCCCAATCATCAGCCGCGTCGAAACCGATCTCGCTTGCAAGCGGCATGTCCTTTTCTATTGGCGGCCTCTTCCCGTCAAGCGGCCCGCGGAAGGGAAAGCCGGAACCAAAGATTTTCAAGCGCATCGGCCAGGCGAGCGATTTCGTCTGGACCATGGAACGGCCCGGGCGTCAGCCTGATCCGCTCGGCGCCACGCGGGACGGTGGGATAGTTGATCGGCTGGACGTAGATGGAGAACTCATCGAGCAGGGCATCGGTGAGCGCCTTGCAGCGAACGGGATCACCGATGACGACGGGGACGATGTGAGTGGGGCCGAGCACCACGGGCAGGCCGCGCCGGGCAAGCTCCTGCTTGAGCAGGCTTGCATGTCTCTGCTGCAGTCGCCGCTCTTCGTGGCTCACCTTCAAATGCTGCACGCTGGCGATGGCGCCGGCGGCGATCGCAGGGGCAAGCGAGGTCGTGAAGATGAAGCCCGAGGCCATGGACCTTATGGCATCGACGATCAACCGGTCCGAGGCAATGTAGCCGCCGATCAGGCCGAAGGCCTTGGCTAGCGTGCCCTCGAAGATGTCGATCTCGCGCAAGAGCCCGTCTCGCTCTGCGATGCCGCCCCCGCGCGGACCGTACATGCCCACGGCATGGACCTCGTCGAGATAGGTGAGCGCGCCAAAGCGGCGAGCCAGCGCGCAAATCTCCTGGATGGGTGCAATGTCGCCGTCCATCGAGTAGACGGACTCGAAGGCAACGACCTTGGGGCACGCCGAGGGAATGGCACGCAGCTTCGCCTCGAGATCGCCCAGATCGTTGTGCGCGAAAATCACCTTCTCACAACGGCCATGGCGTATGCCCTCGATCATGGAGGCATGGTTAAGCTGGTCGGACAGGATGACGAGACCCGGCATGATACGCGCAAGGGTCGACAATGCCGCTTCGTTCGCCATGTAGCCGGAGTTGAAGAGAAGGGCTGCTTCCTTGCCATGCAAGTCGGCCAGTTCGCGTTCGAGCACGACATGGTAATGCGTGGTACCGGAGATGTTGCGGGTGCCGCCCGAGCCCGCGCCTACGGTGTCGAGCGCTTCCTTCATGGCGCTTATGACGATGGGGTGCTGAGCCATGGCGAGGTAGTCGTTCGAACACCAAACCGTCACCTCGCGGGTGGTTGAGCCCTCATGAAGCCTGGCCTTGGGATAAGCGCCGCGCTCGCGGCTTAATTCGGCGAAGACGCGGTAGCGGCCTTCCGACTTGATCTTGGCCAGCGCATCCGAGAAAAACTTGCGGTAATCAATCATTCCAACTATCCCGGATCCAAGCCACTCCACCACGTGCGCATGGCTTATCAGGGGGGCGTTGCAGCCGCCACTGGCTCATTGCCGCACCAAGCCGCGAAGTTTTGATATTCGCATGGAAAATCAACCACCCGGCATGCGGAGATCCGAATTCGTCGCCCTCGTGGCGGTGACGATTTCGCTCGTCGCGCTCGCGATCGACAGCATGCTGCCGGCGATCGGACAAATCGCCAGCGACCTCGGTGTCCGCGATCCAAACGACCGCCAACTGGTGATCACCATGCTGTTCCTCGGACTGGCGGCGGCCCAGATGATCTATGGGCCCCTCTCGGACAGCTTGGGACGGAAGGCGCCCATGTATGCGGGCTTCGGCATTTTTCTCCTCGGCTCGCTCGTGTCGATCTTCGCCGTAAATTTCACCATGATGCTTGTCGGCCGGCTGCTCCAGGGCATCGGGGCGGCGGGCCCACGGATTCTGGCCGTGGCCATGGTGCGGGATCTCTATCAGGGCAATGCGATGGCCAGCATCATGTCGATGGCCATGGCCGTGTTCATCCTGGTGCCAATCATCGCTCCTGCGCTCGGGCAGCTCATTTTGCTCTTCGCGCCGTGGCAGGCGATTTTCGTGCTTCTGCTTGTCCTCGGCGCGGCAGCGCTCGCCTGGCACGTGCAACGGCAGCACGAAACCCTGCCGCCGGAGCGCAGGCTGCCCTTCTCCGCCACCCGCATCTGGCAGGCGATCGCAGAGACCTGCCGCAATCGTATTGCGCTCGGCTACACGATCGTTGCCGGCTTCATCTTCGGTGCGTTCGTCGGCTATCTAACCTCCTCCCAGCAGATCTTTCAGGAGATCTATGGCGTGGGCCGGCTGTTCGCCGTCTATTTCGGGGCGCTGGCGGTTGCCATCGGCATCGCCGCTATCACCAATTCGAAGCTGGTAATGAAATATGGGATGCGGCGCATGTGCCGATGGGCACTCGGGATCGGCTGCGGCCTGTCGATTGCCTTCTGGCTCTATGTCGCGGCCGTCGATTCGCAGCCTCCCCTGCATCTGCTGATGGCTTACCTGCTCCCCGTGTTTTTCGCTTTCGGCGTGCTTTTCGGAAACTTCAATGCGCTTGCCATGGAGCCCTTGGGTCACATCGCCGGCGTGGCGGCAGCGGTCGTCGGGTCCTTCACCACTTTCATCTCGCTCGCCATCGGCACCCTCATCGGACAGGCCTATGATGGAAGCGTGATGCCGCTCGTCAGTGGATTTGCGGGACTCTCCGCCCTATCGCTGCTCCTGATGGGCTGGGTCGAAAGGGGCCGGAAGCCTGCCTAGTTGGCTGGAACCGACTCTTCCGTCGCGGCGGCCTGCGGCTGCCGATTAAAGTTGGTCTTCTTGATGATCTGAATGGGTCCCGACTGCTTGCGCTGTCCCAGAGGCTTGACCGCCGGCTCCTCAAGGGAGGCCGCCGACACCGGGCCATTGTCCTCATAGCTATAGGGCAGCGGCTTGGTCACCCAGCGCTGAGCCCCAACCCCCTGCCCCACAGGCAAAGGCTGGCCGATGACGAAGCCGGTGCCGTCGAGCTCATAAATATCGGGGCGGAAATTGACGCTTCCATCGTCGGTGACCCAGGCCGTCAGATAGACCCAGCGAACCTGCGGCCCGTCCTTGACTTCGACGTCGATTTGTTCGGCGCTGTCGGCAACTTCCTCGATGCGATCCATGTCCCAGCCATCCTGGCCACGCAGGATCCAGTTCACCAGCGTGTGGATATCCTCGACGCGGACGCAGCCGGAACTGAAATATCTTTGTCCCTCACCGAAGAGCTCCTTGGTCGGCGTGTCGTGCATGTAGACACCGAAGGGCGAGGGGAAGTTGATTTTCACCGAAGCCATGGCGTTGTCTTCGCCGGGTTCCTGGCGAAAATGGTAGCGGTCCCCAGGCGTGTTGGTCCAATCGACGGTGGCGGGGTCGATCTCCGGTCCGCCCACGCCGTCGAAAACGCGAATGTTCAGCTTCTCGAGGTGCGTGGGATCCTTCAGGAGCGCCGGGATGATGTCCCTCTCAACGATGCTCGCCGGCGCATTCCAATAAGGATTGAATTTCAGGTCGCTGACGGTGGCGATGACGACGGGCGAGGGACGATCGGGCTTGCCGACGATGATGTTGTGCCTCGAGTAGACGCTGCCGCCCGACACCGCCTCGAGCTGAGCGGCCGGAATATTGACGACAAGGTAACGGTCGGCGAGGTCCCTCGAATATTCCTGCACACGGGGAAGGTTGGCATAGAGCGCCGCCAAGCGAGCGCGGGCCGAAACATTGAGGGCGGCGACGGTCTGTTTTCCAACCTGGCCGGTCGGTTCGAGCCCATGATTCTTCTGGAATCGAATCACGGCTCGCTCCGTGATGCCGTCATATGTATCGTCAAACGCACCTTCGTCGAGCAGATAGCCTTCCATGGCCAGGCGCTTCTTGAGCAAGATCACGCTTTCACCGTGGCCGCCCTTGAGGAACGCTTTCGAAGGCTCGATGCTTTGCCAGTCACCCATGCTGGCGATCCGCTCATAGCGATAGATGGCCCGTTGCATTTGCTCAGGGCTCAGGGGCGCAAGCATGGGTGCCGCTTCGCGCTCATCCTGCAGAACCTCCGTGACCGTCGTGGCCTTGGATTTGGACTTGGACTTGTTGCCAGAGTAGGTGTTGGCGACAGCCTTCTCCCTGCGCTTGAACAAGGCGGACGCTGGGTCAGTTGCGAGAGCGCAGGTGACTGCTGCCGTCGCCATCAACAGAAACGCCCGTCTCGTAAAGTTTTCGCCCATTCCCTGCCTCTGCTTATCCCCGCGCGCTCCTGTGGCGAGCGTTTCGGCCGAAGTCGATTTATCCTTAGCAAGACTCGCGCTTCGGCGTCAAAATCGGCGGGTTCCAGGCCACGATAAGCCGTAAGGTCGCACAGGAGTGTGACATTGCCGTCACAGTCCGATCGACTCATCAATGGTTTGGACCCAAGGGGACCATGCCTGCCGATTCAGGCAGGATTTTGCCAATCAAGACTTGGTGAGTTTGTGGCGAAAAGGAGGCCCGCGGGATGCCGTAGCCCCGCGGGCATCATCTCAACCCCAAGGGTTAGAGACGGTAGAGGATCTGGTCGGTCCAGAAACGCTCGAGGCGACCGAGCGCCTTGTTGAGGCGGTCGAACTCCTCCGCCGGAAGGCCAGCGACATCGGCGATGGACAAAACCTGCCGGTTGTAAAGTGCGTCCACCTTCTTGCGGATCTCCTGCCCTCTCGGTGTCAAGCGGACACGCACGGACCGCTTGTCCGAATTCGAGCGTTCATGATTGACGTAGCCGGCTTCAACCAGCTTCTTCAGATTGTAAGAGACGTTGGAGCCCTGGTAATGGCCCCGTGTCTTCAGCTCACCGGCGGTGAGCTCGGCATCGCCGATATTGAACAGCAGAAGAGCCTGCACCGGGTTGACCTCGGGCTCGCCCTGCCGCTCGAACTCATCCTTGATGACGTCGAGCAGACGGCGATGGAGCCGCTCGATCAAAGTCAACGCCTCCACATAGCGATGCTTGATCTCTTGCCTGTTGTTGACCGGCGCGTCGAGGACGGCCGTACTGAGTTGATTACGCATTGAACACCTGCCCTGTAATTCCCCGAGGAGGGCTTTGTAATCTCCTCCCCTTATGCGCGGGGACGATAGGGCGGGCGCGATTAAAAACGCCTCAAGTCTTTCAGTAAATTTCTCGCTATTTTCCGCGTAATTGCAGTGAATTCCGAGTAACGTTGATCAGGCGTTAGCGCCTAAGGTAAGCGGAGTCCTTTGCAGGACTCCGTTTAGGTTAATGCTTTCGTCAGTTCTGCTCCACCGCCGTCGAGGCCATCATGGCGCGGCGGGCGGCCACCAATGTGGAGAGGACCTCCTGCCTGGTGATGGAGGAGCATGGCGCCACCTCGCCCGAGGACCTGCCCCTTTCCAGTGCCATTTCGGCGAGGGGTGCGCCTGCGATCTCGGCTGCCGCGCGTTTTGCGTGCAGGAAATAACCGGCAAGTTCGCGCTCATCGTTGGAAGGCAGAAAACTGCAACGCGCCGAAGCAATGTAGGTTTTGGTGAGAAGCTCGGTGATTGCCAGGGGCGTCGATTGCGCCGCATGGGCGGGCGCGGCAATGAGAATTAGAATCGTTGAGACATAAGCACTTACTCTGCGCATGGGTGACCCTTTACCTAAAAGAACATGGAGGGTTTTCAGGATAGGGGCGCTGCCTTAATGTGGTTTCAATTTTAGGCGTTTGTACAATTGTTGGTTAATTCGGATCCGAGCAGGGGCTAAAAGCGGGTCCGTTTCTGGAGGATTGTTGAATCGGGGATCCACCATAGGGCTGGCATTCGGTTTGTCCGGTTTCATCGCCGGGGTAGCCGTGACTGGCATGATGGTGGTCAACGCGCCACCGGCGAAGGAAGGCTTCATCATCGCCGAGCCTGCCGCTGAGAGCTTGAGTCCCCGGTCGATCCCCACTGCAACGCTGATCAGCCTTGAAGGCGAGCCGACACGCAAAGCGTCCTTCGACCGGCTGGCACTGGCCTCCCTAACCTCGCTCTTCGACTATGAGGGTCCAGATCCGGTCGAGGATGGCACGGAGGCACCCGAAGGTGCGGAGGAAATCGATATTGCGGCACGCAACGATGTGCCTGTGCCGCGCAGGAGGCCGACGGCGGATGATCTCAAGCTAGCCTCAGCCGAAGCAGCGCTTGCCGATCCCGTGGCGCGCATGCCCACCGTCGGCAAGACCGGAAATTGGTCATCGGAGGCCGTCAACGAGGCGCGCGTCAAATGCGAGCAGCTGCTCGGAGGCCTCGACGTCGAGTTCAAGGTCAAGGATTCGATCGGACGACCCAGTGGCTGCGGGATCGCCTATCCCATATCGGTCTCGAAGATCGCCGGCGTCGCCATCACGCCTCCGGCGACCTTGAACTGCAAAATGGCGGCGGCACTCCACCGTTGGATCACGCAGGTCGTGCAGCCAACGGCAAAGCAGGAGTTCAACACCCGCCTCACGGGCCTGCAGAACGCTTCCGCCTACGCCTGCAGGCTCAGAAACAACGCCTCGACGGGCAAACTCAGCGAACATGCTCTCGGCAACGCACTCGACATTGCCGATTTCCGCTTCTCGAACCGCATGGAAGCTTCCGTGGGCAGCGGCTGGAGCGGCTCGATCAAGGGGCTGTCGCTTGCTAGCCGCGGCGACTTCATGAAACGCACCCGCTCAGGCGCATGCAAGTACTTCAATACGGTTCTGGGACCCGGCTCGGACGCCCATCACAAGGACCACTATCATCTGGACCTCATGAAACTGAGGCCAGGACGGGGCAAGTATTGCCATTGACCTCCACTGCCCGACCGGCTTGATCCCAAGCCCAAAATGCGGCAGGTGACCAGGATGAACCGTATCGGCGATAAACCCACGGCCTGGCGAGACGCGCTGGGGCTCGGTGAACGACGGACGAGCGAGCCGGGCTACCCTGGCACGCGCCTGCGCCGGCTGAGACAGGCCGACTGGTCGCGGAGGCTCGTTCAGGAACAGAGCTTGAGCGTCAGCGATCTCCTGTGGCCGATCTTTATCTGCGAAGGTGCTGATCGTTGCGAGCCCGTCGCATCGATGCCCGGAGTCGAGCGGTTCTCCGTCGACCGGGCGGTGAAGGCCGCGGCAGAGGCAGCGGAGCTCGGCATTCCGGTCATCGCTCTGTTCCCCTATACGGACCCGGCGCTGCGCACGCCCGAGGGCGGAGAGGCGCTCAATCCGGACAATCTCGTGTGCCGCGCGGTGCGAGCGATCAAGCGCGAGGTCCCCGAGATCGGCATCCTCTGCGATGTCGCTCTCGATCCCTACACCAGCCACGGCCATGACGGACTGGTAGAGGACGGGCGCATTCTCAACGATGCGACCGTGGATGTGCTGACCCGCCAGGCGCTCGTCCAGGCGGAGGCCGGCTGCGACATCATCGCGCCCTCCGACATGATGGACGGGCGTGTGGCGGCTATCCGGCAGGCGCTCGAAGGCAATGGCTTCGAAGACGTGATGATCATGTCTTATGCTGCGAAATATGCCTCGGGCTTTTATGGTCCGTTCCGCGACGCCGTGGGTTCCTCGACAACACTCAAGGGCGACAAAAAGACCTATCAGATGAACCCCGCCAATGGCGATGAAGCCGTGCGAGAGGCCCAATTCGACATTGGCGAAGGTGCTGACATGATCATGGTCAAGCCCGGCCTTCCCTATCTCGACGTGCTCTACCGGCTAAAGACCAGCTTCGGCGTGCCCACCTTCGCTTATCAGGTGTCGGGCGAATATGCGATGGTCATGGCCGCGATCACCAACGGCTGGCTCGGCCAGGGCGTGATCGAGGAAAGTCTCATGTGCTTCAAGCGCGCCGGCGCCGATGGGATTCTCACCTATTTCGCCCGCGATGTGGCGCGACGTCTGAAACAGGGCTAACGCTCGAGCCTGGCGATCAGGCTCGAGGTGTCCCACCGCCTGCCACCCATCTTCTGCACCTCCGAATAAAACTGATCGACGAGGGCCGTCACCGGCAGATGGGCGCCGGTTCGCCGCGCCTCCGCCAGGCAGATGCCAAGATCCTTCCGCATCCAGTCGACGGCGAAACCAAAGTCGAACTTGCCGGCAATCATGGTCTTGAAGCGGTTCTCCATCTGCCATGAGCCGGCGGCTCCTTTGGAAATGACATCGATCGTCGCCTCCATGTCGAGACCCGCCTTCATGCCGAAATGAATGGCTTCGGCAAGACCCTCGACGAGGCCGGCGATGGCGATCTGATTCACCATCTTCGCCAGCTGGCCGGAACCTGAAGTTCCCAAGAGGCGACGCATGCGCGAATAGCATTCGATCAGTGGTTCGGCCGATTTGTAGGCGGGCGCGTCACCACCGCACATGACGGTCAAAACACCGTTCTCGGCACCGGCCTGGCCGCCCGAAACGGGCGCGTCGATGAAGCTCAAGCCACGGTCCCTGGCGGCGGCGTGAAGCTCGCGGGCCACGTCGGCAGAGGCCGTGGTGTGGTCGACGAAGATCGCGCCCCGCTTCATGCCTTGAAACGCGCCCTCGGGACCGATGGTGATCTCGCGCAGGTCATTGTCCGCGCCCACGCAGGAGAAGACAAAATCGGCATCCTTGGCGGCTTCGCGCGGTGTGCGGGTAGCTTCCCCGCCAAACTCCCCGGCCCATTTGGCGGCCTTTGAGGCGGTGCGATTGTGGACAGCCATGGCGTGGCCGCCTTTTTTTCTCAGGTGGCCCGCCATGGGATAGCCCATGACGCCCAAGCCGATCCACGCAACGCGATAAGCCATTCTCTTTCTCCTCTTAACTCTTTTTGACACCAACTCCCGCCTGTATTGGAAGTTGCCCCATGATAGAAATGCAGTTCAAGCCGGGAAGAAAGCACATGATCAGCCTCGAGGATATCAGGAAAGCGCAGGAACTGCTGGCGGACAACGCCGTGCGCACGCCGTTGCTCAAATCAGCGAAGTTGTCGGAGATCACGGGTGCCGAGATTCATATCAAATTCGAAAACATGCAGGTGACGAATTCGTTCAAGGATCGCGGCGCCTTCATCAAGCTGTCGAGCCTCACCGGCAAAGAGAAGGAGCGAGGCGTCATCGCCATGTCGGCCGGCAACCATGCGCAGGCGGTCGCCTATCATGCCAAGCGGCTCAAGATCCCGGCGACGATCGTAATGCCGGAGACGACGCCCGCCACGAAGGTGGAGCGGACGCGGGCGCATGGCGCTCAGGTGATATTGTCGGGAGAAACGCTGGCGGACAGCCAGGTCACCGCCGAAGCGATCGTCAATGAGAAGGGGCTCGTACTCGTCCACCCCTATGACGATGACCGGATCATCTCAGGCCAGGGCACGATCGGCATCGAGATGCTCGAGGACGAGCCCGAGCTCGAGATCATCGTGGTGCCGATCGGCGGCGGTGGGATCATTTCCGGCACAGCCATCGCCGCCAAGTCGATCAAGCCAAAAGTAGAGGTGGTCGGCGTCGAGGTGAAGCTCTATCCCTCGATGTATGCGGCGTTGCGCGGGGAGCCCGCCCGGTGCGGGGGCTCGACATTGGCAGAGGGTATCGCCGTCAAGAACGTGACGGAGAGAACGGTCGAAATCTGCAGGAAATTCGTCGACGAGGTGCGGCTCGTAGACGAATCCCACATCGAACAAGCGGTCATGGCATTTCTCACCCATCAGAAGACGCTTGCCGAAGGCGCCGGCGCGGCGGGATTGGCCGCTGTTCTGGCGGAGCCTCAACGTTTCCGCGGGCGGAAGGTGGGCCTCGTGCTGTGCGGCGGGAATATCGATCCGCGGATTCTCTCTTCGGTCATCACGCGGGAATTGCAGCGCGAGATGCGCATCGTCAATCTGAGAATCACCATCGACGACAGGCCGGGCGTACTCGGCAGGATCTCAACCCTGCTCGGTCAGCATGGGGCGAACATACTCGAGGTCTCGCATCGGCGCATGTTCCTCGACATACCTGCGAAAGGCGCCGAGCTCGAGATCATGATCGAGACCCGCGATCAGCATCATGCCGAACAGATCGTGCGGCTGATCGAAGCGCAAGGTTTCATCACGCGGGTGCTCGATGCTCCGGGCGGGCGGGAACTGCGCTGATCGAGGCTGGTCAAGCGCAGGAGTCATGCTAGTATCGCACTCGAGGGAGAAAGAGGAGTTTGCAGTTTGAGCGTTGAACGACAAAATTTTCCGCAATTCTTCATCACGGCACCGGCGCCCTGCCCTTATCTTGCCGGAATGTTCGAGCGGAAAGTGTTCACACATCTCATCGGCCAGGAAGCTAGGCCTTTGAACGACACCCTCTCGCAAGGCGGATTTCGTCGAAGCCAGAACATCGCTTATCGACCCGCTTGCGATGGCTGTGGTGCCTGCGTGTCGGTGCGCGTCCCGGCCGCCCGTTTCAGGTGGTCGAAGAGTTTCCGCAGGACTTGCGCGGCGAACAGCGATCTTGAAATGAAGGTGGTGCCGGCGAAGGCGACGTCAGAACAGTATTCTCTGTTCCGTGCCTATATAGACGCGCGGCATGCGGAAGGCGGCATGGCCGACATGACCGTTCTCGATTTCGCCGCCATGGTGGATGAAAGCTTCGTCGACACTCGGATCGCCGAATATCGCCTGCCCAATCGGCAAAAGTCCGCAGAGGATGGCGCGCTCGTGGCGGCGGTGCTGTTCGACGTCCTGGAGGACGGGCTGTCGCTCATCTATTCGTTTTTCGAACCGGAGCTCGCGAGCAGAAGCCTGGGCAGCTTCGTCATATTGGACAGCATTCGCAGAGCCGAGCGGATGGGACTGTCCCATGTTTACCTTGGCTATTGGGTCAAAGGTTCGGGGAAAATGGCTTATAAGGCCCGCTTTCTGCCCCAGGAACGCCTCACGCGGGAAGGCTGGGCGAGATTTGAGCATTAAATTTCCTAAGTTGAGATTGCAATTTGCTCTCTATTAACGTTGCCACATATTAGATAGCTGATGGATCAGTTTTGATTCTCTCAATCTCGGGAAAGAGCTTTATTAAGCCGCATGAGTCACCGATCGTCTTGGGAGAGATATGACCGGCGTGGCCTCTCGATCACTGCCATCGGTGGACTGCTGTTCACGCTGGACATTCCGCTTCTAAGGCTTGCCGACGGCGATCAGTGGACGATGATCTTCGCGCGCGGCGTGCTCATGGCCCTGACCATCACATTGGCCTGGCTCGCCTACCGATGGATCAACGGCACGTCCGAACCCTTCATCAACGGCCGAGCCGGACTCATCGTGGCGGCGACGAACACGCTCGCCAACATCATGTTCATCTGCGCCGTCACCAAAACGACGGCGGCCAATCTGGTCTTCATCCTGGCGCTCAACCCCGTGTTCTGCATGTTGCTCGGGGCAGTATGGCTGAGGGAACGTCTGCCGCTCGCGGTATGGGGATCCGTCGCACTTTCAATGGCGGGCGTCGCCATCATAGGATGGGACGGTGTGTCGACCGGCACCTACATCGGCGACCTCCTGGCGCTCGGGGTGGCACTGTGCACGGCCATCGGTCTTACCGTGGTGCGGCGATCGGGCAGCAACGTCATTCCCAGCCTGGCCGTCGGCAGCTTTGTTTCGGCGGGTATCGGGTTCTTCCTCATCGGCAGCGACGTCGCGCGACTTTCCAGTGAAGGCTGGGTCTGGATCGCGCTCAACGGAATGCTCGTCGTCCCCCTGGCCTCGGCACTTATCGCCCTTGGACCTCGATATATTCCGGCGGCGGAAGTCGCCATGTTCTTCCTGCTCGACACGGTCTTTACGCCGCTTTGGATCTGGCTGATCTTCGGCGAAGTGCCTAGCGAGCGCGCCGTGATCGGCGGCTTAACCATCATATTAAGTCTTTTCTTCCTCGGCCTGTGGCGGATCAGGAGCCGCCGTATCGAAGCCGGCAGAGAAGCGGTGCCTGTTCACCCCGTTTAGCGAGGGCTATTCTCCGGCTCCTCTTCTCGTGGCATCAAGCCCACAGATCGCTTATTGGAACCGCGTCCTCAACAATGGCAGGCGTACTGACAGGATTGGCCAATCCCCTCGCCGCGGCGCGCGTCGCGAGCGCGCTGTTCGAGCAGGCCCGCGCGATGGGCATAAGGCTTGAGATCTCGTCGGATTTCAGCAGATTTGCCGCGCTTCGGCAGAGTCTGCGCGATGAGCCTGTCTCGCCGTTCTTCGACCCTTCCATCACGGAGCTTGCCAACGAGAAGGCCTTCTGGACCATCGGATTTGACGGGCAGAACCGCCCCGTGACTTTGCAGGCCTTCCGTATCGACCTCGTCGACACCTGTCTTGCCGACTGGGCTTTGGGGTTCGTCATCGGCATCTATATGAAGCGCGGCGAAGTCATCGTTCCATCCAAGGTCAGGCCGCCCAAGAATTCGATTACCGAACGCATCCGGGGAAAGCTCGTCTATCATGGAGAGTTCTGGGTCAGTAAAGACGTAAGGCAAAAGCAGGCCGTCGAGACCATTCCGCTGTGGGGCATGGTCCTGGCGCTGATCAAATGGAATCCCGACGCCATCTGGGGGGTCGCAGAAGATCTGATGGCCACCAAAGGCTTCGTCACCCGCATCGGCTATGCACATATGGAGCGCGGCTTCTTCGAATGGGAATGGCTCCCCTCGGGCGCGGATGCGCGAGAGTGGCTGGCGATCACCGAAAGGGCCGACCTCGAATATCTGATCGAGGAACGGGCCGCTAAACTAGCTTGATGTCGACGGGAGCCACCTGGCTCACAACCGATACGCCTTTTCTGCCATCGGGCAGATAATGCGGGAGAATGACTCGCTGATAAGGAAACCAGCTGACGGAGCCGTCAGGCGTGGTCATGGCGGCGATGACATGATCGTAGTGAGGCTGGCCCGTTTCCACCACCTTCGCATAGGCCCGACTTACAAGGTGATCGTAAGACAGCCCATTGATGCAAGGATAGGAGACGGGATGAAAGCCATACACCTTGGCGATCGGAGTTTCACTGCCGATACGCCCGACGCGGAAACTGCCGCTTGCCTCATCGAGAACGCAGTCGATGCTGAAGTCGGGCAGAACGCTCCGATCCTGCAGGGCGGATTTGAGAAGAGGCGGGATATCCCGGCGCTTGGGATCGGCTTCGCGCACGAATGTCCGCTGAGTCAAATGAATGTCACTTTTCGCAATGATCGACTGAATGCGATCCCTGGCCGAGGCGGCGGTCTCAGCGATCTCCTCGAACCAGCCGACAAGGAAATAGCGAAGTTTGAACGGCGGCTGATAGGTGTCCAGCCATTCGAGAATGTAAAATAAGGAGGCCCAATTACCGGCGAAGACCGACCACTTTATCTCCGTGCCCAGTTCGTCGACCGTGAGCTTGACGAGACCGTGCTGGTTGAAGGAATGAGTTTCCTCCTTCTCGGAAGCGCTGGCGTTTTCGAGGGGCGGTAGAGACTTTCCATGAGCTATCCAAGCTACTTGGCGTGCCATGTCACGTAAAATTCCTGGGCCGCGGGCATTGTGGCTGATCGCCCCCGTGGTCCATCACCGACTATTGGAGGATCAACGGACTTCGTCGAGCAGTTGAACAATTCAATGCAAAAATTGTGTTAATTTTCGTCTCTTATCTTAAGGTTGATGGCCATCAAACCTGCTATTTCCAGTTGATGGCGCTTTATTTCGGCATTTGAAACACTTCGTCAACCTCCCATTAAGTCAACGGGCGGATAGTCGATAATTGCGCTCGTGCGTGCGTTCGGGGAGGATTATGACAGCAATTTCAAAGACATTCCTGCAATCCATAGCAAACTCCCCACCGGCACTCGAAATTGCGAACGACCTCGAACCCCGCAAGATCATGAGCATCGCACCCGTGGCGCGCGATTTTCCCGCGTGGCATTTCGCAATGCTGAACGACGATGACCGCAACAAGGCCGTTGAGCGGGCCATTGCCGGGCTTGAGCTTCAAGGCAAGATCGTTTTCGAGATCGGCACCGGCTGCGGGCTCGTCGCCCTGCTGTTCGCAAGGTACGGCGCGCGGCATATCTACAGCTGTGAGGTCAATCCGCGAATGGCCGAGGTCGCGCGCGCTGTCATCGAGCAAACAGATTTGGCCGACCGTATCACTCTCCTCCAGGCGGGTTCGAACGAGGTGATCGAGAAACGGCTTCTGCCCACATCGCCCGACGTCATCTTTACCGAGACCCTCGATTGCGGCGTCGTGGGCGAGGGTTTCGATCTGGTTGCGCGCGATATCCGAAAGGTCTCGCGGCCAGACACGCTCGTGATGCCGGCGGGGATTCAGCAGTTCGGCATATTGGTCGAGGGGCAAGCCTTCAGCAGGCTCAACCGCGTGAGCGCTGCCTGCGGCTTCGATGTTTCCGTGCTGAACGCCTATTCAACCCAAACCTATTTTCCGGTTCGCGAGCGGCTTTACGACTACACACCCTTGTCGGAGCCGTTTCTTCTGCACGCCTATTCCTATAGCGAAGAGCGGGTCATTACACCCAAGAGAGCCCTCGCCTACCGTTCGGGCACAGCCCATGGCGTGCTGAGCTGGTTCGAGGCGCAGTTCGGCAACGAGACCATCACCAACAGCCCTGGTACGCATGGCCATTGGCACCAGGCGTTCCACCCCTTCGAGGAAGCTCTCGAGGTGAGCGCCAAGCAAGAGGTCATGGTCACCATGAGCCATGGCGGCCAGATCTTTCCCTCAGTCGGGGATGCGGGCGGCCGCTAACCGAAGCGGTTGCTCTTGGGAAATCCCTTGGGGGGTAACCTGCCCGCCTGCGCACGCTCGCCGATCCAGTCCTTCAAATCCGTAACGGTAAAGCTGCGGCCGGATGAATCTGTCCAGCTCAGACCCTCCTTCAGATTGAAGGCCCGGGCGTCGGAGAGACCTCCCTCCTTGTACTTCTGCAGACGAACGCCTTTTCCGCGGGTCATTTCCGGCACGTCTTTCAACGGAAAAATGAGAAGCTTGCGGTTATCGCCAATAGTCGCCAGGTGAGTGGCCGTTTCATCGACGACGACGCATCGAATTCCCTCGGCAGGCGGGCGGACATTCAGGACCTGCTTGCCCTTGCGGGTCGTGGCCACGCACTCGGCCTCGGAGACGATAAATCCATCACCGGCGGTCGAGGCGACGAGAAGCTTGCGCTCCGGCCTGTGCACGAAGAGAGCGGCAATGTGCTCGGAAACTTCAAGATCCGCCATGAGGCGCAAAGGCTCCCCGTGCCCGCGGCCGCCCGGCAACCGCGAAGCCTCGAGGGTGAAGAACCGCCCCGTTGAGGCAAAGAGCATGACCTTGTCGGTCGTCTCGGCGTGGACCAGGAATTTGAGCTTGTCTCCTTCCTTGAAGGAGAGTTCGCCCGGCGTCTCCAGATGTCCCTTCATGGCCCTGATCCAGCCGCGCTCGGAACAGACGACCGTGACGGGCTCCCGTTCGACCAGAGCCTGCTCGGCGTCAAAATCCACTTCCGGAGGGGCGGCAAAATCGGTGCGTCGGCGGCCCAAGGGCGTGTTCTTCGCATATTTCGCCTTGATCGCCTTTATCTCCCCTGAGATCCGCTCCCATTGTGCGTCGTCGGATTTGAGTAGCTTGTTGAGTGCGGTCTGCTCCTTTTTCAACGACTCATGTTCGGTGCGAATCTCGATTTCCTCGAGCTTGCGCAAGGCGCGCAGGCGCATATTGAGAATGGCTTCGGCCTGAATGTCGGTGAGCTTGAAGCGCTTCATGAGAACGGGCTTCGGCTCGTCCTCGCGGCGGATGATGCGGATCACCTCATCGATGTTGAGATAGGCGATGAGATAGCCATCAAGTATCTCGAGGCGCTTGGCGATCTCGCGCAGTCGGAAGCGCGAACGGCGGACCAACACCTCCTTGCGGTGATCGAGCCATTCACGGAGCGCATCGCGCAGCGACATGACGACCGGCACCTTGCCGCGGCTCAAAACGTTGAGATTGAGAGGAAAGCGGGTTTCGAGTTCGGTCAAATGAAACAGCGATTCCATGAGCATCACGGGATCGACTGAACGGCTCTTGGGTTCGAGCACGAGGCGGATGTCTTCGGCCGATTCATCGCGCACGTCGGCCAGGAGCGGAAGTTTGCGCTCGCTCAAGAGCTCGGCGATCTTCTCGACGAGCCTGCCCTTCTGCACCTGGTAGGGGATTTCCGTGACGATGATCTGCCAGGTGCCGCGGCCGAGATCTTCTTGCTTCCAGCGAGCGCGGATGCGGAACGAACCCCTGCCCGTCTTGTAAGCTTCGGCCAGGGTGGCGCGATCGTCGACGATGACGCCGCCGGTCGGGAAATCAGGCCCCGGAACATATTGCATGAGTTTCTGCACCGTCGCGTTTGGCGTCTTGATCAGATGCAGGGCGGCGTCCGCAAGCTCGGCGACATTGTGCGGCGGAATGGACGTGGCCATGCCGACCGCGATGCCGGAGGCGCCATTCGCCAGGAGGTTCGGGAAAGCCGCGGGAAGAACGATGGGCTCTTCGCTTTCACCGCTGTAATTCGGACGGAAATCGATCGTATCCTCACCGATGCCATCGAGCAGCGCCTTGGCGACATCGGTCATTCGCGCTTCGGTATAGCGATAGGCGGCGGCGCTATCGCCATCAACGTTGCCGAAATTGCCCTGGCCTTCGATGAGCGGGTAGCGGGAAGAGAAATCCTGGGCCAGGCGCACCAGCGCATCATAGATCGCCTGGTCGCCATGGGGATGAAAGGAGCCCATGACGTCGCCCACGATCTTGGCGCACTTCTTGAACGCAGTGCCGGGATCTAGCCGTAGAATCTGCATGCCATAGAGAATGCGGCGGTGGACCGGCTTCAAGCCGTCCCGCGCATCGGGCAGCGCACGGTTCATGATTGTGGAGAGCGCATAGGCGAGATAGCGCTCCTCAAGAGCCTCGCGCAGGTTGATGCTTTCGACGGATCGCGGCGGCGGGGGTTCGATTCGCTTTCCCATGATCAGATTCCGATGGTGATTTGCTGCCGCATAGCAGAAGCCGGAAAGATTCGCACGCTTTCCAGGCCCGACGCTAGGAGCGGTGAATAAGCACGTGGCAGACGGGTTTCTTGCCCCAGATCTCTTCCGCCGTCCGCCGGATGGCAATCCTCATCGCCTCGCGCACCGCCTCATCGTCACGGCGTCGGGAGCGGGGAATCGAAGCCAGCACGGTATCTGCCGTATCGGCGAGGATTGCGCCGAGGGGAACGTCCTCCTCGTCGAGCAAGGGAATGCCGTCGATCAGTACGACCGGCCTCGAAAGCGGATCTCCCCTGGCGTCCATTACGAGGCTGACAACGACGATGCCGACGAACGATAGTTTTCGCCTTTGCCTCGCCGGGCCGTCAATCGAGGGGACGATCAGCCGACCGTCGACGTGCAAGCGGCCAGCCGGTACCTCCGCCACAATCTTTGCCGGTCCGGGTGCGAGCCTCAGCATTTGGCCATTGGTCACCAACGCCGTCGCCGGGATGGCCGAGGCCGCAGCGAGGTCAATGTGGGTGGTCAGATGCCACATCTCCCCATGCATGGGTACGAGCAGCGATGGTCTAAGCCAGGCGTAGAAATCCCGGAGCTCGCCGCGACGGGGATGGCCCGAGGTGTGGACGAGAGCCTGATCGATGGTGATGATCTTCAATCCTTGCGCGGCGAGCTTGTTGATGACGGCGCTCACCGCCTTCTCATTGCCGGGAATGGTCCTGGAGGAGAAGACGACGACGTCCCCGGGATCGAGCCTAATCATCGGATGGCTGTCGTCGGCGATGCGGGCCATGACGGCGCGGGGCTCGCCCTGGCTGCCGGTGCAGATGAGCACCGTCTTGTCGGGGGGAATGTAGCCAAAAGATTGCTCGTCGAGCAGATTGCCGAGATCGGCAAGGAGACCGATGTTGCGCGCCGCATCCACCATGGTGCGCATGGCGCGGCCGGCAAGGATGACCTCGCGGCCGGCACGCCGCGCCGCCCTGGCCACGGTTGCGATGCGTCCGACATGCGAGCCGAAGGTCGTCACCACGACGCGGGCCGTCGCATCGGCGATGATACGGTCGAATGTCGCATCGATGTCGCCCTCGTTGGGAGAATATCCCTCGCGGAGCACGTTGGTCGAATCGCAGACTAGTGCGTCTACACCCTCCTCGCCGATCTCCCTGAGGCGCGGCTCATCGAGTTTGGGCGGAATTGAAGGCGAGCGGTCGATCTTCCAATCGCCCGAGTGAAAAACCGTGCCCGCCGATGTGCGGATGACGAGCGCGTTGGATTCAGGGATCGAATGCGTAACCGACACAAATTCAAGATCGAAAGCGCCAATGGCAAAGCGACCGGACAGAGGCAGCACTTTGATCGGGACCTCGTCGAGAAGACCCGCTTCGCCGAGCTTGAGGCGCAGGACCTCGGCTGCGAAGGGCGTGCAATAAACCGGCTTGCGCAGGCGCGGCCAGAGCCATGGCAACGCGCCCAGATGATCCTCATGGGCGTGAGTCAAAACGATGCCGGCTAGTCGGGCGTGATTGGCTTCGACAAAGGCCAGATTGGGCAGGACGATGTCGATCCCGGGCTCGGTCTCCTCGCCGAACTTCACACCCAAGTCGACGAGAATCCATTGCCGATCGTCGGGCGGGCCCAAACCATAGGCATAGCAGTTCATGCCGATCTCGCCCATGCCGCCCAGAGGAACGAGCACGAGTTCGCTGCGTGATGGAACGGCGTTTTCCGCAGTCATGCATTCCCCTCGGGGCGATCGGACAAGCTCACCTCACCCGCATGAAATTCCTCGAGCCCGGCGCGGTTGCGCAAGAGGAGACTGCCGTTCTCTCCCAGGCCTTCGAATCGGCCCCGGATTTCGCCCGATGCGGAAGTGAGAACGATCTCCTTGCCGAAGTCACGGGCAAGACCGACCCACTTGCTCTTGATTCCGGCGAAGCCTGCTCCCCCTTTCCATTGTTGCAAAAGCTTGTCGAGTTCCCCCGCCAGCCTCTCCAGAGCTGCCGAAGGCGCGACAAGCGCCCCATGGTCGGCCAGGGCGGTGGCACCATAACGCGTGTCAGGCGGAGCGCTTTTCAAATTGAGGCCGCAGCCCAGCGCAATCTGCATCGATTCGCCCTGGGAGGTCGATTCGATCAGGATGCCGGCTGCTTTCTTTCCCGCGACCAGCACATCGTTCGGCCATTTTACCTCGAGAGGAACGACAGCAGGCAGAAAAGCCCTGAGCGTTTCGGCCACTGCAAGCGATACGACAATGCTTAGCCCGCTTGCGCGTGCGGCGGGGATCAGGAGGGAGAGCAGGAGGGACGCATATAGGTTGCCGGGTTCGGAGACCCAGCTTCGGCCAAGCCTGCCGCGGCCTTGCAGCTGTCGGTCGGCCCAATACCATGTCGGGCGCAAGTCTCCTCGCGCAGCTCGCCGCAAAGCTTCGGCGTTAGTCGAGTCGACCTCGGCGAAATGGACGAGCCGGTATCCGGGCGGCAGCGAGACATGGGCTTCCATCGCCCGGGCTAAAACAAGGAACCGGCCGCAGATTGCGCCCAGGCGATTAGTGGCCGGGCAAAGAAGACGAAACCGAGCACGAACAGGCCCGACAGCACATAGACGAACCGCACCTCGCCCGGTTCGCGCACAAACTCTCCGGAGGGCTCATCGAAATACATGACCTTGACGATGCGAAGATAATAATAGGCTCCCACGACGCTGGTGATGACACCGATGACCGCGAGTGTAACGAGATTGGCCTTGATGGCGGCGGTGAAGACGAAATATTTGGCGAAGAATCCAGCGAGCGGAGGAATGCCGGCCAAGGAGAACATCAGCATGGCCAGGACAAAAGCCATGAGCTTGTTCGTGCGCGCTAGACCTGAGAGATCATCGACGTTTTCGACGGCGCCATGCTGGCGCCGCATGGCAAGGACGCAGGCGAAGGCGCCGAGCGTCATGACCATGTAGATCGCCATGTAAAGGATCACGCCCAGAATGCCGTCAGGGCTGGCGGCGGCGAGGCCGATCAGCGCGAAGCCCATATGACCGATCGAGGAGTAAGCCAGCAGGCGTTTGATATTGCGCTGGCCGATGGCGGCAAAGGAGCCGAGGGCCATGGAAGCGATCGAGATGAACACTATGATCTGCTGCCAGTCGGCGGCTATGGTGCTGAACGGTGCGAGCATGGCTCTGGTGAAGAGCGCCATGGCGGCGACCTTGGGCGCAGCGGCAAAAAATGCGGTGACCGGGGTCGGGGCGCCTTCATAGACGTCTGGCGTCCACATGTGAAAGGGAACGGCCGACACTTTGAAAGCGAGACCGGAAATCAGGAAGACGAGGCCGAAAAGCAGGCCTAGCCCCGCCTCGCCGCCCGCGAGAGCCTGGGCAATGGCGGAAAAATTCGTCGTGCCGGTGGTACCGTAGATTAGGGAAGCGCCATAGAGCAGCATGCCTGAGGAGAGCGCTCCGAGAACGAAATATTTGAGCCCCGCTTCGGAGGAGCGCGCGTTGTCGCGGTCGAATGCAGCGATGACATAGAGAGCGAGCGACTGCAGCTCGAGGCCGACATAGAGGGAGATGAGATCGTTGGCGGAGATCATCATCATCATGCCGACCGTGGCGAGCAAGACCAGCACGCCATATTCGAAGCGCGCCATCTTCTCCACCCGCATGAAATGGTTGGACAGAACGAGGGTGACGGCGGAAGCGAGAAGAACCAGGATCTTCATCAGGCGCGCGAAGCCATCCATGATGAATGCGCCGCCGAAGGCTTCGATCCTTCCCTCCGGCATGGAGACGACGAGCACGCCCGCGAAGGCAAGAGCCGCCAAGGCCAGGGTGTTTACGACTTCCACATTGCGGCGTTCGAAGAACACGCCGAGCATCAGCAGGACCATTGCCGAAGCCGCCAGGACGAGTTCGGACCCTATTACCGTCAGAGGCAGGCTGTTGAGCAGGTCGGTCATCAATCGTTCCTTCACAAGGCGGAGGCAGCGCCGGCAAGTCCGGCCGTACCCGCGGCTCCCAACCCCGACAGGAGCGATTCCACGGAAGCTGAGAAGATGTCGAGCACGGCCGCCGGATAGATGCCGAAATGAATGGTGAAATAGATGATCGGCACGAGCGCCAGCATTTCGCGGACACTCATGTCCGGCATGTGGGCAAGCTCGGGCCTTGCAATTTCACCGAATATGACACGGCGGTAAAGCCACAGGGCATAGGCTGCCGAAAGAATGACGCCGGTCGTGGCCAGGACCGCCAGCGTCGTGCTCGCCTTGAAGGCTCCGATGAGCGACAGGAACTCGCCCACGAAACCGCTGGTGCCGGGAAGACCCACGTTGGCCAGGGTGAAGATCATGAAGGTCGCCGCATAGAACGGCATGCGGTTGACAAGGCCGCCATAGGCGGAGATCTCGCGCGTGTGCAGGCGGTCGTAGACGACGCCGACGCAGAGGAAGAGCGCGCCCGACACGAGGCCGTGGGAAATCATCTGGAAGAGCGCGCCGTCAATTCCCTGCCGGGTCATGGTGAAGATGCCGATGGTGACGAAGCCCATGTGAGCGACGGAGGAATACGCGATGAGCTTCTTCATATCCTCCTGGGCGAGAGCCACGAGAGAGGTATAGACGATTGCCACGACCGAGAGAGCAAAGACCATCGGGGCGAAGAATTCCGAAGCCTCGGGAAACATCGGCAACGAGAAGCGCAGGAACCCATAGCCGCCCATCTTCAGGAGGATGGCGGCCAGCACCACCGAGCCAGCCGTCGGGGCTTCGACATGGGCGTCGGGCAGCCAGGTATGAACCGGCCACATGGGCAGCTTGACCGCGAATGAAGCGAAGAATGCAAGCCACAACCACATCTGCATCTGAACCGGGAAATTCGACTGCTGGAGGAGCGTGGGAATGTCGGTCGTGCCCGTGTGCCAGTACATGGCGAACATGGCCAGCAGCATCAGGACCGAGCCCAGGAGCGTGTAGAGAAAGAATTTGAAGCTCGCATAGACGCGGCGCTGGCCGCCCCAAATTCCGATAATGAGGAACATCGGGATGAGACCGCCTTCGAAAAACAGATAGAAGAGGAAAATGTCGAGCGAGACGAAGACGCCCACCATCATGGTCTCAAGGAAAAGGAAGGCGATCATGTATTCCTTGAGGCGGTATTTCACCCCCCAGCTGGCGATGATGCAGATCGGCATGAGAAACGTCGTCAGGATGACGAAGGGCATGGAGATGCCATCGACGCCCAGGCGATAGGAGGCGAAGGCGCCGAGCCAGGCGCGCTGCTCGAGAAATTGGAATCCCGACTGGCTTCGATCGAAGTCGACCCAGAGGGACAGTGACAGAATGAAGGTGATGATCGTGGTGAACAGCGCCGTCCAGCGCATGTTGCGCAGAGCCGTCTCATCCTCGCCGCGAATAACGAGAACGAACAGGGCGCCAATGACCGGCAGGAAGGTGACGAGCGAAAGAATCGGCCAGGAGGTCATTAGTGGGAGCCTCCGAACATGTACCAGGTGATGAGCGCGGCGACGCCGATCAGCATCGCAAATGCGTAGTGATAGACGTAGCCCGATTGCAGCCGGACGACGCCGCGGGTGACGTCGAGCACGCGGGCGGAGATGCCGTCCGGCCCCAGGCCGTCGATCAGCCAGCCATCGCCCCGGCGCCAGAGGAAACGGCCGAGGCTCAGGGCGGGGCGAACAAAGATCAGGTCATAAAGCTCGTCGAAATACCACTTGTTGAGGAGGAATTGATAGACGGGCTGGTTCACCTCGGCGAGGCGCTTCGGAACATCCGGACGGAGAATATAGAAATAATAAGCGATTCCGGAGCCGCCGAGGAACATGAGAAAAGGCAGGAGGCTTATGAGGAAGGGGACGTCGTGGAGGTGATGGACGATCTCGTTCTCGGGCGCGCGGTAAATGGACGTGCTCCAGAACAGGCTCTCATCGGTGCCGATGAAATATACCTGGAAGATAAGCCCGGCGAAGAGTGAGCCGACCGCCAATAGATAGAGGGGCACGAGCATGACGGGTGGGGATTCATGCGCATGGTCCATTACCTCCGGCGCGGCTCGAGACCTGCCGTGAAATGTCAAGAAGACGAGCCGCCATGAATAGAAAGCAGTGAAGAGCGCCGAGATCACGAGAAGCCAGAAGCAGACGAAGCTCGTCGGGCCATGATGGGCGAAGGCTGCTTCGATGATGGCGTCTTTGGAAAAATAACCGGCAGTCAGAGGAAAGCCGGTCAGCGAAAGCGTGCCGATCAGCATGAGCAGCCAGGTGATGCGCAGATGGCCGGCCAGCCCGCCCATGTTTCGCATGTCCTGATCGCCATTCATGGCGTGAATCACGGAGCCCGCACCGAGGAAAAGCAGCGCCTTGAAGAAGGCATGGGTGAAGAGGTGGAACATGCCGACGCCATAAGCGCCGAGCCCCATGGCGACGAACATGTAGCCGAGCTGGGAACAGGTGGAATAGGCAATGACCCGCTTGATGTCATTCTGCACCAGCGCGACCGTGCCGGCGAAAAAGGCGGTCACGGCGCCAATAAGGGCCACGAAGGCCTGGGCATTGGGGGCAAGCTCATAGAGCGGCGACAGCCTGGCGACGAGGAAGACACCGGCCGTCACCATGGTGGCGGCATGGATGAGGGCGGAGACGGGGGTCGGCCCTTCCATGGCGTCGGGCAGCCAGGTGTGAAGCAGGAACTGGGCCGACTTGCCCATGGCACCCATGAAGAGCAGCAGGCAAATAAGGGTCAACACATCGAATTCGCCGCCCAGGAATTCCATGGTCTTGCCGACCTGCCCCGGGGCGGCGTTGAAAATAGTGTCGAAATCGATCGAGCCGAAGACGGCAAAACAGCCGAATATGCCGAGAGCGAAACCGAAGTCGCCGACGCGGTTGACGATGAAGGCCTTGATGGCCGCCGCGTTGGCGGAGGGGCGGTGGTACCAAAAGCCGATGAGCAAATAGGAGGCAAGCCCGACGCCCTCCCAGCCGAAGAAGAGCTGCACGAGATTGTCGGACGTCACCAGCATCAACATGAAGAAGGTGAAGAGCGACAGATAGGCGAAGAAGCGCGGCTGCGAGGAGTCGTGGCTCATGTAGCCGATGGAATAGATGTGAACGAGCGAGGAGACGGTGGTGACGACGACGAGCATGACCTTGGTCAGCTGATCGATCCTCAGCGACCAATCGGCGATGAGCTCCCCCGAGCGGATGAACGGCACAAGCTCAATCTTCTCGGTGCCGGAGCCGCCGAGCGAAGAGAGAAAGACGATCCAGGAAAGAATGGCGGTGACAACCAGGAGTCCCGAAGTAATGATGCCTGGCCAGGCGGGGGACTGATGATCAAGAGCATGGTCGACCTGTGCGGCATCCGAGCGGCTGCCGGGGGCGGACGCATGAGCGGCATCGGGATCGACATCGATGCTTTCCCTCACCGCACGCGGCAGGGCCGTACCAAAAAGACCTGCGAGCAGCGCCCCGACCAGAGGCAGAAAAACGATCAGCAGATACACGGCCCTCAGCCCTTCATGAGATTGATGTCTTCGACCGCGATCGAGCCGCGGTTACGGAAGTAGACGACAACGATGGCGAGCCCGATGGCCGCTTCGCCCGCCGCGACGGTCAACACCAGAAGAGCGAAGACCTGGCCCACCAGATCACCCAGAAAAGCGGAAAAGGCAATGAGATTGATGTTGACGGCGAGCAAGATCAACTCGATCGACATCAGAATGACAATGACGTTCTTGCGGTTGAGAAATATGCCGAAAATGCCGATGGTGAACAGAACGGCAGCAAGCGTCAGGTAATGTCCAAGCCCGATCGTCACGATGTGGTCCCCCTCAATTCAAATCCCCTGCCCCGGCCTCACCTTGCGGATCTCGATGGCGGTCTGAGGCCGTCTCGCCACCTGGGTCGCAATGTCCTGGCGTTTAACTCCCTGCTTGTGCCGCAGGGTCAGAACGATCGCGCCGATCATGGCCACCAGCAAAATCAGTCCAGCAACCTGAAAGAAATAGACGTAACGCGTATAGAGAATCTGTCCCAGTGCTTCCGTGTTGGTGAGGCTCGAAAGCGGAGGCGCAGGTGCGGCGGCCAGCAGTCCGGCTTCCGGCGAAATCACCCAGGTGCCCAGCGCCAGCACGAGTTCGAGCAGCAATATGAGTCCGACGGTCCCACCGACAGGAAGGTAATTGAGCATGCCCTGACGCAGCTCGGCAAAATCGACGTCGAGCATCATGACCACGAAAAGGAAGAGCACCATCACCGCGCCGACGTAGACCACGACGAGAATCATGGCGAGAAACTCGGCGCCCAGGAGGATGAACAGCCCGGCCCCGTTGAAGAAGCAGAGGATGAGATAAAGGACGGAGTGCACCGGATTGCGCGAGGTGATGACCATGACGGCGGAAGCCACGGCGACGGCGGCGAAGAGGTAGAAGAAAAAGGCTGTGGCAGCCATGGTCTATCCTTCGTGGCTAGCGGTATGGCGCATCGAGCGCGAGGTTGCGGGCGATCTCCCGCTCCCAGCGGTCGCCGTTGGCGAGAAGCTTCTCCTTGTTGTAGAGCAGTTCCTCGCGGGTTTCGGTAGCGAACTCGAAATTCGGGCCCTCGACGACGGCGTCGACCGGGCATGCCTCCTGGCAGAGACCGCAGTAGATGCATTTCACCATGTCGATGTCATAGCGGGTGGCGCGCCGCGTGCCGTCGTTGCGGCGGGGGCCCGCTTCGATGGTGATCGCCTGCGCCGGACAGATGGCTTCGCAGAGCTTGCAGGCGATGCAGCGTTCCTCGCCATTGGGGTAGCGGCGAAGCGCATGCTCTCCGCGGAATCTGGGCGAAATGGGATTCTTCTCGAAGGGATAGTTGATGGTGGCCTTGGGCGCAAAGAAATAGCGCAAGGCGAGGCCGACAGCGGCGAAAAACTCCGCCAGGAACAGCGCGCGACCGGCCTGTGCCAATCTCATCTTCTCATTCTCCTTGCGATGCCGCGAGCACGCCGCGAACATAGTCGCCGAAAAGGTGCTCGCCCAGGAGAAAACCAAGAATGGGCAGGACCACGAGCCCCTGAAATTTGACGAGCTGCATGACGACGGCCGGGTCGGTGCGGTGGGTGCCGGTGAGTTTCTTGCGCTCATGGGCGCGCCGCACGGCCGGATATACGAGCCGGTCGAGGAAAATCACTTCGATGAATCCCAGGAGGGCGGCGGCAAGCCCCACCAGGACGCTGATCGGAGTTATGGTGATGAGGCGCGCCAGCATCATGGCATCCATCCAAAGGCCACGAGCGCGCCGGCGGTGACAGCCACCCATAGGAGCGAGATAGGCAGAAACACCTTCCAGCCCAGACGCATGAGCTGGTCATACCGATAGCGCGGCACGATCGCCTTCACCATGGCGAACATGAAGAACGTGAAGCAGATCTTGAGGAGGAACCAAATAAGGCCCGGAATCCAGGTGAATGGCGCCACGGCGAAGGGCGGCAGCCAACCACCCAGGAAAAGAATGGTGGTCAGTGCGCACATGGTGGTGATGGCAACATATTCCCCAAGCATGAAGAGCAGGTAGGGCGTGGAGGAATATTCCACCATGAAGCCTGCGACGAGCTCGGATTCGGCTTCGACGAGATCGAAGGGCGGCCGGTTCGTCTCGGCCAGAGCGGATATGAAGAAAATGACGAACATCGGCAGGAGCGGCAGCCAGTACCAATTGAGGAAACTCGCCCAGGGGACGCCAAGCACGCTGGCAAGACCTGTCCCCTGCGCCCGCACGATGTCGCTCAAGTTGAGCGAACCTGCACAGAGGAGAACGGTAATCAGGACGAAGCCGATCGAAACTTCGTAGGAGACCATCTGGGCAGCGGAGCGGAGTGCTGCAAGGAAGGGATATTTCGAGTTCGATGCCCAGCCGCCCATGATGACGCCATAGACGCCAAGAGAGGAGATGGCGAAAAGATAAAGTATGCCGACGTTGATGTCGGCGATGGCGACGCCTTCGGTCAGGGGAATGACCGCCCAGGCCGAGAGGGCGAGCACGCAGGTGACAAGCGGGGCGATGATGAACACCCCCTTGTTCGCCCCATCGGGAATGACGACTTCCTTGAAGACGAACTTCAGGAGATCGGCGAAGGACTGGAAGAGGCCCCATGGCCCAACGACATTGGGTCCGCGGCGCAGCTGCACGGCGGCCCATACCTTGCGGTCCGCCAGAAGAAGATAGGCAATGACAATGAGGAGCGAGACGAGCAGCGCTATGCTCTGCACCGCAATCAGGCCGACAGTGGTGAGAATCTCAAGCATGCCTATTCCGCCGCAACAAGGCTGTGCAACTTGGCGCGCAGCTGGCTCATCTCCGCCATGATCCTGGAGGCCCGCGCAATCGGGTTCGTCAGGTAAAAATCGCTGACGGCAGTGGCGAAGGGGTCGGAGGCCCACTTGCCGTCGGCATCGGCAAGTTCGCGAAGCTTGGAAGCATCAGCCGCGATGATCTGATCGCTGCGGCGCAAATGGGGTACCGCTTCATGAAGCTGCCGGTGAAGCTCGTTGAGACTGTCGAAGGGCAATTTCGCCCCCAGCACGTCGGAGAGGGCGCGAATGATGGCCCAGTCCTCGCGCGCCTCACCTGGCGGAAACAGGGCTCGCCGAACGGTCTGGGGACGGCCCTCGGTGTTGACGTAGGTGCCGAATTTTTCCGTATAGGCGGCGCCCGGTAGTATGACGTCGGCGCGATGCGCGCCAGCGTCGCCATGGCTGCCCTGGTAGATGACAAAAGCGCGCCCGAGACTCTGCATGTCGATTTCATCGGCACCCAGCAGGTAGACAATATCGAGCTCACCGCTCGCGGCGGCGTTCAGTATCTGACGTGTCGACTTGCCCCCCAGTGCCGGGATTGCGCCCACATCCAGTGCACCGACGCGGCCTGCCGCGGTGTGGAGCACGCTAAAGCCATTCCAGCCAGCCTTGATGGCGTCCACGGATAGAGCGGTTCGAGCGGCGAGACTGAGGATGGCGGCACCGTCCGGCCTTGCAAGCGCCCCCTGACCCAGGATGACCAGCGGTCGCTCCGCTTTCTTCAGCTTCTCGGCGAAGGATCCCGTTCCGCCTGCAAGTTCGGCCAATGTGGCAGCGCCCGCTCCCAGGAATGCATATTCATACGTGAGATCGGCCTGGACGCCGACCAGTCCGATGGGCACCAGGCGATTGCGCCAGATTTTGCGCAGCCTCGCATTGAGCACGGGGGCTTCGAGCCGCGGATTGGTGCCGATGAGGAGCACAGCGTCGGCCTGCTCGATGCCGGCGATGGTTGTGTTGAAGAGATAGGCTGCGCGCCCGCCGCTCTCGCCCAAGGGTGTTGCATCCTGGCGGCAATCGACACTGGCGACGCCAAGCTTCCGCATGAGCTCGTTGAACGCAAAGACGTCCTCGACCGGGTTCAAATCACCGATAAGCGCGGCCACTTTCTCTCGGCCGGTGGCACGGAAGCGTTCGGCGATGCGGGCAAAGGCTTCTTGCCATGTCGCAGGACGCAGCCGGCCGGCATCCCGGACATAGGGACGATCGAGGCGCTGGCTGTGGAGACCATCAAAGACGAAGCGCGTCTTATCGGAGATCCATTCCTCGTTTACGTCGTCGTTCTCGCGGGGCAGGATGCGCATGACGGTCCGGTCGCGGACATCGACGCGAATATTGGAGCCCACCGCATCCATGACGTCGATCGATTCGGTCTTGCGCAACTCCCAAGGCCGGGCCTTGAACTCATAGGGCTTGGAGGTCAGGGCCCCGACCGGGCAGAGATCGATGACATTGCCCTGAAGCTCCGAGCTCATGGCGCGTTCGAGGTAGGTCGTAATCTCCATGTCCTCGCCGCGTCCGATGGCGCCAAGCTCCTCGACGCCGGCGACTTCGGCGGTGAACCGCACACAGCGGGTGCAATGGATGCAGCGGTTCATCTGCGTCTTGACGAGAGGACCAATGTACTTGTCCTCGACGGCGCGCTTGTTCTCGGCGAAGCGGTTCCTGTCGATGCCATAGGCCATGGCCTGGTCCTGCAGGTCGCATTCGCCGCCTTGATCGCAGATGGGGCAATCGAGCGGGTGATTGATGAGGAGGAATTCCATCACGCCCTCACGGGCCTTCCTCACGGTCTTGGTGCGGGTGAAAAGCTCGGGCGGCTCGCCATTGGGACCAGGGCGGAGATCATTGACCGACATGGCGCAGGAGGCCTGGGGTTTGGGCATGCCCTTCACCTCAATGAGACACATGCGGCAATTGCCGGCGATCGACAGGCGCTCGTGATAGCAGAAGCGCGGAATCTCCGCTCCCGCCATCTCGCAGGCCTGCAGCAGCGTCAGCCCGTTCGCGACTTCGATTTCAACGCCATCGATCTTGAGCTTCGGCATCGAGTTCCCTAGAGCAGTCCCCTCATTCAGCGGCGATGCGCCGGACGGCGCCGTCCGCATCCGGATTGGCGGAATATTTGTCGATGCGCCGCTCAATCTCGTCACGGAAGTGACGGATCAGGCCTTGCACCGGCCAGGCGGCGGCATCGCCCAATGCACATATGGTGTGACCTTCGATCTGGTATGAGACATCAAGAAGCATGTCGATCTCGCGTTTTTCGGCGCGACCCTTCGCCATGCGCTCGAGTACCCGCCACATCCAGCCCGTGCCCTCCCGGCAGGGCGTGCACTGGCCGCAGGATTCATGCTTGTAGAAATAGGCGATGCGGGCAATCGCCGTCACGATGTCGGTTGATTTGTCCATGACGATCACGGCGGCGGTGCCGAGCCCCGATTTCAAATCGCGCAGGCTGTCGAAATCCATGGGACAGTCCATGATCTGATCGGCCGGCACAAGAGGCACCGACGAGCCGCCGGGAATGACTGCCAGGAGATTGTCGGAGCCGCCGCGGATGCCGCCGGCGTGCTTGTCGACGAGCTCGCGGAAGGTGATGCCCATCTCCTCCTCGACGTTGCAGGGCATGTTCACATGGCCCGAGATGCAAAAGAGCTTGGTGCCAGTGTTGTTCGGACGGCCGAGCTTGGCGAACCAGCCGGCGCCGCGGCGGAAAATGGTGCCGACGACGGCGATCGATTCCACGTTGTTGACGGTGGTCGGCGCGCCGTAAAGGCCGACGTTGGCGGGAAAGGGCGGCTTCATGCGGGGCAGGCCCTTCTTGCCCTCGAGACTTTCGAGAAGGGCTGTCTCCTCGCCGCAGATATAGGCCCCTGCCCCGTGATGGATGAAGAGGTCGAAGTCCCAGCCGTGGATATTGTCCTTGCCGATGAGCTTCGCCTCGAGGGCCTCGTCGACAGCGCGCTGCAGCGCTTCCTTCTCGCGGATGAACTCGCCGCGGACATAAACGTAGCAGACATGAGCACCCATGGCAGCGCTCGCCAAGAGGCAGCCCTCGACCAGCAGGTGCGGGTCGTTGCGCAGGATGTCGCGGTCCTTGCAGGTGCCAGGCTCTGATTCATCGGCATTGACAACGAGGTAATGTGGCCGCTCGCCGATCTGCTTGGGCATGAATGACCATTTGAGCCCGGTCGGAAAGCCGGCGCCGCCGCGCCCGCGCAGGGCAGAGGCCTTGATCTCGCCCACCATCCAGTCGCGGCCCTTGTCGATGAAGCTCTTGGTGTCGATCCAGCAGCCGCGCTGGCGGGCACCCTTCAGTCCTGGGTCATGGATGCCGTAGAGATTGGTGAAGATGCGGTCCTTGTCCGAGAGCATCAGAGCGGATCCTTTTTCGGCGGCTTCTTCCTGGGCGTGGCGCGCTTCGCCGGCTCGGCATCGGCGGACATGGAGGGCACCTTGGGGACCGCGGCGGCCTCCTTGGCTTTGCCGCCTTCCGGCTTGCTGGCAGGGCCAGGCGCGGGTGCGGCTTGCGCCTGAGCTGGTGGCGGCATCTCAATGCGCTCGAAGCGACGTTCGCCATCATAAAGCACCGGATCGCTCAAGGAGGTGAGCGGCCCTAAGGGCGCGGAGAGCTGGCGGCCGTTCTGCGGTCCGGGTTTCACCTCCTTGCCCGTCGCCAGATCATCGAGGATGCGCTCCAGAATCTCCGGGGTCAGGTCTTCGTAGGTGTCCTTCCAGATCTGCACCATGGGAGCGTTCACGCAGGCGCCGAGGCACTCGACCTC
>Ga0075421_100000655_pt1 | contig 37288 bp, 32 predicted proteins | sample SoiMetdeltSBSDD5_FD_75292 | JGI IMG/M metagenome (GOLD analysis project Ga0075421, IMG submission 75292) | Bulk soil microbial communities from a Populus tree surrounding site in Tennessee, USA - Soil MetaG P. deltoides SBSDD5 | ecosystem: Environmental > Terrestrial > Soil > Tree plantation... | reverse complement strand
ATTCTTTTTCGCGTTTGGCTTCGCGACGAACGAGCCGGCCGGTAACCGTTGGGAAGCTGAGGGCAACCCGGCATTCGAGGCAGTGTTAAGCTCAATCCAATTCTTTGAACCGGTGAGTGCTGTGAATGCGGATTCCTGTCCGATCTCGGAGGATGAAACCTACGGCTACATGGAGGCCAATCCCATCCGGGTGGGGGGCGGCGATTTCGACGGCCCGCCGCGTGAGCGTGCTTACCTGGACAATCTGCGCGGCCCCAACGGTGAGCCGATCTCTTACAACCGCCTCAATTCTTTTGAGTCTGGCGATACGATCTTGGACAGCTATGAGATCACCGTTCTGGAAGAGTCGGTGACGCTCTACCTTGACGAATATAATTACACGGAGCCCCAAGCGCCCATTGGGTTTACCTGCGCAGGAGAATTTCCGCTGACGACGCCGTGAGAACTTGAGTGGCTTCAGGTGACTGTCACGGGGGCGATCGGGTGTTGGAATTTCATGCGCCATATCGGCCCCCGTGACAGTCACCTTTTTTCAAACTCGTCATCGTTTAGGCCGCTTGGCGATGAAGCGTATTTATTGCGAGTATAATCGCGCTATAAACTTAGGCCTCATCCAAGACTAAGTTCCGTGCAGACCCTAAAGGTCTCCCGCACAGTGCTTCATCCCACCCAAGCGGGTTCGCGGGAGACCTTTAGGGTCTAAATGTTGAACTATGTTTAGGAAGAGAGTATTCAGCAAACTAATTGGCAGCGGATGAAGTAACAGATGTAACGGATGCTTCCCTGATTCGCTACATCTGTTACTTCATCCGTTGCTAATGAGTTCGATCATTCGTTCGATTAACCACGGCCGTTGGCTTTCCCGTGACCTCGCTCACGCGGGGCGCAGGACGGGATGTGAAGTTTCTAATAAATGCTGATAGGGAGCCATTATGGATTTCAAAATATTTATTGATACCCTGCTCACTGGAACACCTATCGCAATCTTAGCGGCCTTAGTGGGAATAGTTTGGCAAGCTATATATGTGCATAGTCGAGATAAACTTCATGACGAACAGGTTAAACGCGAACTCGATATCGAACAGAAGAAATTCGACGCTCAGCTAGAAATTGATAAACAAAGATTCGAGCACCAGAAGCAACTTGAAATCCTGCGGTTTCAGTATGAACAAAAAAGATGGCGCGAAGAACTAGCACGCGAGATCACCTTAAGACTCGTTGAAGCTCGAATTAAGGAAAACTCTGAAGTCTGGATATGGGTTAAGAGTATAGCTTTACATCAGTTACAAGATGGAAAATGGCCTCTTGATCATACAAAGACTCTTGCACAAAAGATAAAAGAGTGGCGCTATGGTAAGGGGGGATTATTGGCAGAGGAGGTCACTCGAGATGTCGCTTTTACTTTTCAGACAGCTCTCTGGGAATATAATGGTTCTCAGGAAAATTATAAACGTATTAGACAGATACGCCGTATTTTTCGTGAAGCATTGCGTGCAGATATGGGCATGGGAGAAAATATTAGAGGCCAAACTATTTATGAAACTGCTGAGAAACATCAAAAGATTAAAAAAGAACTTCACGAAATTCAAGCCGAACTAGGTATATCTCAAGAGGTAGATACTGAGGGAGGCTGAACGATGAATGAAGAGTGATCTATTAAGCAGCCTCCTCATAATTAATTACTATAAAGCTTTATCTCCAAGGAGACCCTCATTGAAAACCTACCGCCTCCCTCAAACAGATTTAGTCATCTCCCGCCTCGCCATCGGCTGTATGAAATTCGGCGGCGAGTGGAATAACAAGCCGCTCACCGCCGCGCTACGAACCAGGACCGTCAAGCTGATTGAAACGGCCTGCGAGCAAGGCATCAACTTCTTCGACCACGCGGACATCTACACCCAGGGAAAATCCGAGACCGTGTTTGGCGAAGCGTTGCAGCAATCGCCCGGCCTGCGCGACAAAATCATCCTCCAATCCAAGTGCGGCATCCGCTTCCCCGGCAGCCCATTTCCGAGTGATCCGGCGCAGTACGATTTCAGCTACGAGCACATCATCCGCTCGGTCGAAGGCAGCCTGCGCCGCTTGCAGACGGATCGCCTGGATATTCTCTTATTGCACCGACCTGACCCGCTCGTCGAGCCGGAAGAAGTCGCCAAGGCGTTTGATGAACTCCAGCGTGGTGGCAAAGTGCGCTACTTCGGCGTCAGCAATCACACCGGCCCGCAGATTGATCTGCTGAAAAAATACGTCACGCAGCCCATCGTCGCTAATCAGCTTGAACTGAATATTATCCACGCGCACATGATCAAAGACGGCTTCCTCGCCAACCAGAACGGTGGCGTGTATGCCGCCGCGGATGGCATCCTGGACTACTGCAGGTTGCATAACATCCTGGTTCAGGCGTGGGCGCCCGTCGCCAACGGCAAATTGATTGATCCGCCCAAGGGGGTTGATGCGGATGTGCGCAAGACGGCCAAGCTTGTGGCGCAGATGGCGAAAGAGAAAAGAACCACCAAAGAAGGCATTGTGCTCGCGTGGTTGTTGCGGCATCCCGCGCCTGTCCAGCCAATCATCGGCACGACGAAACCGGAGCGTATCATCGCCAGTTGCGCGGCGGATAGTGTGAGCCTGAGCCGAGAAGAGTGGTATGCGCTGCTCGCGGCGGGCCGTGGTGCGCCGGTTCCGTGAGTAAAGATTTAGTCCGCGATTACTATGCGGCCTTTGGGGAAAATGAATGGCTTCGATTGATGCGACCGGAAGGTGTGCTTGAATTTGCGGTAACGACACACGCCCTCACCCAGCACTTGCCTCCCGCCGGACGAATTCTCGATCTCGGTGGTGGAGCCGGACGTTACACGATCTGGTTAGCCAAACGGGGTTACCGCGTTCTCCTGGCCGATCTCTCGCCCAATCTGCTGGAGGTTGCCCGAGATAAAATAGCGGAAGCCGGCGTTCAAGCGCAAATCGAAGATGTTGTCGTCTGCGATGCCTGCGACTTAACTCGCTTTGCTGACCAATCCTTTGACGCGGTATTATGCCTGGGGCCGTTCTATCATCTCGTCGAGCCAAAAGATCGGGAACGGGCGGCTATCGAACTCCGGCGAGTCCTGAAACCGGGTGGCGTGGCCTTTATCGCGCTGATGCCCATTTATGCTTTCTTGCGCCGGACACTTGGTTCGGTGGATGAACGCCGGCATTTCGCGCAGCCGGAATTTATTTCGCGGTTGATGAACGAAGGCGTGTTCGTCAATGACATACCCGGACGATTCAATGCGGGCTATGGCGTGCGACCACAGGCGGTCGCTCCATTTTTTGAAGCGCATGGCTTGAAGGCGATTGAACTGCTGGCCGATACGGGTTTTGCCGCATACGAGGCTCAAGCGTTGGCGGAGTTGTCGGAGGTGGACCCTCAAGCGTATGCAGCGGCAATGGAAATCATCCTCCGCACGGCCAACGACCCAAGTCTTCTGGGGGCGAGTATTCATCTGCTCTACCTTGGCAGAAAAGAATGAATGCCAATTTCCACTTGTCTTGACACCTGCAGAAAAAAATCCTTTAAATCCGTTTCATCCGTTGACTCATCGTATCGGTAGAATCAAAATCGTGTTTATGGAAAAGGTGCTATGAACTCTAATCATCTTCGCCCACTGCGGATGCTGGCCGTCGTTTGGTTCCTCGCCATCTTTGTCAGTTGCAGCGGTTATAAAACCTCGGCGGTTCCGCCCACGCCGACGTCGGACCCACAAACGCTAGAGAAATATGCCCCGGCTTTGATTAACTCCGTAACCTTTTCCGCTGTGTCTCATAGCCGCCGCCGCGCGACCGTCGCGCTGCACACGCGCAGACCGGTGGAGGTGAACCTGCCAGCGTCCCCTTTAAGAAATTACAAGCTGCAATGGGTTGTGATCTCCCCCACGGGTGACATCAAATTCTCAGAAGGCGAGGTCGCGCTGCCCACGCTCGCGCCCGGAACCGAGTGGGCAGGCGAGGTGCAGTGGGACACCCCCGAAGCGGATTACGTGCTCACCATGAGTATCGTCCAGCCTACGGGCTTGACGGTGATTGAACGGACTTATGATGCGGACGGTAAGCTGATAGAGGGTAGGGTGAGCGATTAGTATCATCAACTTTCTTAGAGGTGCATGGTGCAAAGGGAATGTGATAAGTATTTACATTTGAATCACGAGTCTTGCAAACTGAATCAAGCCGAAAGTGCAGTAGCGACCTTTTTTGAATCGCGAGGCCTCTCAGTGGAAAGACTTTGCGCTAGATGGCTTTCTGAAAAAGGCTTATCTCCTGATTTCAGGATGTCCAGAGATAATCAGCCCTTATTTCTTTGTGAGGTAAAACTTATCTGGTCGTCAACTGCGGCGCTTCCTGAAGGCGACTGGCATTATAACAACACAGAAGAGTATAGACGTCTCATTGAAGAATCAGAAAAACAGAAAGTGCCTCTTCTAGCTCTTCCAGATCAAATAGCACTTTGGAAAGGCGAGATACCTTACCCTGCTGAGGGTAGGAATACAAAGCAAAAAGAAAGGGGATATGAAGAGAAAATTAAACAGATCCTGAACAAGCTTCCTGTTGCACTTCTACCTTTGGAAGTCACGTTGCACCGACACGACCCGTTTATTTGGCGAGATGAAGAAATCCAGGCGTTTGTGATTGATTTAGTGGAGAAGCTGGAATTGATTGGGAGTGGTCAAATTCCTCATGATTGGTATTGTGATTTTGGTACATATAGTGGGCATTACAGGCAACCTCGCGATCACGGAAGGTTTATACATAATTTTATCCGGGTTCAAAAGCGAGGAGATCATCTTGTCCTGAACTCAATTTCTCATTTGGGAATAAACTGGCAGAAGATTGAAAAAGATTGCCGCGAAGCTCAAAGGCAGATTAGGTTTCGCTTATACCAAGAACATGGTGGGCAAGACCTTGCACGAGTTGTAGTGCTCTTCATTGAAGAAGATTTGATATATGAGTATTTACCGGACCTCGATAAATTGAAAGATCAAATCAAGAGGCATATACAGACAAAATCTCCAGATTTGAGTGCAGTAGCCTTTTGTAACCCGATTGTCTCTGATCTAGCCAATCTTCGATTTATTGTTTTTCATCTTGCACAAGAGCATACTCTAAGTCTTCCAAAGAGTATTTTTGATAATGGGGTTTCGATTCAGATTGACTTGTGAGAATAGAAACTGCTTGAAAGTCGTTTTGAAACCGTCAAGAGATTATCTAGCGAGCATCTAAAACAAATTTTCAAAATCCGTATACAATCCGCTTATGCCCGAATATCAACTCTCTGAGACAACCAGACTTCCACTAAATAGTTTTACGCCTCAGGCTCCCCAAAATTGGAAAATGAGAACTCTTGAAACACTACGTCCCAGCGGACGAATAATCAACGTGGCCTCGGTGCCTCAGCGTAGCCCGTTCCGCTATCCGGGCGGAAAAACTTGGTTGGTGCCCTCCATCCGTCAGTGGCTTTTGAGTCTGCCGGTTCGCCCCAATGAATTTATCGAACCCTTCGCCGGCGGCGCGATTGCCAGTTTAACGGTGGCCTTTGAAAAACGGGCGAACCATGTCACGCTCGTTGAACTGGATGAGCAAGTGGCGGCGGTCTGGGAGGCGATTTTAGGTGAACACGGCCATTGTCTGGCTGATCGAATTGCTGCCTTTGAAATGACGCCCGCGAATGTGGAAAGCGTCTTAGCTATACCGGCTCAAGTTATTCCAGAGAAAGCTTTTCAAACAATTTTACGGAATCGCGTTAATCGGGGCGGCATTCTGGCGCCGGGAGCGGGGAAAGTAAAAAATGGCGAGGCCGGCAAGGGCCTCAAGTCTCGTTGGTATCCCGCTACACTGAAGAAACGTATCCGAGATATTGTAACCATCCGCGCGAGTATGACTTTTGTTCACGGCGATGGTCTTCAGATGATGAGCCAAAACCTTCACCGAACAGACGCCGTTTTCTTTATTGACCCGCCCTATACTGCCGGGGGCAAACGCGCCGGGAGTCGCTTGTATTTGCATTCAGAACTTGATCATCAAGAATTGTTTGACCTCGCTGGAAAAATTGCCGGCGATTTCTTGATGACGTATGACGATGCGCCCGAAGTCCGCGCTCTTGCTCAAAAACATGGCTTTGATAGCCACACGATCCCCATGAAAAGCACGCATCATGCTGAAATGGTAGAGTTACTCATTGGCCGCAACCTTGATTGGGCCAGGTAAGCCCGGACACAGAGATGTGGCCTGAGGCTGTAGACTTCGATTACATTCCTGCAATTTCATGATGCCTTGAAGCCTTTCGCGTTTACCTCGCGATCAATTCCATCCGCTCTCAAAACTTGTATCAGGAGAAACCATTCATGAAAATCACGCAGTTAGAATTATTCATGGTCGAACCCCGTTGGCTGTTTCTCAAAATCTCAACCGACGAGGGCCTAGCCGGGTGGGGCGAGCCGGTCGTTGAGGGACGCGCGGCGACGGTCGCGACCGCCGTTCAGGAACTAGAAGAATATCTCATCGGGCGCGACCCGGATCAGATCGAGGACATCTGGCAAGTCCTCTACCGGGGCGGGTTCTATCGCGGCGGCCCGGTACTGATGAGCGCCATCGCCGGCGTGGATCAGGCATTGTGGGATATCAAAGGCCAGCGTTACAACCTGCCAGTCTATCAATTCCTCGGCGGCGCGGTGCGGGAGAAAGTCCGCGTCTATTCCTGGATCGGTGGGAAGACGCCAGAGGATATCACCAAAGATGCCAAAGCCAAACTCGCCCTCGGCTACAACGCGATCAAGATGGGCGCGACGGATCAGCCGATGCACTACGTTGACTCCGCCGCCCGTGTGGACGATGTGGTAGCGCGCGTCGGCGCGGCGCGCGACGCCCTTGGCCCCAAGGTGGGGTTGGGCGTAGACTTTCACGGCAAGATTCATAAGCCTATGGCCAAGGTCATTGCCAAAGAACTCGAACCGTTCCATTTGCTCTTCATCGAAGAGCCGGTTCTGCCGGAGAACAACGAAGCGCTGCGCGACATTGCCATGACCTCGACCGTGCCGATTGCGACCGGTGAGCGCATGTTCTCGCGCTGGGACTTCAAAAAAGTTCTGCAGGAGGGTTACGTCAGCGTCCTGCAGCCGGACCTCTCGCATGCCGGCGGCATCAGCGAAGTGAGAAAGATCGCGGCGATGGCGGAAGCGTATGATGTCGCCGTCGCGCCGCACTGTCCGCTCGGCCCGATCTCCTTCATGGCCTGCCTGCAACTGGATTCCGCGACGCCCAACGTCATCATCCAGGAGCAAGTCGTCGAAGTGCATGACATTCAAAAGAGCGTCCCCCTCAAGTATCTCTCCAACCCCGAGGTCTTCCAGTTCGCCAACGGCTTCGTCGCCGTGCCCCAAGGCGCGGGACTCGGCTTGAAGGTGAATGAAGCCGCCGTGCGCGAGGCCGCTAAACGCGGGCACAACTGGAAAGTCCCGCCGCTGCGGAATGAAGATGGCACCGTTGCGGAATGGTAGAATAAGCCCGGTCTTGACCTTTCACGTGTCACGAATCACGGATCACGTTTAATAAGTGATCCGTGATTCGTGACACGTGAACTACCCACGAATGTCTTTCGGAGAATAACTTGTGAAATCTCTACCCCTCTCGACCAACTGGCAAGTCAAACAGCGCAGCGCAGCTCAATCTCTCGCGGACGACTTCGCGGCCTCCGACGGCTGGATTCCGGCCAGCGCGCCGGGTACGGTTCACCAGGATTTACTCGCCGCCGGGCTGATCCCCGATCCCTTTGTCGGCTTGAATGAACTCGAGGTGCGGGGGGTGGGTGACGCCGAATGGCTTTACCGTTGCGCCTTTGACCTTTCCCCTGATTCCCTCACGGCGGATGAGATTGTCTTGTGCTTTGACGGCCTGGATACCTTCGTCACCGTCTGGCTCAACGACGAGCAAATTTTGGTTAGCGACAACATGTTTATCCCGTACCGCCTGCCGGTTAAGAACCGCCTCAAGCCGGGCCGCAACGAACTGCGGCTGCGCTTCGAGGCGGCGATGGCGCGCGGCCAGGAGCGCGAGCGCCAGCATGGCGCGATGGCGATTTGGGGTGACAGCGACACCAGCCGAGTCTATGTCCGCAAAGCTCAATATCATTACGGCTGGGATTGGGGCCCGACCCTGATGACGGCCGGCCCGTGGCGCGCAGTGCGCCTGGAAACTTACGCCGCCCGAATTGCGGACCTCCATTGCCCGGTGGAAGTCGCGGCGAATCTGCAGAGCGCCACGCTGCCGGTAAAAGTGACTCTCGAAAATGGACAAGCTCAATCTGGCCTGGAAGTGCAACTCAAAGTTTACGGGCCGAATAATCAATGGGTGAGTGAAACCACGCTTCCGGCGACCAACGCCGAAGTCACGCACACATTTGAAATCAATTCTCCCGCGCTGTGGTGGCCGCAGGGCTATGGCGCGCAACCGCGCTATCGCCTGGAAGTGATTCTCAAACGCGCGGATGAAATTCTGGATCAACGCGAACTGCGATTAGGCCTGCGCCGATTGCGGCTCGTCCAGGAACCGCTCACCGACGAGCCGGGGCAGACCTTCTTCTTTGAAGTGAACAACACCCCCATCTTCTGCGGCGGCGCGAACTGGATTCCGGCGGACTCCTTCCTGCCGCGCGTCACGCCCGAACGTTATCGCGCGCTGCTGCAATTGGCGGTGGAGGCGAACCTGGTCATGCTGCGCGTCTGGGGCGGGGGGATTTACGAGGAAGACGTCTTCTATGATCTGTGCGATGAACTTGGCTTATTGGTCTGGCAGGATTTCATGTTCGCCTGCGGCCTGTACCCCGCGTTGGATTGGTTCCAGCCGAGCGTCCGCGCCGAGGCAGAAGCCGCCGTGCGCCGGTTGCGGCATCATGCTTGTATTGCGCTGTGGTGTGGCAATAATGAAGACTATCAACTGGCGCACTCGGTGGGCGCGTACGACCCAGCCTTTGAGGGCGATTTCGCTTCCACGCGTTTCCCGGGCCGGGCGCTCTACGAGCGCGTGCTACCGGAAGTGTGCGCGGCGCTCGACCCCACCCGCACGTACTGGCGCGGCAGTCCGTACGGCGGCCCGGATGCGAACGAGCAGACCCTCGGCGACCGGCATACCTGGGACATCTGGCATCGTCAAATGTCCAGTTATCAAGACTATCCCAAGTTCGCCGGGCGCTTCGTCAGCGAGTTTGGAATGCAAGCCTTTCCGGCGCTCTCAACCGTTGAAGCCTTCGCCGGGCCGGACGAGCGTTATCCCGCCAGCCGGACGATGGATCATCACAACAAAGCATTGGATGGCCCAATGCGCATTGCCAAGTACTTAACCGAGAACGTGCGCATTCCTGAAGATTTGGAGAGCTTCATTTACGTGACGCAATTAATTCAAGCCGAGGCGCTGGCCTCCGCGTATCGCGGTTGGCGGCGGCGCTGGGGTGGGCCGGGACGGTACGCGGTCTCCGGTGCGCTCGTCTGGCAGTTGGAAGATTGCTGGCCGGTGACGAGTTGGGCGATTGTGGATTATGCCTTGCGCGCGAAGCCGGCTTACTTCGTCGTGCGGCGCGAGATGGCGCCGGTCAGCGTTGGGTTGGCGCGTTCGGCGGAGGGCGTGGAGGTGTGGGCGGTCAATGGGACGCTGACAGCGCGGGAAGTGGAGTTGGACCTCCGGGCGTGGACCTTCTCCGGGGAACAGGTCGCGGGCCGCGAAGCGCGGCGCAAAGCCACCCTGCTCCCCAACCAGGCAACCGAGTTGGGCGGGTTCACTGTCAAAGCGCACGGGCCGGTTGTCGTCAGCGCGCGTCTGCTCGATCCGGGAGGCACGGTCCTGGCCCGCGCGGCGCTGTGGCCGGAGCCTTTCAAGTATTTCAAATTTCCTGATCCGGAGATCGAAGTCAAAGAATTGACGGGTGACCAATTACGCCTGCGCGTCAAACGCCCGGCCAAAGGCGTGCTGCTCTCCACCAAAAATGATGTGGCGTGGAGCGATAACATGCTGGACTTGATGCCGGAGGACGAGCAGATTGTTGTGGCCTCCGGTCTGGGTGGAGCGAAAGCGCAGGTCCGGTGGTTAAGTTGATTGGAGAGTTACTCCAGGTTCAAGGTGACTGTCACGGGGCGACAAAGACGCTGGAACTTTTCAGTCTTGTTCCGCCCCGTGACAGTCACCTTAAGGATAGATAAATGCAAGTCGCTCGCCTTCACGCCACCGGCGACATCCGTCTGCATACCGAGCCTGACCCCACGCCCGGCCCCGGTGAAGTTTTGCTGCGCATCACCGCCGTCGGCGTGTGCGGCTCCGATCTGCACTGGTTTACGGAAGCCGGCATCGGTGATGCGCGCCTCAACCGGCCGCTCGTCCTCGGCCATGAGTTTGCCGGAGTCATTGAAAGCGGTGAACGCCGCGGTCAGCGGGTCGCGGTTGATCCGGCGGTTCCCTGTGAGCAGTGTGAATTCTGCCGCGAGGGGAATCCGAACCTGTGCTCCGATCTACACTTTGCCGGACATGGCGCGGACGATGGCGCGCTGCGTGAATGGATGGCGTGGCCGGCCCGCTGCTTGCACCCTCTCCCCGATTCCTTATCCGACGCCGACGGCGCGATGCTTGAACCGCTCGGCGTTGCCATCCACGCCGTAGACCTCGGTCACCTGAAATCCGGAATGACGGTCGGCGTGTTTGGCTGCGGGCCGATTGGTCTGCTCCTCCTCCAACTCGCGCGGGCCGCCGGTGCGACGCAACTGATCGCCACCGATAAACTGCCGCAGCGCTTGGAAGCGGCTCGCCGCTTTGGCGCCACGACGATTATTCAAGCGGCTGAAGGCCAAGAGGCCGGTGACGTTTGGGCAGCGACGAACAATCGCGGCGTGGACGTGGCCTTCGAGTGCGCCGGCGAGAATGCCGCCGTGGACACCTCCATCGCGGCGGCCCGACCGGGGGCGCGCGTTATCCTTGTCGGGATACCGGGCGATGATCGGACCACGTTCTCCGCCTCGGTCGCGCGGCGCAAAGGGCTGACGCTCAAACTCTCGCGCCGGATGAAGCACGTCTATCCGCGCGCCACGCAGTTGGTCGAACGCGGCCTGGTGGATGTGCGCGCACTCGTCACCCAGCTTTTCCCGTTAAGCGAAGTGAGCCAGGCCTTCGTCGTGGCCCAGCAACGGACCGGACTTAAAGTCGTCGTTGAGCCTTAGTCCATGTATAATTCGCCTACCGCTGCACTCTAGAAAAACTCTCACAGCCACCTATGGACCCGGTCGAGATCATCATCTTCAGCAACCCGGAGCAGGATGCCAGGCGTCCGCTGGAGAAACTTTTGCAACGCTACGACAGCCAGGCCGGCGTTCAGATTAATGACATCGGCTGGAATGTTGCCTGGTCCGAGACGCTAAAAATATCCCTCTACAAAGCCGGCGGCGATGTGTCGCAGGTCGGGGCGCCGTGGGTCTATAACTTCACGACCATGAAGTCTCTACACGCGTTGACTAAGGAAGTGCCGAACCTGGGAGGTGAAGCGGCGTATCTGCCGGCCGTCTGGCAATTCGTGTATGCCGAGGATCATCAGGAGGTCTGGGCCGTTCCCTGGTTTGTGGATGTGCGCGTGATCTATTATTGGCGCGATATGTTGGAAAAAGCCGGCGTAGACGAGGCCACCGCCTTTCAGACTTCAGAGCAGATGGAAGAGACCTTCCGGCGTTTGCAAGCCGGTGGCATTGCCACGCCCTGGGCGGTTCCCACCGTTAAGGATATTGCGAGCATCGCGAGTTGGATCTGGGGGGCCGGTGGAGAATTAGCGAGTGCGGATGGGAAACGGGTGCTGTTCAACCAGCCGGAGGCGCTCACCGGAATTCAGGCGTACTTTGCCCTCCACCGTTACCTGCCGCGCGAGGCGCAGGACATGTCGGCCTTTCGCGCCTTTCAATTTTTTGATCAGCGGCGGGTGGCGGCCACGATCGGGCCGCCGTGGTATTACGCCATGATGCGCGATCGGGGCGTCTCCACGGATGTGTTGGCGCGCATCGGGTTTGCCTCGCCGCCCGGCCCGCCGTATGTCGGCGGCTCCAATCTGATGGTCTGGAAGCATACGCGCCATCCCAAAGCGGCGATTAATTTAATTCGTTTCCTGGTGACGCCGGAAGCCCAGGCCGAGTATGCGAACCGACTTGGCTACCTGCCGGCTCGGCTGGATGCCCTGAAGTTGCCGCCCTTCTCCACGGATCGTCATTATCAAGCCATCATCGCGGTGCTGCATCAGGGGCGCTCCTACCCAAATTTTCCGCGCTGGGCTTTGATGGAGGACAGCCTGGCAGTGGGCTTTGGCCAAGTCTGGATGGATGTGTTGACGCATCCCGGCGAACCGCTGCGTTACCTGATTAGCCGGCGACTGGAACCGGTTTCCCGCCGGCTGGATGCCATCCTGGCCGCCTGACCGCCTGGCTTAACGAATGGGATTGGGATAGGATACCCATGATGGACCCGATTGAGATTATGGTTTTCGTCACCGCCGAGCGGGGCGAGAAGCGCTACCTGGATCAGTTACTGTCCGCCCACGGTTCTCAACAGAACATTGGGGTCAGAGAAGTGTCGTGGGATGCCGCCTGGGGCGAAACGCTGAAAACAGTTCTATACAAAGTCGGGCCGGACATCTCGCAGGTCGCCATGTCCTGGGTCTACAACTTAGCGGCCATGAATGCCCTCTGGCCGTTGACCAAGGAAGTGGCCCGGCTGGGCGGAGAAGCGGCGTTTCTACCGGCGGCCTGGCAATCCGTGTACGCCGCCGACAAGCAGGAGGTGTGGGCCGCGCCGTGGTTTGTGGATGTCCGGCTCATCTACTACTGGCGAGACATGTTGGAGAAGGCCGGCGTGGATGAAGCGACGGCCTTCAGCACGCCGGAGAACGTAGAGGAAACTTTTCTACGACTGCAGGCTGGCGGTCTCTCAACGCCGTGGGTGGTGCCGACGGGTCGAGAATTGCCGCAACTGATGAGTTGGATTTGGGGGAGCGGCGGCGAGTTGATGGGCCCCGATGGAAAGCGAGTATTGATCAATGAGCCGCCAGCAATGGCCGGCATTCGGGCCTATTTTGCGCTGCACCGCTATATGCCGCGCCTGCCGGAGGAAATTACCATCCTGCGCGCCTTTCAAATGTTTGGCGAACGGCGGGTGGCGGCGACGATGGGGCCACCCTCTTATTACGCCATCATGCGCGGACGCGGACTCTCGCCGGATGTGTTAGCGCGGCTGGGATTTGCCGCGCCGCCGGGGCCGCCGTTCGTGGGTGGCTCCAATGTCGCCGTTTGGGCGCACAGCCGCCAGCCCCAAGCCGCCGTTGATGTGATCCATTCGTTGCTTTCGCCGCCAGCGCTGGCCAAATACTGTGAGTGGCTGGGGCAACTGCCGGCGCGGCTGGAGGCGCTCAGCATGCCGCCGTTCGCCACCGATCCTAATTACCGCCGCATCACCGAAATCATGCGGCAAGGCCGTCCCTACCCGAACATTCCCCGTTTGGGGTTAATCGAGGAGAATCTAGCCGACGCGTTTGGCTTGGTTTGGTCGGACATCCTGTCCAATCCAACCGAGCCACTGGATGTGATCATCTACCAACGCTTAGAGCCGGTCGCCCTGCGTTTGGAGACCATCCTGCGGGGATAATATGCATGCGCCGACAAAATTTTGTATGATGGGAATAAGACGTAATTTGTACACGGATTGCACTGACGAGATCGGATTTCACGGATTTTTTAATTGGTTTCCGTGGCATCCGGCTTTTCCCGCAGGGGTGTTATCCGTGTACAGCTTAAATTTAGGATACCCACATGGACCAGGTCGAAATCCTGATTTTCCGTAACGCCGAACAAGACGCCAAACGTTCCCTGACAGATCTGCTGGAAACCTATCCGGGTCATACCGGCGTCCAAATCAATGAATTAACCTGGGATGTCGCCTGGGCCGAGACGCTGAAAATCCCCCTCTACAAAGTCGGCGCCAACATCTCCCAGGCGGGCGCGTCGTGGGTCTACAATTTCGCCGCGATGAATGCGCTGCGGCCTTTGACGAAGGAAGTCGCGCGGGCCGGCGGGGAAGCCGCGTTTCTGCCGACGGCGTGGGAGTCCATCTACGCCGCCGACAAGCGCGAGGCCTGGGCCGCGCCCTGGTTTGTGGATGTGCGTGTTATCTATTACTGGCGGGACATGTTGGCGAAGGCCGGGGTGGATGAAGCGACGGCTTTTCGGACGCCGGAGCAAATGGAGGAGACCTTCCTGCGCTTACAAGCGAGCGGTATTTCCACCCCCTGGGTTGTTCCCACCGGCCGAGAACTTTCTCAAGTAGCGAGCTGGATTTGGGGGGTCGGCGGCGATTTAGCGAGCGCCGACGGCAAACAGACTCTGGTCAATGAACCCCAGACGCTGGCCGGCATTCGAGCGTACTTTGGCCTGCGCTCTTACCTCCCCCGTGAAGAAGGAGAAATCACACCCGCGCGCGCCTTCCAGCTTTTTGGCGAACGTCGCGTGGCGGCCACGATAGGCCCACCCTGGTATTACGCCACCATGCGGGAGCACGGACTGTTGCCGGATGTGGCGGCGCGCTTGGGGTTTGCCGCCCCGCCGGGGCCGACCTACGTGGGCGGTTCCAATCTGGTGTTTTGGGCGCATACGCGCTATGTGCAAGCCGCGACCGACCTGATCCATTTCCTCATCACGCCGGAAGCCCAGGTGAAGTATTGTGACCGGCTGGGTTATCTGCCGGCGCGCCTGGAAGCGCTGAAGTTGCCGCCGTTCTCCACCGATCCGCATTACCGGACGATCGTCGAAGTGCTGCACCAGGGCCGCACCTACCCGAACTTTCCGCGCTGGGCGTTGGTCGAAGACCAACTGGGTGTGGCCTTTGGTCAAATCTGGGCGGATGTCCTGGCGCATAGCGGTGATTCGTTGGACTCACTCATCGCCCGACGGCTGGAGCCGGTCTCGCGCCGGCTGCAGACAATCTTAAGCTCGTAAATCGAAAAAGGAGTCTTGTACACGGATTGCACGGACACCTTCGGCTGATTTCACGGATTTTTTTTTATTTGTTTTCAGTGCGATCCGTGTTTTTTTCCGTGTAATCCGTGTACGGTTTCCCCTTTTTTTAAACCACTACTACTCAGGAGGCCAAGATGGGCAAACGGAAATATGCAATCGGCGTGGACTTCGGCACCGAGTCCGGGCGGGCAGTGCTGGTCGAGGTGGCCACTGGCAAAGAAGTAGCCACCGCCGTCTATCCTTACCAAAATCGCGTCATAGATGAGACTCTCCCCGGCACCAAGATTCGCCTGGAACCGGATTGGGCGCTGCAAGACCCGGAGGATTACATTCGCACCTTCAAGCGCACCGTCCCGGCCGTGCTCAAAGAGTCTGGCGTCAACCCGGACGATGTCATCGGCGTTGGGATTGACTTCACCGCCTGCACCATGCTGCCGACCAAAGCCGATGGCACACCGTTGTGCCTGCTGAAGGAATATCGGAAGAATCCCCACGCCTGGGTAAAACTCTGGAAGCACCACGCCGCCCAACCCGAGGCCGATAAGATCAACGACACCGCCCGCAAGATGGGCGAGTCGTGGCTCAATCGCTACGGCGGAAAAATTTCGTCCGAATGGTTCTTCTCCAAAGCGCTCCAAATCTTGGATGAAGCCCCGGAGATTTACAACGCCGCCGACCGGATGCTCGAAGCGTGCGACTGGGTGATCTGGCAACTGTCCGGCGAAGAAAAACGCAACTCGTGTACTGCCGGTTACAAAGCCATGTGGTCGAAGCGCGAGGGCTATCCCGACAATCGGTACTTCGCCGCGCTCGATCCGCGCCTGGAGCGCATCGTGGACGAGAAGATGTCGCGGACGATTTACCCCATCGGCGACCGGGCGGGGGGCCTGACTCCGCAAGCCGCCAAGTGGACCGGCCTCAAGCCAGGCACGGCAGTGGCGGTGGCGAACGTGGACGCACACGTTTCCGTCCCGGCGGCGACGGTGACCGAGACCGGACGCATGGTGATGATCATGGGCACCAGCATCTGTCACATGGTGCTCGGCAATCAAGAGCGGACGGTCGAGGGCATGTGCGGCTTCGTCGAGGATGGCATCATCCCCGGCTTCTTCGGCTTCGAGGCTGGGCAGTCGGGCGTCGGCGATATTTTTGCCTGGTTCGTGGACAACGCCGTGCCGCCGGGCTATCACGCCGCTGCCAAGAAGCAGAAGGTGGATTTGCACAAGCTGCTGGAATTGGAAGCGGCGAAACTTAAACCCGGTGAGTCCGGCTTGTTGGCGTTGGATTGGTGGAATGGCAACCGGTCCACGCTCGTGGATGTGGACTTGACCGGGATGCTGCTCGGCGCGACATTGGCGACGAAGGCCCCGGAGATTTATCGCTCACTGATCGAGGCCACCGCGTTTGGGACGCGCGTCATCGTGGAAGCATTCGATAAAAACGGTGTCCCAGTGAATGAACTCGTCGCCTGCGGTGGGCTGCCGGAGAAGAACAAACTGCTCATGCAGATTTACGCCGATGTGACCGGGCGCGAAATTAAAGTGACGGCCTCCAAGCAAACGCCCGCGCTCGGCTCGGCGATGTTCGGCGCGGTCGCGGCCGGCGCGGCGGCGGGTGGTTATGATTCGATCTTCGAGGCGGCCAAGCACATGGCGCGGTTGAAGAAGGAAACCTTCAAGCCCATCCCCGCGAATCAAAAAGTCTACGATCAGCTCTTCACCGAATACTCCCACCTGTATGACTACTTCGGGCGCGGGCAGAACAATGTGATGAAGACGCTCAAGCGCATCAAGGCTGATGCGATCAAAAGCTGAGACTGGCAGAACAAACTGGAGCCGAGGTATGAGGCCCTCGGCTCCGTTGTACTTAAAAAAGTAAGACAAAAACCGAGGCTGGTTAACGCTATAGTTGGGCGGCTAAAGAAAAGGTTCGTTTTCGCTGTATGACAATTGACGAAGAGATACTCAAAACGTGGCGAAAGTATGTGGGCAAGAAACACCAAAAAGCCAGTCGTTTGGATGTAAAGAAATCAATTGCAAAGGCAGAGAGACATGCTAAGAAAGATGCCGCCGAACTATTAGGCTTATGGCTTGCTTTACTAGACGAGGCACTGCATTTGCTATTGATACTACACAAGTTTACCCGCGAAAGTCGAGAAAGTGCGAAGGAGAAATCTTCGCCAGCATTTATCATGCTTCTCTCGCGTGCATGCATGCTGGTAGTAGCTATACGAAAGCTCGTGATCTCAGGTTTGGAAGGAGCAGCCAGACCCATTGGCCGCTCTCTTATGGAGACGATTGATTTAGCAATTGCGACGCTCGCCGATGATGAACTTGGGAATATTTATTTCCCTGATACGATCCCGGTAAACCACAACGAATTCTGGAAGAAGAATGTCGCATGGGGCAAGATTGACAAAAGGATATTAGACATCCTGAATCAGCTCACACTGAGTGAAGAACAGAAGCAAAGGATAGAAATAGCCCGGAATTGGGGCAAAGAATATCTCTCAGAAGATGTTCATTCTTCCTCTACTTCAGCGTTTAGGGCATGGTTCGTTCCATCTCTAAGACACCCTGGCAAGTTAAGCGGCTCCCTTGTTGGTCATGTGAGTCTTCACTCCCCTCAGCTTCTTTCATGGGTAATCTACGTTGTTTACTATTTCATAGCCATAGTAATAAGGCTCTTGATTTCTGACAAGCTTCCTCTCGCATTCCAAGGGGAAGTTTCGGATGAGACTATGGACAGTCTTTTTGTCGCTGCTCTCTCATATCAGGAATTAGTTTTCAAGCACTCACAAGACCTTCCACCGCCCTTGACTGTTCCAACTGAAGATGATGACGAAAGCAGTGATTCAAAATAACGTCCTTGTGCTCAAAGCAAGTGTCGCCCAATCCGTGCGTGCAGCCAACTGGCTTCGTCGCTTTGCAATTCGCCAACGGCTAACGCGTGCCATTAGGGTATGTGGCTAGGTTGCTGTCGGAAGCGGCGGCTTTTCTGCCGAAGTAATCGGTACTGTTTCTGCCAGGGCAGGCGTATAACTGGAGACCTTCAAGATCTGATTCACTGGCGGCTGGGTGATAATTTCAATGACGGCCTGTTGCCATTCCGGTTCAAGGTCTTTCAAACCACTTCCAGCGGATAGGTAAACCGCTACGCGAAAGCGGATTAGGGATGTATGAGCATCCGCTAGAAGTAGGAGTTGTACTTTAGGCAGAACAGTTCTGCTTAAAGACATAGTTGGGCGGCTTTCACCATAGCAAGCCTAGTCCATCAAGTCAGCCGGTCAGCACCACGATTAAGCCAACACGTGTAAAATACTAAAAACAGCAAACTGGTCAGAATCCTATGCCAACGGTCTTACAAGTCGGGCGTTACCGCTTTCTCTTTTTCAGCAATGAAAACAATGAACCGCCACATATTCATGTCAAAGCTGAGAGCGACCAAGCCAAGTTCTGGCTTGAGCCTGTGCGACTGGCGGCCAATTACGGCTTCAAAGCACACGAACTGAACGAGATTGAACGAATTGTCCGAGAACATCAAACAGAGCTATTGGAGGCATGGCATGAGTACCCCCGTTGAAGGTCAATCTAAATCGAGAATGAAATTCCGACGGGCCTATTGGCCAACGACCGCCCTGGCAAAAAGCGTCAGGTTTAAAGATGAGATGATGGAAGTCCAGTTGACCGATGGGCGGATCATCAGTGTGCCCATTATCTGGTTTCCGTTGCTACATGAAGCCACGGCCGAACAAAGAGAACACTATGAAATTGGCGGTGGCGGCGTGAGCTTACATTGGCCGGAAATAGACGAGGACCTATCCATTGCAGGCTTGCTGGCTGGCGCAGATTTGCAATCCTCATAATATGACGCAAGCATCCTGAGCGGAGCGCGGTGTTCTAAGCGGAACGCAGTGGAGCCGAGGAATTCCGTGCGCAGTCGAAGGATACGTCCCAGGTGTAAAACGGCTTGTTTTTAGGCTCGAATCGCGCCCTTCGACTGCGTTCCGCAATCCTTCGGCTTCGCTCAGGACGTGCGGAACGCAGTTCACCCTGAGCGATAGCCGAAGGGCTCAGGGTGCTTGCTCTTTTTCGTGATCTACTGATAGTAAGATTGGCAATTCGGCCAATCTCATTTCCCATAAGGAGAGTAATCATGAAACTGCCTAAGACGATTGCCGGTTGGTGTACGCTCTTGTTCTTTCTGGTGTTTGGCATCAATGCGTTTGTCGCTATTCCGTTTGGCGGCATGATTGCCGGGGGGCTGGCCATCGCCGTCGCCGTCTTCACCGTCCTCGACAAGTAATTGACGAGCGCGCCAATCCGGAACATGCGTTGTCCTGAACGACTGGCCGTGTGTTCCGGATTAGCTTCTCAATGAAAAATCTGACACCGGCTCATTTATTCCACTGTTCAGCTTGCGGCGCTCCCTTAATCCCAAAGGGCAGCGCCTCGATTATGAGCTGTCCGTATTGTCGCGCTTCCGTCGTCGTGGTCGCAGCAATTAAGCTGCTGTCGGAAGCGGCGGCTTCTCTACCGAAGTGATCGGAACCGTTTCTGCCCGCCGAGACCCTAAAGGTCTTCAAGACCTTTAGGGTCTAAAAACCAGAATAATTCTATGTAACCACCCCATTTAGGAGGGTTAGACAGAATGGTTCTGCTTAAGACGTAGTTGGGCGGCTCTCGTGCAACAGACAGGTTTTGCTAATGAGTGATTCTCAATATTTTCTAAAGTGGTTATCTAAAAACTCTTGTTTATCAATGCGTGCAGCCGAGATCACAGGCCGCGAGCCTGCGCACGAGACATATTAGAGGACCGATGAAGGCAGCCATAATCGCGCGTTATGGGTCACCCGGCGTGATCGAGGTGCGCGACGTCCCGGCGCCGGTGCCCGGACCGGACGAGGTGCTGGTCCGGGTCCATGCCGCGACGGTCAACCGGACCGATTGCGGCGAACTCCTTCACCCAACCCTCATCTGGCTGCTGACCGGCGCCCGGCGATTGCGACGAAACATCCTCGGCATGGATTTCGCCGGAACAGTCGCCGCCGCTGGCGCGGCGGCCGGCCTGTTCAAGCCTGGAGACCGCGTTTTCGGAATGTGCCCGTTCAGTAATGACGGCGCCCAGGCGGAATATTTCTGCATGCCCGAAACCGGGCCGATCGCGCCCATGCCCTCGAATCTGCGCTTCGATCAGGCCGTCATCTGCGAAGGCGCCTTTTACGCGAATCCGGCTATCGAGCATTTCGGCCTGAAACCCGGCCACAGGCTCCTGATCTACGGCGCATCCGGCGCAATCGGCACGGCGGCGGTTCAACTCGCCAAAGATCGCGGCGCCGAGGTTACCGCGGTCGTGGCGGGCCGCCACCTCGGACTGGTCCGATCCCTCGGAGCCGACCTGGCGGTCGACTATGCCACCGACGCATTCGACCAGCTTGGCCGCAACTTCGACTTTGTAATGGACGCGGTCGGGAAACTGGGCATCCGCCGATGGCGGCGGTTGCTCAAACCCGGGGGCGTCTTTTCGACGACGGATCTCGGCCCCTGGTCACAGAATCTATTATTTCTGCTTTGGTCGAGGGTCACAGGCAGCGGGCGGGTCGTCGTTCCCCTGGCGAAGCGGGGAAGCGGGCCGGCGTTCGTGACCGGACTGAGGGACAAGATCGAAGCAGGCCGATTCATTCCCGTCATTGATCGCAGATATCCTCTCGCGGCGATCGCCGATGCCTATCGTTACGTCCAGACTGGAGAGAAGGCTGGTGTGGTCGTCATTGACATCGTCACGGAAGGTCGGCCTGCCGAGCCTGGGTGAAGAATGCTCAGCCTCATGCTCCCAGCCCGCATTGCGGCTCAAACTCCTAGTGAATAGGAAGCTTTCCTGGAGATGAAATAAAACCGGATGACCGTTGGCGGCACTTATAGGACCCTTTTGGCGTCTTTCGTGATGGCAATCATTTCCGGTTGCGGCTAGTATTTGGGTGGGGAACTTAGCCGCTTGTCAGAGCTGATGATCCCAATGAGAAACGACTCATCACAATGTTGGTCATTGAGGGTAAACCTTGTGTTTACGCTTGCCACAGTCATTTTCTCTTTTCTATTTGTATATTTCAGATTCTCATTCACCCGTTATTACGTGCAGGCAACACCAGAAATGTTGACCAATGGCACAGCATTTGTTCCCTTCCAATATCGCGCATTAATTCCACTTCTTGTGCATGGGCTGGTTGAGCTATTTCCGAATACGCGATTTATGAGCCTGTATCAAGTGTTTGAGTTCATCGCCACCGTCGGTTTGTGTTTTGCTTTCCGGCACTACCTCTCGTTCTTTCTTCCCAATCCGCTCCTATCGTCCAGCTTTGCCTTGAGCCTGTTTTATTCCCTGCCCTTCAACTTCCTGAACGGTTCTTGGTACCCATCCGATATTCCTTCCGTGCTCTTTTTCACACTAGGCTTGGTATTACTTTATCGTCAGAATTGGAGATGGTATTATCCGCTCTTTATCGTAGCAACCGTCAATCGTGAAACGACTCTATTCCTGACGCTCCTCTATGTCGCAGTATCTTTCGGCAAAGTTTCCTCGCGAGAATTGATGGGACATGTGGTTGTGCAATTCTGCATTTGGATAGCAATTAAAGCGCTGCTCTATGAACTCTATCTGAACAATCCGCGCCTGGGCTATGGGCTATTTCAAATCCAGCTGTTAGGGAATATGATCCGAGTGAAACACCCTTATAAGGTGTTCCTATTCTTGACGAACTGGGGCCTAATCTGGCTTCCCCTTGTGATGGGACATTCGATGATCCGGCCCGATTTTGTCAGACGCTCATTACTGGTGCCCATCGTGCAGATCGCCTTGTTGAGCATCGTGGGGGTACTTACGGAAATGCGCATTTATGGTGAGATGATCCCGGTGGTCCTAACGGCTTTTGTGTTAGTGATGTATGAAGTTGGGCAAAGCATAGCCATGGCACGACTCAAGCAATGGCGACGCGGCTAACACTGCAACCGGGTGAGTGTCCCAGACGATAAACTCGGTGGGTGGCCCAACCCAGGCATAGAGCGAATGCGGGGTGGACAGGCTTGCTTGGTACTCCGCCCCGCGCCGCTGAGGCCGACCGTTGGGCGCATATCAAAAATTGAAAGATTCAAAACAGGTTGAACAGTATGTTAGATATAAAAGCATCGCGCGTCTATCAAAATATTCTGCTTATCGGTTTGGGCCTGTACCTGCTGGCCGGGATCAAAACGGATTTCATTTTCTTTTTCAACGGTAATTTTATCTCCCAGCCGCTCTATGATTTCGGTTATTATGAGCGAGCCTTACACGCGGCCCTGGCTGGAAGCGATCCCTATTCAATCCGGAATGTTGGCTTTGGTTATTTTTATCCCCCACCGGCCTTATTAATTGTTGAACTGTTCCACTCCCTTCGGCCTTTTTACTTGAAGATGTTGACATACTCCGTCTTCAATGTGGCTTTATTAATTTTTATTATCAATCGAGTCGCAACGCATTATGGACTTTCATTCAAAGAGACGTGGGCGTGGTATGTTCTGGGCTTGGGGTTCGCTCCGTTGCATGAATTACTGCTGGCCGGCCAGATAAATATTGTGACGCTCTTTGGCATCGCGCTGTTCTTCTTGTGGCCGGAAATTCCCACCCTGAGCGGAGGTGGTTGGGCTTTAGCCATATTAACCAAAGTATCTCCGATCGTGCTCGTTGGTAATGTTTTGGTTACAAAGAATTATAAACTGCTGGCGGCGGCGCTAATTTGGATTATCATAGCCACTGGCTTAAGCATTTTTAGGTATGGGCTTTTCCCGCTAATGACTTATCCTGAAGTTTTCGGGTGGCTTTCCCATCAATTCCCGGTTGATCTTGGCTCGCAATCTTTCGTTGCGAAGATGGCGATGGTCTTTGGCGCGGCACTGCCCCGATCGGGTTATCAGCTTATCCAAATCGGTCTGATGCTTTATATCTTTTTGGTCATCGTCGCCAGCCTCGGGTTGAGTATTGGCGGCAAACAGCCTCGGGAGCCATTATTCATCCTCAGTGTTTTTGGCATGACCATCTTACCGAATGTGATGTGGTATCACCATTACGTTTTTCTCTTGCTTCCCATTTTAATTTGGCTGGGCTGGCGGCGTCTGGATGTACGCTTAGCGACTTGGTGCTTGATGGGATTAATCATCATTCAAACGGATAGGTTCTATCTCACTTCCGGGTTGTTGATACACCTATTTGTGCATCTTTCCATCCTCGCTATCCTAGTATGGCAAATCCGGCAATTTTATTCTCAGCGACAGCCCGCACGCTCATTTCTGCTTGGAAAGCGCTCAACCCAGCGCGCCAGTGAAGCAATCGTGGAGTAAGAATGGCACAATCCTTGAACCTGGTTCCAGAAAAATTGCTCGGCGGACTTACCTCCGAGTCCACCCCCGCGCCGATTCCGGACGCCGTTTGGTATACCGCTCCGGCCATCGGCGATGGATTGGCTTATTCCTTCCCCGTCGGCGCGCTGGCCGAGGCACGCTATCTCACCGCCGATATGCTGCTGGACGGTAATCAGTTAATCGTCTTTCAATTAGCGCTGCAAGAGGGCGAGACCGGCCCGGTCTTTCAACTGATTTACTCGGCGCTCAATCAGTGTTCGGCGCGGCTGCGAATGCCGCTGGAAGCGGTCAATCAAAATCGCTGGCGTTACGAGCGCGAAGGCGCGTGGCTCAAGCCCATGTGCGGCGGTGAGCGAGTGGATTTGCGTAAAGTGGATCGGCTGACGATCACCGTCCTACGTAAAAGCGAACTGCCCGCTCGCTGGTGTCTCACGCCGGTCACCGCCACCCGTGAGGCGCCGGCCCGTTTAACCGAATTACTCTTGCCCAAGGGACCGCTGCTCGACGAACTCGGCCAGAGCACTCTCCACGATTGGTCCACGAAAAGTCGCAGCCCGCAAGAAGTCACCGAGCGCCTTCAAGCCCAACTGGCCGCCGCCCCAAAACAGCGCTGGCCGGAGGGCTTCTCGCGGTGGGGCGGGTGGCTGAAGAAGCGCATCGAGGCCACCGGCTTTTTCCGCACCCATCACGATGGCCGCCGGTGGTGGCTGGTTGATCCCGACGGTTACTTCTTTTGGTCCGCGGGGCCGGACTGTGTGCGGGTAGATGGGGAGGCGGCCGCTACTGATCTGGAGCCGGCGTTGACCTGGGTGCCTGAAACGGATGGCCCCTATAAAGCGGCCACGCATCGGCGTGAGGGGCAGGCGCTAATTCATTATCTGGCGGCGAACTTCATCCGCGCGTTCGGGCCGGAGATTTGGCATCAACGCTGGGCGACGATCACGCTGGCCGAACTGCGCCGCCTCGGTTTCAACACCGTCGCCAATTGGTCGGAATGGGAAATCGCGCGGGCCGCCGGGTTTCCCTATGTCCGTCCGCTGGGAACGCAGTTCGATCACGCGCCCAAGGTCTATCGCGATTTTCCGGATGTCTTTCATCCGGGCTTTGAACAGGATGCCGCGGCGTTTGCCGAGCAACTGCGTGAGACGGTGGATGATCCGGCGTTCATCGGCTACTTCTTAATGAACGAGCCGACGTGGGGCTTCGCGCAGGAAACACCCGCCGCCGGGATGCTGTTCAACACGCCCGTCTGCTTCGCGCGCCAGGCCTTGGGCAACTTCCTCCGCGAACGTTATCGCACCGACGCCGACCTGTCCGCGTCTTGGGGATTTAAGACCACCTTCGCCGCCGTGCGGGAGGGCGCGTGGCATACGCTATTAACCGAAGCGGCGGAGGTTGATCTGGCCGCGTTTAGCGGGGTGATGGTTGAACGATTTTTCAAAGGCTTGAGCGACGCCTGCCGGAAAGTTGATCCGCATCATTTGAATCTGGGCGCGCGTTACTACACCGTTCCACCGGAGTGGGCGGTGAAAGGGATGCAAGCGTTTGATGTGTTCAGTATGAACTGCTATCGCCAGCGCGTCCCGGCGGACGAATTGGAGCAGATCTCCCAACGCCTCGGCCGGCCGGTTTTGATTGGCGAGTGGCATTTCGGCGCGCTGGATGTGGGCCTGCCGGGCAGCGGCATTGGTCGGGTGCGCGATCAATCCGCGCGCGGTCAAGCCTTCCGGCTGTATACTGAATACGCGGCGGCGCAGCCTAGCTGTATCGGCGTTCATTACTTCACGCTGTACGATGAGTCCGCGCTCGGCCGGTTTGATGGCGAGAACTGGAACATCGGTTTAATGGATGTCTGCAACCGGTCGTATGAACCGCTGGCTGATGCCGCCCGCGCCGCTCACGAATGGGTGTATCCCGTGGCGTTAGGCGAAGTCGAACCTTACGCCGACGCGCCGGAGTATTTGCCGTGGCTGTTTTTATAAAGTTGGTTGGGTACACGGATTGCACGGAAAACCCCCGGATGACGCGGAAAAGATAGAACGAAGAGAAAAAGAAAGAGAAAGAGAAAAGGAAACAGGAAGAAAAACTCAGCGAACTCCGCGTTCTTTGCGGGTCTCCGCGGTTAAATGTCTTTGATCCGTGAAATCCGTCTTGTCCGTGCAATCCGTGTACAGAAATACCTTGTAGAAGAAAGGACTACCTAAAATGCTCGAAGCTCTCAAAGCCGAAGTCTGCGAACTTCATCTCGAACTGCCCCAAAATAATTTAGTCGCCTGGACGAGCGGCAATGTCAGCGCGCGGGATGGAAAAACCGGCTACGTCGTCATCAAGCCCTCCGGGGTGCGCTACGAAGACCTGCGCCCGGAGCAAATGGTCGTCGTGGACTTGAACGGCAAAATTCTCGAAGGCGACTTCAAGCCCTCCTCGGACACAGCCAGCCATCTCTACATCTACCGCCAACGGCCGGACGTCAACGGCATCGTCCACACGCATTCGTCGTACGCCTCGGCGTTTGCGGCCGTCAACAAGCCCATCCCCGTTTACCTGACCGCCATCGCCGATGAGTTCGGTGGCCCCATCCCCTGTGGCGGTTTCGCGCTCATCGGCGGCGAGGAGATTGGGAAAGTCGTCGTCGAGTCCATCGGTCAATCGCCGGCCGTGCTGCTCAAGAATCATGGCGTGTTCACCGTTGGCCCGACGGCGGAGGCGGCGGTTAAAGCGGCGATCATGACGGAAGATGTGGCGCGCACTGTTTGGCTCGCGCTGCAACTCGGCCAGCCGGATGAAATTCCGGCGGAGGATGTCGCCAAGCTCCATCACCGCTACACGAACGTGTATGGGCAGAAGTAATTGCCTACCTGACTCGTGAGGCGTGACTCGTGACACGTGATCTTTGTCACGTGTCACGAGTCACGCCTCACGGATGACGTATTCCGTAAATGACTTCTATTCAAGCCGTGCTCTGGGACCTGGACGGTGTCATCACCGATACCGGCGAGCTTCATTTTCAATCCTGGCTGCCGCCGCTGGCCGAGATTGGCCTCACCTATACGCGCGAAATGTTCAAAGCGACGTTCGGGATGAATAACGCCGGCATTCTGACGATGCTGCTCGGGCATCCGCCGGAACCCGAACTGTTCACCGCGATCAGCAACCGCAAAGAGCAGTTGTTCCGCGACTCTGTCCGCGGTCATGCGCAGGCGCTTCCCGGTGTGCGCGAATGGCTGGCGCAGCTTCAGTCTGCCGGCCTCCGGCAGGCCATTGCCTCGTCCGCGCCGCAGGCGAACATTGACGCGCTGGTGGATGAACTCGGGCTGCGCGCCTACTTCGGCGCCATCGTTTCCGGCTTTGCCTTGCCGGGCAAGCCGGACCCGGCGGTGTTCCTGAAAGCCGCGGAGCTTCTTCAAGTTCTGCCGGAAAACTGCCTGGTCATCGAGGATGCGGTGCCGGGTGTGCAAGCCGCCAAACGCGCCGGGATGAGGTGCCTGGCGGTGACGACGACCAATCCACGCGAGGCGTTAGCGCAGGCGGATAAGATTGTTGATCGGTTGGATCAAATGATGCCGGGAGACCTCACCGGTTTCTGAGACCGGTGAGGTCTTATATGAGAGAAGCAGATATAATGATGGCCTCTTGATCCATTAAAAGCAGGTGCAGCCCTTCGGCTTTCGCGAAGCGGTGCGCCGCACCTTGGCCTAGGAAATTTAGCATGGCCCGGCTTGAGTTTTCAGTCATCAACCTACCGAGCACGGCGCAAGTCATCCACCGCCTCTATGGCTCCGAGTGCGAGATCACGGTCATCCCGTGGGAGCGCGCTTGGGAGGAGATGGTGCGGGTGGCGGTTTACAGCCTCGGCCCGGATGTGTCGCAACTCGCTTCGCCCTGGGTGAGCAATTTTGCGACCATGAATGCGCTGCGGCCTTTTACTCCGGAGGAAGTGGAGGCCCTGGGCGGCCCCTCCGCTTTTTTGCCTTCGGCCTGGCAAGTGGGCTTGGCCGGTAATCCGCCCAACGTGTGGGCGATCCCGTGGTCAACCGATACGCGCATAATTTATTACTGGCGCGATCTCTTGGAGCAGGCGGGGATAAATGAAGCGACGGCCTTTAAAACGCCGGAGCAACTGGAAGAGACGCTGCAGCGCCTCCAGGCCGGCGGGATCGCCGCGCCCTGGGTCGTCCAGACACATTATCCCTTTGCCACCTTGCAGAATATCGTCAGTTGGATCTGGGGAGCGGGGGGAGAACTCCTCACCCCGGATGGCCGGCGCACCCGGTTCACGGAGCCCGCGGCCCTGGCCGGCCTTGAAGCTTATTTCCGCCTGCATCGCTATTTGCCGCCGGACATTCATCGGTTGGAGGTCATGCCGATGATTGATCTCTTCGCCGAGCGAAAAGCGGCCGTGGCGATGAGCGGACCGAACTGGCTGTGGGCGGTCGAATATCAACGCCGGGAGAAGCCGGAGGGCCTCGAGTGTCTGCGTGTCGCGCTTCCTCCAGGCCCGCCGTACGTGGGCGGTAATCATTTAGTCGCTTGGAAGCACACCCCGTATGAGCATGGAGCCATCGAATTCATCCGGCTGCTCACCAGCCGAAAAGTGCAAACCGAACAGAGTTACGACTTACGGCAATTCCCGGCGCGTCTCGACACCTTCGCCGATTCGCCGTATGCGACCGACCCTCGGCTGCAGGTGATGGTGCGGGCGCTGCTCAGTGGCCGCTCCTTTCCCATCATCCGGCGCTGGGGGCTGATCGAGGAAAAACTCAATCAGGCCTTTATCCAAATTTGGGATGACATTGCTGCTCACCCGGACCAAGATTTAAGCGTCATCCTCATCCGTTGGCTGGAGCCGCTCGCCCAACGTTTGAACTATCTTCTCAAGAGCTGACTCCCTTTGGGACGTTCGTCGGCTCGGAAATTTGCGATCGCACCGTATGGATGATCAACTGGAGCTTTCCGTCTGTCAGAATCCGGGACTGGAACCGATCCTGGATTTGCTGCCGCTCGTCGAGCGTTTCGGCCTCAAGTGCCGCCTGCGCACCATGCGCTGGGAGAACGCCTGGAATGAATTGGTGCGCGTCGCGCTCGACCGCGTCGGGCCGAACGTCTCGCAAATCGGGACCACCTGGGTCGGCAACTTCGCGGCGATGGATGTCTTGCGCCCGTTTACCATCAAAGAAATAGAGGCCTTGGGCAGCCCGGCCGCTTTCCTCGCCTCGTCCTGGGAGACGGTCTTATTCGTGGACCAACCCCAAATCTGGGCCATTCCCTGGATGGCGGACCTCCGCGTCATCTACTACTGGCGTGATCTGTTGGAGCAAGCCGGGGTAGACGAACAGACCGCGTTCCAGAGTGCGGACCAAATCGCCGAGACGTTTAGCCGTCTGCGCGCGAGCGGGATTGCCTCGCCGTGGGTGACGCAAGTGAGCAATCCCGTTTTTACGTTGCACAGCCTCGCCAGTTGGGTTTGGGGCGCCGGAGGCGATTTCGTCACCGCCGACGGGCGACAGACGCTCTTCAATCGGCCGGAGGCGCGCGCCGGTTTTCGGGGTTACCTAAGTCTCTATCGCTACATGCCGCCGAACGCCCGCGCGTTGAGTGATCCCGAGGGCATTAAATTCTTTTTCGATCGGCAAGCGGCCGTGACGTTGAGCGGTTCCTGGCTTCCGAGGGATTTGCGCCGGTACGGCGCGCCGCCGGAGTTGCTGTCTCGCCTGGGCGTCGCCCGGCCGCCCGGCCCGACGTTTGTCGGCGGCTCCAATCTCGTCGTCTGGCAATCCACGCCTTATCCGGATTTGGCTTTGCGACTCATTCAAGCCTTGTTGAGCGGGCCGGTGCAGGCCGAGTATGGACAGAGTGTGGGGCAGCTACCGGTTCGCCTGGACGCGCTCGCCCAGCCGCCTTTCTCCACCGACCCGCGTTTTCAAGTTATGGTAGAAGCGTTAAAGACCGGCCGCCCGTTGCCGCGCCTGCCGCGCTGGGGCGTCGTCGAAGAACGGCTGGTGTCCGCGTTGACGCACATGGTCTCCGCTGTTGCGGCTGAACCGGAAGGCGATCTGGACGCGATCATCGGCAAATATTTGGAGCCGCTGGCCCGGCGGTTGGATATTATCTTGGGGATCTAGAGTCAACCGCCCTGAATTAAAAATGGATGAGCAACTTGAACTCTCCGTCTGCCAGAATCCCAGCCCGGAACCGGCGCTGGATTTGCTGCCGCTCATAGAGCGCGTTGGCGTCAAGTGCCGCCTGCGCCTCATGCGTTGGGAGAGTGCGTGGAATGAACTGGTGCGCGTCGCGCTCGACCGCGTGGGGCCGAACGTCTCTCAAATCGGGACGACGTGGGTCGGGAACTTGGCGGCGATGGATGTTTTGCGTCCCTTTACCCTCAAAGAGATTGAGGCGCTGGGTGGCTCCTCGGCTTTCCTTTCTTCGTCTTGGGAGACGGCCTTGTTCGTGGACCAGCCGCAGTTTTGGGCCATTCCCTGGCTGGCGACCAGCCGGGTCATCTATTACTGGCGCGATCTGCTGGAGCAAGTCGGAATCAATGAAGCAACGGCGTTCCAGAGTCTGGATCACGTGACCGAGACATTCAGCCGTCTGTATGCCAGCGGCGTGGCTTATCCCTGGGTGACGCAAGTGAATAACTCCTTCTTCATGTTGCACAACCTCACCAGTTGGGTCTGGGGCGCTGGGGGCGATTTCGTCACCGCTGATGGGCGACGAACGCTCTTCAACGCACCCGAGGCGCGCGCCGGCCTCCAGGCCTATTTGAGCCTCTATCCTTATTTGACGCCGAATGCCCGGGAGTTGACTGACCCACAAGTCATTAAATTGTTTCTGGACCGGCGGGCGGCCGTGACCTTGAGCGGTTCCTGGCTGCCGGCGGACTTGCGCCGGCAAGGTGCGCCGCCGGAGTTGATGGCGCGTTTGGGCGCTGCGCTTCCGCCCGGCCCGGCGTTTGTGGGCGGTTCCAACTTGGTCGTCTGGCAATCCACGCCGTATCCCGAACTCGCTTTAAAACTCATTCAAGCGTTGCTGAGTCCTCCGGTGCAGGCCGAGTATGGTCAGAGTGTGGGGCAATTACCCGTTCGCCTGGAGGTGCTCGCCCAGCCGCCTTTCTCCACTGATCCGCATTTCCAGGTGATTGTTCAGGCGTTGAAGACCGGGCGGCCGCTGCCGCGCACGCCGCGCTGGGGCGTCGTCGAAGAGCGTTTGGTCGCGACGTTGACACACATCGTTGACGATCTTTACGCCCAACCGGAGGAAAAGCTGGAGGCGATAATCTCCAAGCATTTAGATCCGCTCGCCCGGCGTTTGGATCTTATTTTAGCGATCTAGAGTCAACGGCTGACTCCCTCCCCTAAAGAAGGGGATAGGTGGCAGGGTGGGGGCTAAGAAAGGTTACGCAGTATGATTCAATTCGGTTGGCGCATTCCCGACTTTCCGGTCGAGGGCAGTTCGGCCCAGACGTTTGTTCGGCAGATCACGGAGACGCTGGAGGCGCTCGAAGGGCGTTTCTCCTCCGCCTGGGCCGCGGATCACTTCGTCCCGTGGGCCGGGTTCCAGGATCAAACCACCGACACCTTTGAAGGCTGGACCACCCTCACCTACCTCGCCGGACTATTTCGGACTTTCCACTTCGGCAGCATCGTTCTCTCGCAATCGTATCGTTCGCCGGCGCTCGTCGCCAAAATGGCCGCCACCCTGCAAACGCTCTCTGGTGGACGGTTCATCCTCGGCCTTGGCGCGGGGTGGAAACAGGACGAGTACCTGGCCTATGGCTACGAGTTTCCTCCCACTCCCGCGCGCATTCAGCAACTGGCCGAAGCCGCCCAAATCATTCGCCTGATGTGGACGCAGCCGCGCGCCACGTTTCATGGCCGTTACTATCACATCGAAGACGCTCTCTGCGAACCGAAGCCCGATCCCTTGCCGCCACTGCTGATTGGTGGCGGCGGAAAAAAGTTGACACTTCGCGTGGTAGCGCAGTATGCGGATTGGTGGAACTTTCCCGGCGGCACCGTCGCGCACTATCAAGAATTGCTCGAGGCGCTGCGCGGCCACTGCGAAAAAGTTGGGCGCGATTACACCAGCCTTGTCAAAACCTGGAGTTCAGAGTGTGTGGCGATTGCGCCTACCACCGCCGAAGCCGAGCGCCTGGCGAACGCGAGTCCGTTCCACAAGCCGGGCGAGTCGATTGTTGGCGCGCCGAAGGAAGTCGCCGCGCAGTTGCGCCGTTTCACCGATCTCGGCGTTCAGCACTTCATCCTGCGCTTTGCGGATTTTCCCTGGACCGACGGCGCGCGGCTCTTTGCGCGCGAAGTGATTCCGCTGTTGCTGGAGCCGAAAAAATTCTCCCAGAGCAACGAACAAGGCCGCCGCCGGCCAATGTAAGCGTTGCTGCAAAATGCCTTTTTCACCGCTGAGATCGCGGACCTTCGGCGCTGAGACTTCTTTCTTTTTCTCTTTCTTTCTCTTTTTCTTTTTCTCTTTCTCTCTGCGCTCTTCGCGCTCTCTGCGGTGCAAGCTTCTTTTTATAAAGGAGGATAATTTTCATGGAGACAAGACGCTTAGGACGGACGGGGCATATGAGCACCGTATTCATCTTCGGCGCGGCGGCCTTCTGGGAAATCTCCCAGGCTGACGCCGACGCCGCAATTGAACTCGTGCGCGCGCGGGGCGTTAACCACTTTGACGTTGCGCCCTCGTACGGTCAGGCCGAAATCCGGCTGGGGCCGTGGCTGGAGCAGCATCGCTCCGAAATCTTCCTCGGCTGCAAAACGACCGAGCGCACCCGGCAAGGCGCGCACGATGAACTGCATCGTTCGCTCGAGCGCCTGCGGGTGAAGGACTTTGATCTCTATCAATTGCACGCCGTGTGCGAAATGGATGATCTAAATAAAGCGCTCGGTCCCGGCGGCGCGATTGAAGCCATTCTCGAAGCGCGCGAACAAGGCTTGGTGAAACATATCGGCATCACCGGGCACGGCTACCGCGCGCCCGTCGTCCACGCGGTGGCGCTCGAACGCTTTGATTTCGACACGGTCATGACGCCGCTCAACTTCATCCAGTGGGCCGATCCGGAGTTCCGGGCGAATGAGCAGCGGCTGCTCCAGTTGGCGGCGGACAAGGATGTGGGCATGATGATCATCAAGTCAGTCGCCAAAGCGCCGTGGGGTGAGCGTGTTCACACCTACAAGCCGTGGTACGAGCCGTTCGACGACCCGCAGATGATTGAGAAGAGTGTCCGCTTTGTGCTCTCACAGCCGGTCACCGGTTTCGCCTCCCCCGCCGATGTGCGTCTCCTCCCCGCCGCGCTCGACGCCGCGGAGAATTTCAAGCCGTTGAGTGCGGAGGAGATGCAAACATTGGTCAACTCCGCGAAGGAGTATGAGGCGTTGTTTGTGGCGGCGTGATTTGCGGCGCTGAAGCGCTGAAGCAATAGAGGTTTATCAATGACAGATTACTCTAATCTTAGGATGCAAGTTTTAAGTACGAGAGTAATTTCTGCTCTCTGGACCAATCCAGAGAAGATTCCCATCTATAGAATTTTCCAGTCTCTTTGTGGTGATTGCCCTGGAAGCCATTGTCGGCGGAATAGAAGTTTTACTATGGAAGACTGTAGGATTAAAAGTAGCTCTGGCTGCTTACCTTTGGGGGGTTTGGGGCTGCTTATTATCTGGGACCTGTTTATTTCTGGTGGAATCAAATCTTGACCGATTTCTACAGACCATTAGTCAGTACTCAGGTCAAGTATTTGGTCCTGAGCAATCCGAATTTGCACGATGGTCTAATAAATCTTTCGGGTTGCGTCGCCAAGTTTTATTTTCTCTGGTATTTGCGGTGATTATTTTTCCAACAGCCCATGCCTTTTTTGTGATCACTATGGGGCGTGAGGCACGAATCTGGACAGCTCCTGTACTTTTTATAAATCTATGCTTCATCGGAAATGCCGTCTACTGGATCATTGTTCTTCCTGGTGCTGCTCGCTTAATTTCCCATAGTGCTCAAAGAATTGGTGCCTTTGACCCAAGAAACATCATCTGGATTGATACTCTGTCAGATGTCTATCAGAGGGCGGCCTTGTCTACCTCGGTGGTCGGCGTCGCCTTGATTATCCCAGTGGCCCTCGGTCCCCGAAGTAACACGCCGATTCAAGCCATCACTGCTGGCTGGTTGGTTCTGGTGTGGGCTTTGGTTTTGATCCCCTATGTTTTCGCCCAGTCAAACTTATCTGAGTTCGTTAGCCGCGAACGTCTCTTAATAATGACAGAGACTCAAACAAAAATCTACGAACTAATGATCCGTGATAAAGAGTCGAATAATTCCGCCCAAGCTGAAACCTTGCTGAAGATTTATAAAGAAGCCCAAGAGGCTGAAGGTTCAGTTTGGGGTTTTCAATCCAATCTAAAGTTCATTAATTCGCTGCTGCTGCCTTTTCTTTCCTTTGTGCTTCTAAGCTTTCCACAAATTCTAGATACGATTCAACGTTTCGTTCAATTGGCTCCCTAAAAGGAACTCCTTGAGAAAGTCCGGGTTAAATCAGTTCGTTACTCTACCAAGCATCTCCGGCTTTCGTGGGAGTGACTCTCTGACAACTTGTTCAGCGCTCTCATCTTTCTCAGCGCCCTCAGTGATTCAATGACTTTGAATCGCTGAGGGCGCTGAAGAGCGCTGAGAACGCTGAATCAGTGAAATCACCTTCTTCAGTGCCTCAGTGATTCGATCTCTGGCCTATGAACACCCGCCCCCTCGATGCAACTTACGCCACCGAACTGCTCCAGCGCCAAGACTTGCTGCAAGCGGAGGCTCGCCAGGTACTGGCCGAGCTGGCATTAATGCCCCGCCTCAGCCAACTCGGCCACGCGGAACAGGTCGGCAGTTCGGTCTCAGGCCTCATGGTTTGGCGCGATCTGGACGTTGGCGCGCGCTGCCCGGGACCGAGCGCCGACCGCGTGTTTGAGACACTGCGACCGGTCATGACTCATCCGGGTGTCCATGAGGTGCTCTATCAAGAAGAGACCGGGTCGCGCAGCCCTTCGGGCCAGCCGCAGGATCAACGCTACTACTTCGTCATTCGGTACACTACGCCTGCCGGCCACCGCTGGAAGATTGATGTTTCCGTGTGGACAACAGACGCGCCCCGCAATCAATTGCCCCACCTGGACTACCTCGCGCGGACCCTGACCGACGAGACGCGGTTGGCGATCCTATGGATCAAGGATGTTTGGCATCGGCTGCCAACCTATCCGGCGGAGGTAAGTGGGATTGACATCTATGCCGCTGTGCTAGATCATGGGGTGCGGACCCCGGAGCAGTTTGCAAATTATCTGCAGAAAAAAGAAAAGGAAAATAAGCCATGATGGGTGATCCTACGCCAAACACTGAACCCCGCCAACTCTGGCCCTGGCTGGTGGCCGGGCTGATAGTCTTTGTGGCCCTGTGTCTATGCCTAAGCTCGGTGGCCGGTTTCTTTGCCTACCGCACTTTTAAAGCTCGCCAGCCCGTGCTCGAGGACTTTTTCCAAGATTCGGAAACAGACCAGACAACGAGCGAGGACGAGTCCGTCCAAGATGAAGAAACGGAGGAACCCACGGACGAGGCTGGGCCGACCGGCGAGGATGTGTCCATTCAATATGGTGGACATATTGAGCCGGGTGAGGACCACACGCCCTATAACTCCGACCCACCGACCTCCGGCCAGCATTATCCGGTGGCCGCCGAAGCCGGCTTTTACACCGAAGCGCCGGAGGATGAGCAGTTGGTGCATAACCTGGAGCACGGCTATGTCATCATCTGGTATAACTGCGATGACTTGACCTCGGATGAATGTGAGCAGCTTCAAGATGACATTCAGTTTGCGATGGAGGAAGCCGGCAACTCGCCGCTCACCGACACGCCCAAGCTCATCGCCGTTCCGCGACCCGGCATGGACGCGCTGATCGCGCTGACGACCTGGGGCCGGCTGGATAAGTTCGACGCCTTTGACGCAAAGCGCATTGTGAACTTCATCCATGATTTCCGAGACAAAGCGCCGGAGCCGAATATTCCGTAAGAGAAGGGGATTGGTACACGGATTGCACTGATTTCACGGATTTTTATTTTTTCCGTGTTATCCGCTCTTTCGGTGCAATCCGTGTACAGGTTTTTATTCAGTTGAATAAATGACGAATCGAATCACCATCACCGTTAACGGCCAACCGCACACCGTCCAAGCCGCGCCGGACACGCCGCTGTTGTACGTCCTGCGGAATGAACTCGGCTTGAATGGCCCGCAATTCGGCTGCGGCCTGGAACAATGCGGCGCGTGCAAAGTATTGCTCGGCGCGGAGGCGCGGCCGGCCTGCCGCCTGCCGGTTTCAGAAGTCGGGCAGACACCCATCATCACACTGGAAGGCTTGGGTGAGGGAGATGAGCTACATCCGGTGCAGCAGGCTTTTCTCCAAGCGCAGGCCGCGCAGTGTGGATTTTGCAGCAATGGGATGATGATCGAAGCCGCCGCCCTCCTGCAACAGAATCCCCACCCCACTGACGATGAAATTCGCGCGGCGCTTGATCACAATTTGTGTCGCTGCGGCGCGCACCTGCGCATCCTCCGCGCCGTAAAGTTGGCCTCGGAAGACCCTAAAGGTCTCCCTTTACCTCCAAGAGTCGTGGAGCATGAGGGAGACCTTTAGGGTCTAATGCCTGATGCCAAACAAAACTCTTTCAGACTCAGCGCCTCGACAGCTTGATGATTGGATCGTCATCGAGCCAGATGGCCGCATCCTAATTTTCAGCGGCAAGGTCGAGTTAGGCACGGGCGTCTCGACTGCGCTTGCGCAGATCGCGGCGGAAGAACTTGACGTCCCCCTCGAATCGATTCGCCTGGTCATGGGCGACACCGGACGCACACCCGATGAGGGCCACACCACCGGCAGCAAGACGCTGCAAATCGCCGGCGCAGCGCTCCGGCATGCCGCGGCGGAAGCGCGCTTCGCGCTCCTCGAAATGGCCTCTGCTCAGTTGGATTGTGAACCGAATGAGTTAATCGTGCAGGCGGGCGTCATCTCCGTGCGCCGCGATCCGGCGCGCACCATCACGTATGCGGAATTGATGGGCGGCGAGCGCTTCAATCGCTCCATCACCGGAATCGCGCCGCTCAAACTACCCGAAAGCTACCAGATCGTTGGGCAGTCTGCGCCGCGCGTGGATTTGCCGCGCAAGTTCGCGGGCCTGCCGAGCTTCGTTCAAGATTTGCGTTTACCGGGGATGTGGCATGGGCGCGTCGTGCGGCCGCCCAGCCCCGGTGCAACATTGACCTCGCTCGACGAAAACTCCGCGCCCGAGGCCCAGGTCGTGCGGCTAGGAAATTTCGTCGGCGTTGTGGCGGAACGGGAAGAACTCGCCATCCGCGCGGCGCAGCAGCTCAAAGTGACGTGGCAAGAAACCGCGCACTTGCCGCCGAGGTCTTCTTTGTTCGACGACCTCCGCCGGCAGCCCACCACCGACGAAGTCGTCGCCGGGCGCGGGGAAGTTGAAATCGCACTCCAAAGCTCTCGGACGCGGCTTAAGGCGACCTACACCTATCCCTTTCAGGCCCACGCCTCGCTCGGCCCCTCGTGCGCCGTCGCCGATTTTCGGGGCGACCAGTTAACGGTCTGGTGCAGCTCCCAAGGCGTTTATGCGCTGCGCGGCGCGCTCGCCGATCTGCTCAAGCTGCCGCTCGAACAGGTGCGCGTCATTCACGTGGAAGGCGCGGGCTGTTATGGGCACAACGGTTTTGACGATGCGGCCGCGGATGCGGCGCTGCTCGCGCGCGCCGTCAAGCGGCCGGTGCGGGTGCAGTGGTCGCGCGCCGACGAGTTT
>Ga0075421_100000654_pt1 | contig 37290 bp, 27 predicted proteins | sample SoiMetdeltSBSDD5_FD_75292 | JGI IMG/M metagenome (GOLD analysis project Ga0075421, IMG submission 75292) | Bulk soil microbial communities from a Populus tree surrounding site in Tennessee, USA - Soil MetaG P. deltoides SBSDD5 | ecosystem: Environmental > Terrestrial > Soil > Tree plantation... | reverse complement strand
GCGGGAGGGGTGGTGCAGCAAAACAACCGCTCGCGCTGGTCTCTTCCGGAGCGGCTGGGCCGGCCCCGGTGGCGGTCGCTGGCGACTCCCCTCAGCGCCACAGGGCTGGACCTGACCCGCGACGAGTATCTGGAGTTCTGGTTATACCAGGTTCCCGGGGCCCGGAGCGCGGATTCAGCAGGGGTGCGGATCGTAGTGGACCTGGGGACGGTCAACGAGGACGCCCTGGGGCTGGCGCCGGACACGATTGCGGTGACCGGCAGCGACACCGTCTACACCGGACGGCAGTATATCGGCCCAGGACGGCTCGACACCGAGCGGAACAGCGTCGACATCTTCGACGCGCAGGTGGATGACATCGGCATTCTGGGCGACCGCCCCGATGAGCTGGTGGATGCCGGTACCGGCGGGCTGATCGACACCCTGGCGCTATGTCAGCGCGTGCTCGGCACCGCAGTGCCGGTGTTTCCCTGGGGCGATCTCAGTAGCCGCTGTACCCACGGCAACGGCTTCCTGGACACCGAAGATCTCAACGGAGACAACGTCCTCAACTCTTCCGGCACCAACGAGAACGTGTTCCGCTACGTGGTGAGCGTCGCTCCCGGAGGCAAGTACTTCGTCCGCAACGGCCGGCTGCTCAGCGACGGAAGCCCCAATGGCTGGCAGCTCTACCGGATACCCATCCGTACTCCAGACGATTCGATCGGAACTCCAAACCTTCGCCTCATCCAGCACCTGCGGCTCACTGTGGTGTCGCCACCGGATCCCGGCCAGTCGGATATCGTGGCCAAGTTTGGGTTGGCGCGCCTACGCCTGGTGGGGTCCCCTTGGGTGCGGCGGGCGGAAAGGCCCATCGCTGGCATCTCCGGATCACTGGCGGAGCCCAGCGGAGAGGTAATCGCCTCAATCATCTCGACCGAGAACACCACCGACCTGGGATACGAGTCGCCGCCAGGCGTGTTCGGAGGGGTGTCCCGGCGGGGTGGGGACCAGGGTGAGTTGGGAACTCAGGTCAACGAGACGTCCCTCCGCCTGATTGCCCGGGAGCTCGAGGTCGGGGAGCGGGCCGAAGCCTACCTTCGTTTCCCTGCCGGACCCCAGAATGTACTGGCCTACCGGTCGCTGCGAGTCTGGATGCGGGGCCGCGGCGTCGAGTGGGATGCTGGCGATTACCAGGCTTTCATCAAGATGGGTAGCGACGATCGCAACTTCTACATGTACCGGGCGCCGGCCCGGAGCACGATGTGGGAGCCCGAGTTCGACATCGATCTGGAGGTCTGGCGCCAGCTCCGGGCGGATCTGGAGAGTCGCTGGCTCAGTGGGGCGCCTCCGTCGGGCTCGGCGGAGTGCGGCGGTGACCCGAACGCCTACGTTGCCTGCGATGGACCGTACCTGGTACATCTGGCGGACCCGGGAATCAATCCTCCGAACCTGGCAGCGGTCCAGGAAGTATCGGCCGGCATCTATCGGGTTGCGGGCACCTCGACAGCCGAGGCAGAGCTTTGGGTCGACGATATCCGCCTGGCCAGTCCCGTGTCCGACGTGGGCACAGCTGTGGCCCTGGATACCCGGCTGATCGCCTCGGATGTGGGAGGTATTAGCGCGAGCTACCTCAGGCAGAACGGCCAGTTTCATCAGATCAACAGCGATCCGACTTACCGCACCACCGGAACCTTCCAACTGGCCACCAATTGGCGACTGGAGCGCTTCCTTCCCCGATCGCTGGGTCTCTCGATTCCGCTCACGGTTGCCTACACCCAGAGCAACGTCGATCCGCAGCTGCTGACGGGGACGGATATCAGAGGGGACGCGCTGACCGGGCTGCGTACCCCCCACGCCTGGAGCACGAACTACAATCTTGCGATCCGTCGGAGTCAGCGCGGCACCAACTGGATGGTCCGCGGCTTTGTGGATCCTCTTTCGATGGTAGGCTTGTTGAGCCACGGGCGGACCCGGACCGAGCTGTCCGACGCCAACGGCGACGCCTACTCCATGGTCTTGGGGTACAATCTCCAGCTGGCCCGCAAGGGGCCGAAGTTGCCGCTGGACGGGCTGATCAAAGGCCTGCCCAAATGGCTTCGCGACAGCGAGGCTGGCAAGGGACTTCGCAACTCGACTTTCACCCCATTTCCGACCGGCATCCGGTGGAGCAGCGGGCTCTCCAAGGATCGGGCCGACTATGCTCTCTTTTCCGTTCCGGTCTCGCGTCCGGATGACGAGCTGGTGCAACCGACCTTGTCCCTGACGCATCTCTGGCGCAACTCCGGCGGACTGACCTGGCAGCCGCTGGGTATGCTCTCCTTTAATTCAGATGTCACCAGCACCCGGGATCTCCGGGTATACCCGGACTCGACCACCCTGGGGCGGCTGGCCTACGCCGAGCGCCAGCTCTTGCTCGGCATACCGGTCGGGGTAGAACGCGACCGCTCTGTGACCACGGCGCTGGCCCTGACGCCGCGACTCAGCTCGTGGCTGCGGCCTCGGCTGTCCACCTCCAGCAACTTCATACTGTCCCGCACACTCTCGAGCCGGGAGCCGGTCCGGGAGTCTGGCGACAGCGGAGCGTTCATTCTGCCGCAGACGCTGAACAATTCCCGGACCCGAGATATCGGGGTGTCGCTGGACCTCGGGAGAGCGTTGCGCCAGGCGTGGGGGGACAGCAGTGCCATCGGCAGGGCTGTCGCCCGGGTGCGGCCGGTTGATGTGAGCACCCGACTTACCCGGTCGTCGACCTACGACCTCAACGTCTTCGATCCCGGACTCGGTTATATGCTGGCGCTCGGAGGTCTGGACCGTTTCTTGAGCCAGGAAGATGAAGCGGCCCGTGGCGCCACCGAATCCAAAACGACGACCATGTCGACTGGGGCCGATCTGCCCCTCGGCTTCACCGCGGCCGTGTCCTACTCGCTCACTCGCGTTGACCGATTCCAGCAACTGGGCGACGAGTTCAGCCAGACCACAACCCGCCAGCGGGACTGGCCGGTCGGCAATCTTCGCTGGACCCGCACGTTCTCGCGCGGCGCGGTCGCGCTGCTGGCCGCGGGGGCCGGCGTCCGCTTCCGTGAAGGCACCTCCAGCCAACCGGGCGGTTTCGGGGGAGCCCAGAGTGCTACCTCATCCTCGACCGTTACGCCCGACATGCAGCTCTCCTTCCGCAACGGCCTGGCCGTTACCGCGGCGCTCTCCAGTCGTTCGCAGCGCACCGAGAGCAACGGTAACGCCACCCTGCTCGACCAGGACGACATCACCGGCTCCCTCAACTACGCGTTTGCCTTGCCGGCGGCCATCAGTCGCAGTCGTAAGCGGGTCCGATCCAACCTGACGGCAGTCTCCTCCAAGACGCTCACCTGTCTGGAGCAGGGATTCAGTATCGAATGCACCGTGGTGTCCGACGTGCGCCGGCAGGAGATCCGAGGTGGACTGGATACCGACCTGCTGAAGACGGTGAGCGGCGGCTTCCAGTTCGGGTACTCGATCAATGATGCCCGCCACCTGAGCCGGCGCACCTCACAGATCTTTCTCTTGCTTTCACTCCAGCTGTCGCTGTATGCGGGCGATTATCGATAGAGCCTGCCCTGAGTTACGTTTCCAGCCCATGCATCGCCCCATCCGTGCCGCCTTCGCCGTGGCTGTCCTGGCCGTCCTCTCGTGCCGGGAGCGTCCCAAGCCGCCCCAGGAGTTCGTCGGGACCAGCGCGTTCAGCTACATCCAAAGCCAGGTGGCATTCGGGCCCAGGGTGCCAGGCACCCCAGCCCACGAGAAAATGGGCAACTGGCTCGACAGCCTGCTGCGGCAGCGGGCCGATACCGTCGTGGTCCAGAGCTGGACCCACGTCACCGCCGCCAAGACCAAGCTCCCGCTCCGCAATTTCATCGCCCGCTTCAATCCGGCGGCGGACAAGCGACTGCTGCTGCTGGCTCACTGGGATAGCAGACCGGTATCGGACAGTCCTACCTCCCGGGACTCCAGCCACGCCGTGCTGGGAGCGAACGACGGGGGCTCCGGTGTCGCGCTGCTCTTGGGAGTGGCCGACGTGCTGAAGCGTACCCCACCAGCGATCGGCGTCGATCTGCTGTTCGTCGACGGAGAGGATTACGGCGACTTTACCAAGTCGCCGAACGATGTACTCATCGGCTCGCGCTACTACGGTGCTCATCAACTGCCTGGCGGTCGCCCGCTCTATGCAGTGCTCTTCGACCTGGTCGCCGACAAGGATCTCCAGATCTACCAGGAGGGGAATTCGCTGGTCGGTGCGCCCGAAGTCGTGGAGCTGGTCTGGGACTCGGCCAAGGAGCTGGGATACGGCGGCTACTTCATCGCTTCGCCAAGACACACCCTCATTGACGATCACCTGGAGCTGCAGAAGGCCGGTATCAGGGCCATCGACGTGGTGGACTTCGACTATCCCGCATGGCACACGCAGTACGACACCATTGACAAGGTGAGTGCGGCGAGCCTGCAGGTCGTCGGCGACGTTGCCGTGGAGTTGATTAGAAGGGAGGGACGGGAGTAACCGCAGAACTTTGCTCCATCCTGCCCAAAAATTCCTACCTCTTGCTCGCGTTTTCTCCTACGCTTTCCTGGTTGCTGGTTCCCGATTACCAGTCCCGCTCTCTCGATGCCGCCTCCCGAAACCCGGGCACTGCTCCTGCTGCTCGCGCTGGCCGTCGCCGGTCAGGGTGTGCGCTATCTCCTGACCAGACCGGGCGAGTCTCCGGGTGGAGTGCAGCTGCTCGCCACGCTCCAGCCTGGTTCTCCTCGCGCGCAGCGGGACAGCGCTATGCAGCAGGGCCGGCCGCTTGGCTCCGGTGAAACGATCGATGTGGACCGGGCACCGCTCTCCGAGCTTACCCGCCTGCCCAGGGTGGGGCCGCGCCTGGCCAAAGCCATCCTCGCCGATCGCACTGACCACGGACCCTTCGGCAGTCTGGCCGGGCTCGATCGGGTCCCGGGCATCGGTCCTGCTTTGCTCCAGAACCTCAAGCAGCACGTGGTTTTCAGCGGGGCGGTGGGATCGCGCGGCCGCGGGACAGGAATTCCGAGCGGGCAAGCAGCCTCATGCGCTGAGCCCGCCGCCCCGCTGTCCCGCTGCCCGACTGCCCCGCTTAACATCAACTCGGCCACTGTCCAACAGTTAGACTCCCTGCCCGGGGTCGGTCCCGCCAAAGCGGCAGCGATCCTGCGCTATCGCAATGAGCACGGCCCCTTTTCCTCGGTGGGGCAGCTGGGACAGGTGCCGGGCTTGGGCCCTGCGGCGGTCGAAAGGCTGCAGGATCGGCTCACTGTTCACTAGCTGCTGGCTAAGGTTCAGAGCGCGAGCGGCCGATATTACCCCTGTCCAACCCATTGCCCTCAACGCGGCGAGATCATGGCAACGGCAGCGGCCGGTGGTGATCGGCTCGGCGAAATCCTGCTCCGCGAGGGCCTGGTCACTCGCGAGCAGCTGGCCCAGGCCCTGGCAGAGCAAAAGAACACCAAGCACCGGTTGGGCTACGTGCTGGTGAAGCTCGGGCTCGTCCAGGAGCTGGAGATCACCAAGGTCCTGGCCCGCCAATACCGCATGCCCGCCGTCGATCTATCCCGCTTCGAAGTCGATCCCAAGATCATCAAGCTGGTGCCGGCCGATATGGCCACCAAGAGCGTGGTCCTCCCCCTCAAGCGAGAGGGTCGCACGCTTACGGTCGCCATGGCCGATCCCACCGATCTGGGGCTGCTCGAGGACCTCAAGTTCATTACCCGGTTCGACCTGTTTCCCGTCATTGCCGGCGAGTACACCCTCCGCAATCTGATCGAGAAGCACTATGAGGCTTCGGATCAGCAGCTCCAGAACATCCTCAAGGACATGGAGGAGTCGGCTGAGGACGTCGAAGTCGTCGAGCAGGAAGAGGACGAGGCCGTAACCCAGGCGCAGATCGACGACGCGCCAGTGGTCAAGCTGATCAACGGACTCCTGACCGACGCGGTGCGCCGCGGAGCCAGTGACATTCACATCGAGCCCTTCGAGCACGAAATCCGGGTGCGCTACCGCATCGACGGCGCGCTGCTCGAGATTATGCGGCCGCCGCTCAAGATGAAGGCGGCGCTCACCTCCCGGGTCAAGATCCTATCGCAGCTGAACATTGCCGAGCGGCGGGTGCCGCAGGACGGCCGCCTCAAGCTGAAGATGGGAACCCGGGTCATCGACTTCCGCGTCTCCACCCTGCCGGTGCTGTTCGGCGAGAAGATCGTGCTTCGTATTCTCGACAAGGGAAATCTTACCCTGGACCTCACCAAGTTCGGCTTCGAGCCCAAGGCCGAGAAGGACTTGATGAAGGCCATCCTGAACCCCTACGGCATGGTCTTGGTGACGGGACCCACCGGCTCGGGCAAGACCACAACGCTCTACTCTGCGCTCTCCCGGATCAACACGCCGGAAGTAAACATCATGACCGCGGAAGATCCGGTCGAGTACAACCTGATGGGCATCAATCAGGTCCTGGTCCGGAACGAAATTGGACTCACCTTCGCGGCCGCCCTGAAAGCGTTCCTGCGGCAGGACCCGAACATCATCATGATCGGTGAGGTCCGGGACCTGGAGACCGGGGGCATTGCCATCAAGGCAGCGCTCACCGGTCACCTGGTGCTGTCCACCCTGCACACCAACGACGCGCCCAGCACCATCACTCGTATGATCGACATGGGCATCGAGGCCTTCAACGTGGCCAGCGCCGTAAATCTCGTAGTAGCGCAACGTTTGATACGGCGCATCTGCAAGGACTGCAAGGGCGAGCACCAATACAGCGATCCCGAGCTGACTGCACTGGGCACAGATCTTGAGAGTCTTCGCAAGCTCACGTTCATGAAGGGTGCCGGCTGCGATAGCTGTAGCGGCACCGGCTACAAGGGGCGAGCCGGCCTGTACGAAGTGATGGCCCTGTCCCCCGAGCTGCGGCGGATGATCCTGCGGGGAGCCTCGGTCGCGGAGATTCGGGACCAGGCGGTCTCCGAGGGCATGCTGACGTTGCGCATGGACGGCATGAAGAAGATCGAGCGCGGGGTCACCACCCTCGAGGAAGTGGTCAAGGAGACAGCCGAATGACGTTGAATCTGCGGGCGCTCTTGGAGGAAATGATCCAGAAGGACGCCTCCGACCTCCACATCACTGCGGCCGAGCGGCCCAAGCTGCGGGTCGATGGCGACATCGTCGACAGCTCGGTGCCCGATGTGCTGACACCCAAAGACACCCTACAGTTGGCCTATTCAGTCCTGACCGAAAACCAAAAGAAGCGCTTCGAGACCGACGACGAGCTGGACTTTTCGTTCGGCATTCAGAACCTGGCCCGGTTCCGTGGCAACGTGTTCAAGCAGCGCGGCTGCGTGGCCATGGTAATCCGCATGATTCCCTTCAATGTGCGAACGTTTCAGGAGTTAGGCCTTCCACCGGTGCTCGCCAAGCTGGCCGAGCGGCCGCGCGGCCTGATCCTGGTAACGGGCCCGACCGGCTCAGGAAAATCGACCACGCTGGCCGCCATCATCGACAAGATCAACAAGGAGCGGAAGGGCCACATCATCACCGTGGAAGACCCGATCGAGTTCATCCACAGGCATCAGTCCTGTATCGTCAACCAGCGCGAGATCGGCACCGACACCAAGACCTTTGCCGCCGCTCTCAAGTACGCCCTGCGCGAAGACCCCGACGTGATTCTGGTAGGAGAGATGAGAGACCTGGAGACCGTCGCGGCAGCGCTGACCATCGCCGAGACCGGCCACCTGGTGCTCGCGACGCTGCACACCAACTCGGCGGCAGAGTCCATCAACCGCATCATCGACGTCTTTCCCTCAAATCAGCAGTCGCAGGTACGGGCCCAGCTCGCCTTCGTGCTGGAGGGCGTTATCACCCAGACGCTGCTGCCCAAGGTCAAGGGACGGGGCCGGTGCATGGCGGCGGAGATCATGGTTGCCACCCCGGCCATCCGCGCGCTCATCCGGGACGACAAGATCCACCAGATCTACTCTGCCATGCAGTCGGGTAAGAAGTTCGGTATGCAGACAATGAATGATGCCCTGTTCCAGCTCTACACCAGCCGTGAGGTATCCCAGGAAGAGTGCGAGCGGGTCTCCCACGACCCGAAGGAGTTCCTGCGGATGATCGGAGTGACGCCGATGGAGGATCAGGACATCGGCACCGGCGATCGTACCCAGCAGCAGCCGCAGCGATCTGCCGGGCTCCGCCGGTAGGGCGTCTCACGAATCGGGAGAGGACCGATGCCACTGTTCGAATACACCGCGCGTAACGCCGCCAACGGGCAGATTCAAAAGGGGCAGGTGGACGTCAAGTCCAAGGAGGAAGTGACCGCCTACCTGCGCAAGAACCGCTTGATTCTGGTCAGCGTCCGGGAGGCGCCTACCAAGATCACCCTCGGCGGCCTTCGAAAGGGCAAGGTCAAGACCCGCGATATCGTCATCTTTACCCGGCAGTTCGCCACCATGATCAATGCCGGACTGCCGCTGGTGCAGTCGCTGAGCATCCTGGCCTCGCAGACCGAGAACAAGACGCTCCAGGAGGTGACCAAGGCGGTGGTCCACGACGTGGAGGCCGGTAATACCCTGGCCGATGCGTTCTCCAAGCACCCCAAGGCCTTCGCCGACCTGTACGTCAACATGGTGGCCGCTGGTGAGGCCGGCGGTATTCTGGACACCATTCTGATTCGTCTGGCCACCTTCCTGGAGAAAAGCGACGCGCTGATCCGGAAGGTGAAGGGTGCCATGGTGTATCCGGCCGTCATCATGAGTGTGGCCGTGATTGCCATCTCGGTGCTGCTCATCTTCGTCATCCCGACGTTCCAGAGCATGTTTGCTTCTGTCAATCTGGAGCTTCCGCTGCCCACCCGAATCGTCATCGGGCTCTCCAATGGATTGATCTCGTACTGGTGGGCGATTCTGGCGATGATCGGCGGAGTGATCTTCCTGCTCAATCGGTACTACGCTACCTCTGCGGGTCGGCTCCACATTGACGGCCTGATGCTCCGGGCCCCGATTCTGGGAGACATTCTGCGCAAGTCGGCGGTCTCCCGGTTCACCCGGACGCTGGGCACGCTGATCTCCTCAGGTGTGTCCATTCTGGATGGGCTGGAGATCACAGCCAAGACCGCAGGCAACCGCGTCATCCACGATGCAGTGATGGAGTCCCGGCAGTCGATCGCGGGTGGTGAGACGATCGCCGGCCCGCTGGAGAAGTCCAAGGTCTTCCCCCCGATGGTGATCTCGATGATCGCGGTCGGCGAGCAGACCGGTGGGCTGGACGAAATGCTCACTAAGATCGCCGACTTCTACGACGAGGAAGTGGACGTCGCCGTATCCGCCCTGCTCTCGCTGATGGAGCCGCTGATGATCGTCATCCTCGGTGTCATCGTCGGCGGTATGGTGGTGGCGATGTACCTGCCGATCTTCGACATGATGAACGCGGTGCAGTAGAAGCGGGGCAGATAGGCAGCGTTGGCAGCGGGGCAAGTCTTCGGATCTGCCCCGCTCGCTTTCTCAAGCACTGCCCCGCCGCACAGCCGCCCTGCTGCCTCGCCACGAACTGGCCCTGGAATTGCCTTCTCCCCCGCCATTCTGCAGCCCGAACGCAATTCGGTCCTACTGTTGGAGGGTATCATGGCAGGTAACCGACTGGTATTTCTCGCACTAGCCCTTCTGGTGGGGTGCGGCGGCGATAAGGGCGGCCTCCCAGCCGCCGACGACGCAGACCGCGATCTGCAACGTCCTGCGGTAGATGCCGGCGCTCCGCTGAACGACCAAAGTGCCAAGCCGACGGCTAAGTCTTCGTCCAAGGTGGCTGCCAAGCCGGCCGCGACCAAGACTCGCGGCAACGCGCTGGCGGCAGGCACCGCTATAGCCGCCAAGTTCGATGCCGGCATCAGCTCACGGACCCACAAGGCTGGCCAGAAGCTGACCGGCACCGTCTCGTCCAGCGTGAAGGACAAGTCTGGCCGGGTGGTAATCCCGGCGGGCTCAAAGGTGCACCTCACCATCTCGGCCATCCACGAATCCGAAAACAAGAGCGATAAGACCGGTAAGCTGGTCCTCACTCCGACCAGGATCGTCATTGCCGGGATCAGCTATTCCCTTTCCGGGACCGCTACCGCTATGGACCGGACTCTGAAGGACCGCAAGACCAACGCGGGTGACCTGGCGAAGGTGGGTGCCGGTGCCGGTGCTGGGGCGCTTCTGGGCACGGCAGTGAGCGGCGGGAGCACCAAGGGCGCCGTCATTGGAGGCGTCGCCGGCGCCGCTGTCGGGACTCAGCGGGCTATCGAGACCCAGGATCGCGACGTGGTCGTCCCTTCAGGTTCACGGCTCAAGGTCGTTCTGAGTTCGACTTTCCGGCGCGGCTCGTAGTCGCTCCGCATCTAGTCTGACCGCCCCGGGTGCCACTGGTGCCCGGGGCGGTTGCGTTCTATCGTCCGGGAGTAGCCCCGGGTATACTGCAGAATGTCGAGAGCGTTCATCAATGAGGATGCTGGGGCGGGTGATGCGCCTCGGTATCCGCTGCCGTCCCGAAGCGACCCCTCCTTCGACCTCGCAGCCGCTCGGGCGCTGCTCCACGGCGCCGACCTGGGCGATACCGCCAGTGCCGAGGTGGCGACCGGCTATTACTGGGGTGAGCCGAAGCTTCGCCCGCTGGTGGAACGGATCCGGGACGAAGCCCTGGAGGATGGTGACGAGCGCCTCGAGCAGTTGGCCGAGCGTTTCCTCCGGGTGGCGGATAACAAACTGCTCAAGCACACGGAGGTTATGATCGTGGACCGCAATGATCCTGAGTCGGGCAATATCGATGAGATCTTGAACCCCCATCGAGGGGAGGAGCAGTCGCGCGCCCGAGAGCACACCGCGGATATCCTGGCACGCCGAGGGATTCTCCTGAGCGGTGAAGAGACCGACGAGGAATTGTCGGATCTCTGGTCGGCGGTGGAGCGCTTCGAATCAATGGTGGAGGCGCGCGGAGGAGACACCATGACCAACGCACCGACCTCGGCCGAGCCTGATAACCCGGCTTTCGTCCTTCCTGAGCGAAAGGCCCGGGAATCGGCCCGCGAGTACACTCGCCGGATCCTCGAGGCCGCTGCGGCGCTTACCCGGTTCGAGCGAGGTAGCGAGTAGCTACCCCCCGCCGCGGCGCTGCAACCTGGCCTCCCGGCGATAGGGAAACACGTCTACTATCTCACCTCTGGCCAGGCGCTGCTGGACATCGCGCCAGAATTCGACCTCGAGCAGATCGGCATGCGCCTCGAGGAAGGCATCCCGTAACCGTCCCGGCGGAACCAGGAAGGGTCCGAATTCTTCTGGGAAGACGTCCTGCTCTCCCACGTAGAACCACGGCTCGGCGGCGAGCTCCTCCTCCAGGGACGGAGGCGGAGGAATGCGCCGGAAGCGACACTCCGAGAGCAGGCAAAGCTCGTCATAGTCATAGCAGATCACTCGGCCATGGCGGCTGACCCCGAAGTTCTTGGCCAGCATGTCTCCAGTAAAGATGTCGGCGGTTGCCAGATCCTTGATCGCCGTCCCGTAGTCGAGAATCGCCTCCCGAGCGGCTGCTGGATCTGCATTCCGGAGGAACAGGTTGAGCGGAGTCACTCGCCGCTCGGTGTAGAGATGCCGTACCACGACTCGATCTCCCTCCACCCGCACAGTCGATCCCGCCACTTCCAGCAAGTAAGAGAGCACCTCACTGGGAAAGCAGCGGCGGGGAAACTCCAGGTGCTCGAATTCCTGCGCGTCGGCCAGGCGGCCCACTCGGTCGCGCACGAAGACAAACTGGTACTTTGCCATGACTGCGCGGCGAGTCGTGTTCTTCGGCGCGCCGAAGCTGTCCTTGATGACCTTGAACACCACGTTGAACGAGGGAAGGGTAAAGACCGCCATGACCATTCCCTCGTCCCCTTCCACCAAGGCAAAGCGAGCCGCCGGGTCCTCCAGGTGCTGCATCAGCCCCCGGTATAGTTCGGTCTTCCCGTGCTTGTTATGCCCAATCGCCGTGTACAGCTCGTTGATCTCCTTCAGCGGCATGATCGACGCCAGAAAGCTCACCAGTGCGCGCGGCCGGGGAGCATCGACTCTGAAGTACGTCCAGCTGAAGCCGAACACCACGCTTGCCTCGTCTGAGGTCATGAGTACCGCGTCGACTACGATCCCCCGCTCGGCATGGAGCAAGGGGAGCACCAGGGGAATCACCTGCTTCCCGGCCCGGATCCGCCCGACCAGGTAGGCGCCCTTGTTCCGATAGAAGACCGAGCGCAGCAGGTCGAGCTCGATCTCTCCCTGGTAACCTGCTCCCTGGCGGATGCGAGTTTCGATCAGTTCGGCGACCAGCCCGACGTCACGCTCGAGCTGCGCATACTGTACCGCCCAGGGATAGCTGAGCAGAATTCGACGAACCAGGCTGCGGTCCATCCGGGCGGCTGTGTAGCTGTCGTAGATGGCGTGGTCTTCGCCGCCATCGCTGGAAGCCGTGGGCTCCAGGTACTCGATGGCTGGGTCCACGCCGACAGTGCTGAACACGCGCCGGGTGACGGAGTTGAAGAAGGTCGCCGCCAGTTCGGAATCCCGGCGGGGAGCCACCCGGGACGCATGGTCGGACTTCATGGCGGCCCAGAGAGTCCGTTCCATCACGGCATCGGCGAGAATATCCCGCACATCCGCAACCGCTCCGTCCACATGGGCCTTGTAGAGCTTCAGCCGCTCGGTCGCATCCGCCTGCGCCCCAGACCAGTCGCGCCGCTCGAATCGGCTCCGGGCCCGTCCGGTGATCTGGTCGAAGCCTTGAGCGTACTGGTCGTAGGCCGCGTGGATGGCTGCCACCGCCTGGGCGACCGGACGGCGCATCGTGTTGCTGTTCATCGTTGACCCGAGCAAATTGAGCAGCGAATCCCACCCATCGAGCGCTCTGCGCCAAGGACCGGCACCATGTCTTCCGTCTCCTCCACAGTTTCCGACCCGCCCAAGGCACCCCCCGGCGGCGAAGCGATCAGCATGGGCGATGGCCGCCTGCAGGTGCCGGTAAGGCCAATCGTCCCGTTCATCGAAGGTGACGGCACCGGCCCCGATATCTGGCGCGCGTCCCAGCTGGTCTTCGACAGCGCGGTCGAACGCGCGTACAAGGGTCGCCGGCAGATCGTATGGCTGGAGGTACTGGCCGGAGAAAAGTCAAAAAACCAGACCGGCAGCTGGCTCCCGGACGAGACGTTGGCCGCAATCAGCCACTATCTCGTCGCCATCAAGGGTCCCCTAACCACCCCGGTGGGCGGCGGGTTCCGTTCCCTGAACGTGGCACTGCGGCAACGCCTCGACTTGTATGCGTGCGTTCGACCGGTGCGCTACTTCCCCGGCGTGCCCTCTCCAGTCAAGGCTCCCCAGGACGTCAATATGGTGATCTTTCGAGAGAACACCGAGGACATCTATGCCGGAATCGAGTACCGCGCCGGGACCGACGATGCGCGCCAGGTGATCGAGTTTCTCCAGGAGCGCATGGGCGTGCAGACCATCCGCTTTCCTGGCAGCAGCGCGATCGGCATCAAGCCGATCTCCGAGGAGGGGTCTAAGCGCCTGATTCGCTCGGCCATAGAATACGCCCTGGCCCACAAGTACGAGAGCGTCACCCTCGTCCACAAGGGCAACATCATGAAGTACACCGAGGGTGGGTTCCGCGACTGGGGCTACGCCCTGGCGCAGCAGGAGTTCGGCGCGACCGAGATCGACGGGGGTCCCTGGTGCCGGCTGCCCGGCGGCCTGGTGATCAAGGACGTCATCGCCGACGCCTTTCTCCAACAGATCCTGACCCGGCCCAAGGAATACGGCGTCATTGCCACCATGAACCTGAACGGGGATTACATCTCGGACGCACTGGCGGCACAGGTGGGCGGCATCGGCATCGCTCCCGGAGCGAACATCAACTACGTGACCGGCCACGCAGTCTTCGAGGCGACCCACGGCACCGCCCCCCGTTACGCGGGCCAGGACAAAGTGAACCCCGGTTCCGTGATTCTCTCAGGGGAGATGATGTTCCGCTATCTCGGCTGGCATGAGGCCGCGGAGCTGATCATCTCCTCGCTGCAGAAGACCATCGCCCAGAAACGGGTGACCTACGACTTCGAGCGGCTGATGCCCGGAGCCACCCTGCTCAAGACCAGTGAGTTCGGGCAGGCCATGATAGAAAACATGTAACTAGTCACGTCCTTTTAATCGGTTGATCTCTCTCCGGTCCTTCTTTGTAGGCCTTCCCCGCTCCGGCACGAACATGGAGTGCAGAGTCTTCAGTTGCACAGCCAGCTGGTCGCGCGCGGCGCGACTTTCTGGCTTTTCCTCGTAAAGCTGTGCTGCCTCCACCGCCGGCCCCCGACGACCGGAAAGTGCCCGGACCACGATCTGATGCTCGAAGGGGCCCTGCCGGATTCGGATCTCATCGCCCACCTGGAGCGGCCGGGCCCGTTTTACCCGTTCGCCGTTGACCTGCACCTTCCCGCAGGCAATGGCCTCTGAAGCCAGGGCGCGCGTCTTATAGAACCGCGCCGCCCAGAGCCATTTGTCCATTCTGATCCTGTCCGCAGACTCGGTCATAGAAGTGCAAAAGTAGTGGCTCGACGGCAGAATCCGAGGCCTGGGCCTGGATTGACCCTCTGACAGCTAAGTCTACGGCGGCGCGGCATTTGCATCACTGCGCTCTCTCCATCCCCCGATCCAGGCAGCTATCTGTGACCTATCTGATCCACGTCTGGCTGTGGTTTGCCACCATCGGCGCTCCTCCTGGGGCCATCCCCTTAGCGATGAGGCCCGACTCGGGAGAGGCCCGCGCCGCACTGGACTCCACCTTGGCGGTGGCGGGCGAGGCCTTGGCTCGCGGGCGGCCGTGGCAGGCCACGCGCGTGCTGTCCAAGGTCATGGAGGATCCATCGAATCGGACTCCTCCTGTCGTATTCCTCGCTGCCACCGCGGCGAGCGAGTGGGATGGCTGGACCGAAGTGCGACAGCTCCTCAGCTCTCAGCCCTGGATCGATACACTCTACGAAGGACGTGCTCGGGTGCTGCTCGCTCGGGCGGCATTGGAGCAACGCGCCGATTCCGAGGCCTTGGGCCACGCCACGGAGGCCCTGCGGCGTGACCCTTCTTCCGGTGAGCGACTGCTGCTGCTGGGCATGGCGCTGGAGCGCACCGGTTCGCGGGACAGTGCTGCGGTCGTACTGCTGCGTACCGTCCAGCGACTTCCCCAGATCACCGACTGGCTCAAGCTTCGAGCGGCGACCGTTACCACCGACAGCGCCACGCGAGCGTGGCTGTACAGTGGGGTTCACGACTCTCTGGCGCGAGCCAGGATTCCTTGGGCCGAGGCAGTCGCCTACGAACGAACTGGTGACAATGCAGAAGCAGCCCGGCGCTATGCGGCGCTGGGTGAGCATCTCACCAGTCTGCGGCTTCGCCTGTCAGCCAGCTCCGACAGTGCGCCGCGGGCCGCTATCCGGACCGAGCTCTTTGCGCTGCTGCAGGGACGGATGAGCAGCGCAGCGGCACGCCAGGGGCTCGCGCTGGCAGACAGTGCGTTTACGCCCCTGACAGCGGGAGAGGAATTGATTGCTGCCCGCGCCGCTGCCGACGCCGGACTGGCGGCGCGGGCAGCAGCCGGCTTCGGGCGGGTTGGCAACCAGCGGCTCGGCCATGGGGAAGACCGCTTCGCGTACGCCTCGGCTCTCACCCGGCTCAAGCGGAACGCGGAAGCCGCCGTTCAGTACCGGCAAGTTCGCGCTCCACAGCGGCTCGCTGGACTGGCGGCGTATCAAGGTGCTCGGGCGCTGGTCCGAGACGGCCAAGTCGAGAAGGGTCGTGCGGCGCTGGCGCGGGTGGCCCGAAAGTACCCGCGTGACATCGAAGCCGCAGCCCCGGCCTACTTCCTGATGGGAGACCTCGCCTCCGATGGCCGGGCGGATGCTGAGGCACGTCGTCTCTACCGAGTAGTTGCCGACCGCTACCCGACCAGTCGCTTTGCTCCGACCGCACGATTCCGGGCGGCACTCATAGCCTTTGTGAGCGGACGATACCAGCAGGCAGCCAAGGAATTCGATCAGCTTGCGGCCCGCCACCCAGGAAGCGACGAAGCTCTGGGTGCCGTATACTGGGCCGGCCGATCGTGGGCAGGAGCCGGCGACAGCGCCACGGCCCGGGCCCGCTGGCAGAGTGTGACGTCTCGCGACCCGCTGTCTTATTACGCCGCGCTGAGTGCCAACCGCCTGGGAACCGGTCCCTGGTCCCCGCCCGCCGCCCCCGACTCCTTCGCCACCGATCCGGACATCGACCGCGCAGTGTCTCGCGCCGCTCTCCTCGGGCGGCTCAGGATGACTCAGGAGTCTCGCTGGGAGCTGGACCGGCTGGCCCGGACGGCGGACACCTCATCCGAGCGGCTGCTGGTCCTGGCCAACGCATTCCGGAGCCAGGGAATGGCCTCCCAGGCCATCCAGTTGGCTCGCCGGGCCCTGGCTCAGGGCGCACCGGCCGATGCCCGGACCCTGCGGCTGATCTATCCCGTGGTCCATGCCGATGCCCTGCTCGCCGAGGCAACCGAACAGAGACTCGATCCCAGCTTCGTGGCCGCGCTGATCCGGCAGGAGTCCAACTTCAATCCCTCCGCGACCTCTCCCGCTGGTGCACGGGGACTGGCGCAGGTCATGCCCGAACTGGGTGAACGACTGGCCAAGGAACTCAACTATCCGCTGTGGGATCCTGTGCTCCTCTACCAGCCGGACGTCAGCATTCAGCTCGGCGCGTTCCACCTGCGCGAACTACTCTCCCGCTATGACCAGCGGGCCCACATCCTGGCCGCCTACAATGCCGGCTCACCCCGAGTGGAGCGGTGGTTCAAGCGCAACGGGGTTACCGACCCCGAGGTCTTTGCCGAGCAGATCTCGTTTGTCGAGACCCGGGACTATGTCCGCATCATCCAGCGGAACGAGGAGATCTACCGCGCGCTCTATCCCACCGAGATAACCGAGATCAGCAGCCCGTCCGGCCCGGAAAATGCGCCCGAGCGGATAGCAAGCAACCAGGACGAACACCAGATGTGAGCTTGGCAGGGGGGAGGTGATGGTCTTAGTTTGCAACCGCCTCCCTTAACATCAAGGTTCTATCGGTTGCTGAAAGCCTCTCAACCGCTGGATCTGCTTGAGCGCATCGGCGAAGGTCTCTTTGCCCTGGACCCCGACTGGCGCTTCTCCTACCTCAACCGCCAGGCCGAGCGGGTGCTCTCCCGCCTCTCCGGCTCCCCCTCAAACGATCTCCTCGGCACCGTAATCTGGGACCGTCCAGCTCTGGCCGACTCCCTCCTCGGCCGTGCACTCCACCGCGCCTTCGCCGACCAGACGGCGGTCGTGCATGAGGTCCCCGACACCGGTACTCGCGGGTCGGTAGAGATCCGGGCCTACCCATCCGACGATGGCCTGATGGTTCTGCTGCGGGAAAACCCGCTCGCCGGCTACACGGCACAGATACTCGACGGCATGCGCGAGGCATTTCTGGGGTGCGACCACGACTGGCGGGTCACCCAGGTGAATGCCAGCGCCGACGCGATCCTGACGAAGCTCGGCCTGCCCCGATCGTGGCTGCTGGGCCAGAACATCTGGCACGCACTGCCGCAGTTGACCGGTACCCGGCTACAGGCGGAGGCGTTTCGGGCCCACGCACAGGGGAGCGAAGCCGAGCTGGAAGAGTTCGTCCCCAGGTTCAATCAGTGGTTCTCCATCCGCCTTGCGAGCACCAACAACGGGCTGGTGTGCTTTGCCCGGGAGCTGCCCGATCGAACCCATGCCGAGCACGCCCTGCTTGCCAGCGAAGAGCGCTTCCGCCATCTGGTGGAATCGATCGATGACGTAGTGTTTCGGCTCGACCGCGAGCAGCGTTGCGTCGATGCCTTCGGACGCTGGCTGGAGCGCGAGGGGATCAATCCAATTGGTCTGGTGGGACGCACGACTCGCGAGATCGTGGGTGCGGAGAACGCGGCGGTCCACGAGCAGGCCAACGTACGAGCCCTGGCGGGTGAGACCGTCACCTACGAGTGGACGCTCGAGACCCGGAACGGTGTCCGTCACATGCAGACCACGCTTTCACCGCTGCACGGCCCCTATGGTGAGATCACCGGTATAGTCGGTGTCGGGCGCGACATCAGCCAGCGGGTAGAGGTCGGGCGGGAGCTGCAGCGTTGGGCCAGAATCTTCGAGCACGCTGGCTGGGGTGTCGCGATCGTCAGCGCCGATGGGGGTACCATCGAAAGCGTGAATCCGGCATTCGCGGCCATGCATGGCTGGACCGTCGAGGAGCTGCGGGGCAAGCCAATGGCGGAGCTGTCAGCCGGGCAGCAGGAGTTCCCCAGGATGAACCCACTCTTCGATGCCCGAGGTCACCAGATCTGGGAATCGGAGCGGGTGCATCGCAACGGGAAGACCTTCCTGGCGCTCATTGATGCCACCGCGGTCAAGAATGCCGATGGGCAGGTGATCTACTATGCGGTGAACGTGCAGGATATCACCGAACGGCGGCGCGCCGAGGAGCAGGTCAGACAGGCCCAGAAGATGGAAGCGGTAGGGCGCCTGGCCGGCGGAGTGGCTCACGACTTCAACAACATGATGATGATCATCATGGGGTTCAGCGATTTTCTGTTGACCACCCTGGAGCCGGGCGACCCCCGCTGGTCTGATGCCGATGAGATCAGAAAGGCGGCGGAGCGGGCCATGCATCTCACTCGCCAGCTCCTCGGCTTCGGCAGACAGCAACTTGTTGCCCGCCACGTGCTCAGTCTCAATGAAGTTGTCTCCGGCATGGAACGCATGCTGCGGCCGCTTCTGGGCGAGGATATCAAGCTGATCACCCAGCTCTCCGTCGAGCTGGGCGGGGTCGAGGCGGACTACGGGCAGATGGAGCAGGTGGTCATGAACCTGGCCCTGAACGCGCGCGACGCCATGCGCGGCGGAGGCCGACTTACCATTGAAACTCTCGATGTCGACCTACCCCGGGAGTACGCTTACCATCACGTCGGACTCGACATCCCCGCAGGGCCGTATGTCATGCTCATTGTAAGCGACACCGGCCACGGGATGACCTCAGAGGTCAAGGCCCGGTTGTTCGAGCCGTTCTTTACCACCAAGCCGGCTACCCAGAATACCGGCTTGGGTCTCGCCACCGTCTACGGAATCGTGGCCCAGAGCGGCGGCTATATCTGGGTCGACAGTGAGCCGGATCAGGGAACCACCTTCAAGATCTGTTTCCCGCGGGTGGAACCAGAGGATTCAGCCACCCTGGAACCAGCCCCACCGCCAGGCACCACCCGGGGGTCCGAGAAGATCCTGCTGGTCGAGGACGAGGACGCGGTTCGGTCCGTCGCCGCCAGAGTGCTGCGGAATGAGGGCTATACTGTGGTCGAGGCACGGAACGGACAGGACGCCCTGGAGTTCCTCGAGGAACATGGCAGTTCGGTGGACCTGGTGCTGACCGACGTGGTCATGCCCGATATGGGTGGACTCGAGCTTGCCGCCCAGCTCCGGGCCAGCCGGCCCCAGCTCAAGCTGATCTACATGTCGGGTTATGCCGAGGGGGACAAGCTCGATCCCCAATACCGGCCCTTCGACGCGTCCTTTCTTCAGAAACCGTTCTCCGCGATAGATTTGGTCGTCAAGGTGCGTGAGGTCCTCGATGTCAGGCCCAAGCCGAGCGCGTAGGGTCATGCGTCACATCCCCCCAGTCCACAGCCAAAGCATTTTTCTGCTACGCCGCGCCTGAGCAACAACCTCCAACAGCGGCTCGGCCGCTGAGGAGCTGGAATCCACCATGGAGAGCAAGGTCAAGTTCGCCGGTCATCCGGTTCACCCTATGTTGATCGTGTTCCCGTTGGGGCTGCTGTCCACCGCGGTGATCTTCGACATCATTTACCTGGTTTCGGGGAACTCTCAGTGGACGCTCGTGGCGTACTACATGATCGGGGCCGGCATCATCGGAGGCTTGGCGGCCGCCGTGTTTGGCTGGCTGGATTGGATCGCCATTCCCAGAGGGACCCGGGCCCGCCGAATCGGGCTCTATCATGGCGTGGGCAACGTGATTGTGCTGGCGCTCTTTATCCTGAGCTGGGTCCTGCGGCAGGATGCTCCCGAGGCGCCCCCGACCGGTGCCATAGTGGCGGCACTTTCGGGTGTCGTGCTGGCGCTGGTCACCGCCTGGCTGGGGGGCGAGCTGGTGGGCCGGTTGGGTGTGGGGGTGGATGAAGGGGCCCACCTCGACTCCCCGAGCTCGATCTCGGAGCTGCCGGCCGGAGCGGGTTTGACCGGTGCTAGATCCTCGTCGGCTCCGAGCTACGACCGTCAACGATCGTAAATAAGCTCACCAACGCCTCCTTTTCTCTGCGGGTCAACCGCCTGATGGCGTGCTCCCGCCGTAGCGCGCCCGAGCGATTGTCCGCCGTTTCCCAATAGACCAGCCTGATTGGCCGACGGGTGCGGGTGTAGGCCGCACCCGTTCCGCTGTTGTGCTCCGCTATTCGCCGGACGGGATCGGTAGTGATGCCGGCGTAGAAGCTGCCATCGGAACAGCGGGCGAGGTAGACGGTCCAGGGCACTGTTAATCATAGGCACTACCGGATTCGCGGTCGCCCTCCCTATCTTCGGCAGTCCCCCCAAGGCACCCCGATTCGAGGTTTGATGGAATCCACCGCTCCGTCAGGGCGCGCTGCGGTCCCCACGGTGCCGGACCGGCGCCGGCCGGGGAAAAACACCCTCCCCGACCAGCGAACGCTGCTGACCTGGCTGTTCGGTGGCCGGCTGGTGCTGGCGACGGGAGTCCTGCTGGGCGCCGGGCTGGTCTGGACCGAGCGGCCTCAGGAAGCCTTCATCGTCAGCATTGCGGTGGTGTTTGCCCTGGTATTCACCCTGTATGGGGCGGGCACCGTGTTCCTGCTCCGGCGAGCGCCCACCAACGCATTCTTCTTTATCCAGGCCCTGGTAGATCTCAGCCTGGTCACCACGATCCTGCACTTTGCGGGGCAGCCTCAATCGGCTTTTCCAGCGCTCTATGTAATGGTGGTGGCCGCGTATTCGCTGTTAATGCCTCCCGCCTGGGTGGCAGTGACGGCACTTCTCGCCTCGGGCCTCTTTCTGGGCGACACCGTAATCAGCCACGGCGCTGCCCTGGACTCTGCGTCCTGGGCCCAGATCGTGGTGTTCAACCTGGTGTTCGCCATTGTGGCGGTACTGGGCCACCGGCTGCGAGAGGCAGGTATGGAGCAGGCAACCCTCGCCACCGAGCTGCAGCGGGTTCGCCTCGAGGCCGACGACATCCTGCGGAACATTCGCTCCGGCGTGCTCACGGTGGACGGGTTCGGCCGGCTGGCCTTCATCAACCCTACCGCCGAGCGCTTGCTCGACCTCGATGGCGAGGCCCTGATCGGGCTGCCGGTGCTCGATCATCTCAAGACCCGATCTTCCGAGCTCTGGGCCGCAGCAGTGGCCGGCATTCGCAACGGCCGAAAGATCAGTCGGGGGGAAGGAACTGTGCTCCAGGGCGCGGGGCGAATGTTTCCCATCGGCTTGAGCACCACCACCTTCCGGCAGGAGGCGCAGGATGCTCCCTCGGTCACCGCCATCTTCACCGATATCTCCGATCTCAAAGAGGTGCAGGAGCTGCACATGAGAGCGGAGCGGTTGGAGGCGGTCGCCGAGCTGAGCGCCTCCCTGGCCCATGAGATCCGGAATCCGCTGGCCTCGATTCGGAGCTCGGTGGAGCAGCTGGCCCGCTCCAAGCATGCGGACGAAGATGAGCGGTTTCTCTCCGGCCTGATCGTGCGGGAGAGCGACCGGCTGAGCCGGTTGCTCAGCGAGTTCCTGGACTTCGCCCGGGTCCGGGCCACGCATTTTGCACCACTGGACCTTCACTCGGTCGTGGTCGCAGTGGTCCGGCTGATTCGGGCGCACCCCGACTGTCGGGCCGACGCCGTGATTGCCATCGAGGGGGAGCATACCCTGCTGGAGGGCGACGAGGACCTTCTCCATCGGGTGGTGGCCAATCTGGTCCTCAACGCGGTTCAGGCAGCGCGCGGACCGATGCGGGTAACCGTGAGCGTATCCGCCGCCCAGGCGTCGGAGATTCCCCATGGCACCGACCTGGAACATGCGGTGCGGCTGCAGGTCCGGGACAATGGTCCTGGCATCCCGGAAGAAGTCCGCGAGCGGCTGTTCCAGCCTTTTGTCTCCGGCCGGTCTGGCGGCAGCGGCCTCGGTCTAGCCATCGTTCAGCGCGCCGTGGAGGCCCATCGCGGTCTCGTGCTGGTTGACTCGACGCCTGGGTCCGGTACCACGTTCACAATTTTCTTGCCTGCCAAGATGGTCACGGAGGATGCTGCATGAGCTATAAGCCGTCGGTGCTAGTGATTGACGATGAGTCGGGGATTCTGGATACCCTGAGAATCCTGCTCCGGAACGAGGGATTCGAAGTGACCACCGCGCAGGGCGGCAAGGCCGGTCTGGAGCAGATTCGGTCCGGGGCCCACGACATCATTCTCTCCGACGTGCGTATGCCGCAGGTGTCCGGCCTGGATATCCTCACCGCCGCTCGGGAGCAGGATCCGATGACACCGGTGATCCTGATGACGGCCCAGGCCTCCCTGCAGAGCGCTATCGGGGCGGTCAACTCCGGCGCCTTCTACTATATCCAGAAGCCCTTCTCCAATGACGAGCTGGTCGCCATCCTGCGCCGGGCCTGTGAGTACCGCGCGGTCAAGGTGGAGAACACCCAGCTCAAGCAGGAGATCCGCCGGCGGGATAAGACTACCATCGCTCGCCCGATTGGTAAGTCCCGGCGTTTCCTGGACGTGCTCAAGCTCGCCGAGCACGTGGCGCCAACCGACTCTACCGTGCTGATCCAGGGCGAAAGCGGGACCGGGAAGGAGGTCATCGCCCGGTACATCCATAACCTGTCCAGCCGGAGCGACGGCCCCTTTCTTTCCATCAACTGTGGTGCACTGCCGGAAAACCTGCTGGAGAGCGAGCTCTTCGGTCACGTGAAGGGATCCTTTACCGGAGCGGTGCGGGACAAGCAGGGTCTGTTTGCAGCGGCTCGCGGAGGCAGCTTCTTTCTGGACGAGGTGGGCGAGATGCCGGCCTCCCTTCAGGTCAAGCTGCTCCGGGTCCTGCAGGAGCGGGAAGCCATTCCGGTAGGTGCCACCGAGGCCATCCCGGTTGACGTCCGCATCATCGCGGCGACCAATCGTGATTTGGAGGAGGAGATCCGGCGGGGCAACTTCCGCTCCGACCTGTTTTATCGGCTCAACGTCATAGCGGTCAATCTGCCGGCCTTGCGGGAGCGGCGGGACGATCTCCTGCTCCTGATCGAGGCCCTGCTGCAGAACCTCGCGTCGGAGACCGCCACCGATCCCAAGGCGCTTGCCGCCGAAGCGCTCGATGCCGTCATGGTCTATGAATGGCCGGGGAACGTGCGTGAGCTGGAGAATGCTCTGGAGCACGCGGTCGTACTGACCCGCGGCAGCCTGATCGAGGCCGCCTCGCTACCGGAACGCATCACCAAGCGCCGGAAGGAGCCCCTCGTCGCCGAGCGTTCCTACCGCAACCCTACGCTCGAGGTGATCGAGCGCGCCTACATCATGTGGGTCCTCCAGGCGGAGGGCGGGAACAAGACCCGCGCGGCCGAAGTGCTCGGCATCGACCCTTCGACTTTGTACCGCAAGCTCAGCCGCTACGAGGAGCAGGTCGAAGTTAAGGTGTAAGCTGCCTCTGCCGGTGCTCAGCGCAGCGCGACGGATGCCTGTCGCTCGGCCGCCTGCACGTACGCCGCAAGCAGCTGGGAGCGAAGATCGGACGCCGGACGCCGGCTCAACCCTGCCAAGCCATCCAGTGCCTGCCGGGCTCCCTTGATGTCTCTCAGGTGGAGCCGCGCCACAACCAGGCCGTCCCGGAGCTCGTCGGCCGCGATCCACCGGTTGGCGCGGGCCAGCGGGATCAGTCGGTCCGCCAGAGCGGCTGCTTCCGCAAAGCTCCAGGTTGCCACCGCTCGCCGGAAGGCCACGACGTCCCGCACTGGAGTGGGAGCGTTGTGCCGATCCATGAACCGGCTCAGCTCTCCGTACAGCTCCTTATCCGCGGTCCCGGCCGTCCCGCCGTTGCGCAGGCGATCAACATTCTGTGCCTGCTGCAGCCAGAGCTCCCAGTTCGTGGGCGCGTGATCTGCTCGTGCCACGACCTGCCACTGCCGCCACTGGGAAAGGGCTTGCGTGCTCGGCCGCGCCATTCCAGTGTCGCCAGGCTGAGCACCGTTCCGTGAGCGGAGCAAGGCTCCCGTGGCCCGGGCCAGCACCCGCGGGTTCTCCGGGAGCGATGCGATCGCCTGCTCGGCTGGGCCAATGCGAGTCCCTCTCATTGTTGCGAGCAGGTTGAACCAGTCTGCCGAGAGGGCCGGGAAACCGCCGGCGTGGTCTCGACGATAGCGGCGGCGCTCCGCTAGGAGATCGAGTACCGGATAAAAATCAGAGTTGGGTTGCCCGAACGTATCCAGCAGCGGCGTCAACTCCGTCCGCCCCGCCAGCCGAAGGGCATCAAGCACCGGCGCCGTCAGCGGGAGGAAACGGCACAGGTCCTTCTGGAGCTCCGGAGAGCCAAAGACAGACCAGTCTGGGGCGGGCAGATTCGCCTGGTTGCTGGCCACGATCAGCAGGTCGCCACCCGGAACCAGGTAGATCTCGTAGGACCTGAAATTCTGGTGCAGGGCCGCCAGCACACTCAGAACCAATCCATCATCCAGCTCATATACGTGCAGCCACTGGCCGAACACGCCGTGCTCGGTGAGATAGCCGCGGATTCGAGCGTAGAACTCGGTGGTGAAGAGGCCGGAGACCCCGCTTACCCAGGGATTCGAGGGCTCGGAGACTATCAGGTCGTAGCGGCGCTGCTCGGAGGCAAAATAGGACTTGGCGTCGTCGATGACGATCTTGGAACGCGGGTCGTCAAACACCCGGCGATTGGCCGGATAAAAGAGTCGAGACCCGGCGATCATCTGGGGCTCGATCTCCAGCGTGACCAGCTCGGTCAGGTTCGGAGCGGCGAGCAGCAGGTGGGAGGACATGCCGGAGCCCTGGCCGATCATCGCGGCGGTGCGGGCCTGGGGCATGTGCGCCAGCGCCACCAGCGGGGAGAGCGTCTGGGTGGCTGGATCGCCGGTCATGTAAACCGGCGGCGTAGTCGAGTCACAGGCGCGGTACCAGTCGGCTGAAAGCGACGCATCAGGCTTTCCGTTAGTTGCCAGCGACATCCAGCCGGTGTCCGGGAATTTCGCCACCGTTACCGTGGCCGTGCGGCCGTCCCGGTAGAACGGGATTTCTCGCTGTCCGGGCTTCATCAGAAGACCGGTGCGGTACACCCCGCTCGCCAGCACGTTGTTGTCGAGCTTGGTCCGGAAGGTGACAACCCCAACCACCACGCCTGCGGCGAGGGTACTGACTAAAGCCAGCCGCCGCTTGGGAGCTCTGATCGTCCGGGAGCGGGAGAGCAGCAGGAGGCCGATCACCATGTCCAGCCCGGCTCCAATGATGAGCATCAACTTGAGCCCCGCCAGCGGCAGCAGCACCAGGCCGCCGAGCGCCACACCCAGAATCGATCCCAGCGTGTTCCAGGCATACACCGATCCGAGCGCCCGCTCTCCTGACCCACTGGTCAGGAGCACCCGCGTAATCAGCGGAAGCGTCATGCCAGCACAGAACGTGGCGGGGAACATGATGGCCAGGCAGAGCGCATATCGTGCTAGCGTAAATCCGGTGTAGCCGGAATCCGTCCGCGCAAAGGTGGTGAGCAGCGAGGCAATCCAGCCAAACGACGAGACATAGAGTGGAAGTGTCGCCAGGGCGAGGAGGCCCATCATCCACTGGACCACGCCCAGAGTCCGCAGAGGATCGGGCAGCCGATCGGCCCGGGCCCCGATCCACCAGGCCCCGAGCGCCAGACCGAGGATGAACGCCGACAGCATGAGCTCGAACGAATGGGTCGCGCTCCCGAGCACCAGGGAGAGCATCCGGATCCAGTCAATCTCATAGATGAAGGAAGACACGGCGGTCCCGAAGCTGGTGAACAGCAGAAGGCGCTCCAACCTCAGGTCTCTCTTCCCCTGCGGGTGCGGCGCAGCGTTCGATCCAGCACCGCTGGCGCCTGCGGCCCCGGCTCGGCTCCTCGCCGTGACCCTGAGACATACAGTGCCGGCTGCAACCAGCAGGTTCAGCATGGCGGCCACGAGGATGGTGCCCGGAAGGCCGGCCAGCTCGACCAGATAAAACCCTGCCACGAGCACACCCACCGCGGCACCCAGACTGTTCGAGAAGTAGAGGATCGAAAGCTTGCGGCCGGGACGCACCGGCTGGAGCCGCAGGACGCCTGCGCTCATGAGCGGGAACGTCGTGCCCAGTAGGATGGACTGCGGCAGGATGAGGGCGCCGGCAATCGACCACTTAGCGGCCGTCAGAGTCCAGGAGCCAGCCAATAAGGGGTAGACCGAGTGATAGGCGAACGCTGTGACGCCTTGGAAGACCTCGTGGAAGATCAGGCCAATGCAGCCGACAATTAACTCAACCGCGATATAACCGGCGAGCGGATCCTTCAACCGCGCCGACCACCGGCTGACCGCCATCGCGCCCGCGGACATGCCGCCGAGGAAGATGACCAACACGATGATCTGGGCGTACGCGTCATGACCAACAAAGAGGCCCAGATAGCGGGTCCAGATTGATTCGTAGATCAGACCGGCCGCGCCGGAGAGCACGAACAGGAAGTAGAGGGCTCTGATCATGTCGTAGGGTCCGCCTGATTGGGGATGGCCATCCAAAGGTTGGAGGCGGCGAGGGGCAAGAACCGTGCAACCTTTGGCACTCATGCTATGTGCCAGCCAGCCCGCAGGTTGACTCGCAACCCTCCGATCAGCCCGGCCGACGCTCCCCGGCTAATGGCGAGGCTGACGGCATTCGTCCAGAGGGAGAAGGTCGAGAGGATCGGGTAAGCACCGGCACAAAAGGATGTCGGCTCCGGATGCCCATGTCCTCACCATTCATAGACCTTGGCGGACCGGGCTCTTGCAGAATCCGCTTGCCCGGCGCCGTGCGGCGCTTGCATTCGAGAGTGCAACGCATGGTTAACTCGCGATGGCAATGAGGTTTGAAATGGCGGTCCGGGGGGTGGCATATGTGTTGCCTTACCGGGTGCCGTCAAGCGCGTCATGCAGTTTGTTCGATGGTCGGGCCACTCAACCGGAGGAAGTAATGAGCAACCGCAAGGGCTTTACCCTGATCGAGCTGTTGATCGTGGTCGTGATCATCGGCATTCTGGCCGCGATCGCGATTCCGAAGTTCGCCAACACGAAGGAGAAGGCGGTCGTGGCTTCGATGAAGTCCGACCTCCGCAACCTGGTGACAGCCCAGGAAGCCTTCTTCTCGGACAACCAAGACTACGCAGCTGGTACGTACATCGGAGACGGTACCGTGTATACCCAGAAGAACGGTACTGGTGGCGCGGGCCTGCTCGCGTTCACCCCGAGCTCTAACACCACTGTCGTAGTGACCTGGAAGAGCGCGGCCAGCTGGTTCGCAACTTCGACCAACCCGGCCGTGCCGAAGACCAGCGTGCCCGCCAACTGCGGTGTCTGGGTCGGCGATCCGACGATTTCGCCGAACGCCGCTGTGAAGGCTGAAGGCGCCCCGGCCTGCTGGTAAGCAGCATCTGGTAGTCAGCAAAGAGGGCGGTGCCCGAATGGTCGCCGCCCTTTTTGCCTACCAGCACTACCGTGGGAGGATGCCGTGAGCACCCGCTGGAAGACAGCTCGGAGCGCATCTATGAGAGCCACTAAAGGATTTACGCTGATCGAGCTGCTGGTCGTGTGCGTGATCATAGGCATACTGGCCGCCATCGCGATCCCCAAGTTCGCCAATACCAAGGAAAAGGCGGTCGTAGCCTCGATGAAGTCCGATCTGCGCAACCTGGCAGGGGTCCAGGAGGCGTTCTGGAATCAGAACCAGGTGTACTATGGCGGCCTTATCCCTGCCGCGGGGTTCCCCTTCAACCCGTCGCCCGGCGTCACCGTAACGATTATCAACGCGACCGGCGCGGGCTGGTCGGCCAAGGCCACCGCCGTGCCGCTCACGACGATGCAGTGCTTCATCTTCTACGGCACCACGCCGCCGGTGCCTCCCGCCACGGCCGATGCGGCGGTTGCGTGTAACTGAGTGCGGCCGGTAGGAAAGCGAGCCTCGCTCCGCACGGCGCTGCTGCTCGAGTTGGGGTTTATCACCTCCTCTGCGGTGGCGATGGTAGGACTGACGACGATTCTGATTGCGGGCAGCGACCTGAGACTCACTCTGGCGTCGCTGCTGCTGTTATGGCTGGGAAGCACTCTGCTTTTTGTGCTGTTGGGAGGGTACGCCGTCCGTCGCCTGGTGATCGGTCCGCTCCAGCGATTGACGGCTGAGGCCGACGCACTCGCCGTGGGCGAGTTTCCGGCTCACACCCCCCAGGAAACCGCCGAACTTGAGGCACTCGCCAGTCGCTACCGCGTCATGGCGGAGAACTTGCTGGATATCCAAAGCCAAGTAGTGCGAGTGGAGAAGCTCGCCGGTCTCGGCCGGCTGGCGGCGGGGGTGGCGCATGAGGTGCGGAACCCACTCGGTGCACTCGGTAGCTACGTCGAGGTGCTCCACCGGCGCGGCGCCGATCCGAAGGTGACCGGTGACATGCACCAGGCCATCGAGCGGATCGAGCGGATCGTGCAAGGTCTCGTGGATTATGCCCGGCCCGGCCTCAACGGCCGGTCAGTGCAGAAACCGGCATCGATCGACCTGAACGCCGCTGTGCGTACCGTGCTGGACTTTCTGGGGTCGCAGGGGATGCTCCGCGAGCATGCACTCGAGCTTTCGCTGGAGCCGAACCTCCCCCGGGTGACCGGCGATCAGCACCTGCTGGAGCAAGTCGTGATTAACCTGGTCGTTAACGCATGCCAGGCGAGCCCCCGTGGCCGGCTCGCCATCGGAACCAGAGCCAAGGTGCTCGGTAGCAGTCGTCGGACCGCGGTGCGGCACAACGATGGCGGCTCTCGCTCGCCGGACCCGACCCGAAGCTGGTCGCCCGAGCCCCGGCCTCTGGAGCTGCCGCCCGGTACCCGTGGGGCAATGCTGTTCGTGGCCGATGAGGGGCCGGGCGTGTCGGAGGCCGACCGGGAGCGGGTGTTCGACCCGTTCTTCACCACGAAGGAGCCCGGTCAGGGCACCGGACTGGGGTTGGCTATCGTCGCTCGGACGGTCCACGAGTGTGGTGGTAGTGTATGGGTCGATCGTGCACGAGAAGGTGGGGCGGTGTTCAAAGTCTTTCTTCCAACCGCGGGTGAGACCGATGCGGCTGCTCATCGTTGACGACGACGCGGGTCTACGGCAATCGCTCGCGCTGCTGCTCGGCGAGTCGAGCTACGGGGTAGAAGCCGAAGGCGACCCCGAGCGGGCGCTTGCACGCGCATTGAGTGAGGAGTTCGACCTCATCCTGTGCGACGTCAAGATGCCGGGGATGGACGGCCTCAGCTTCCTGCGCCGCTATCGTGCCGAGAGCGGCAATGCCCTCGTCATCATGATGAGTGCCTACGGAGACGAAGATGCCGCGCTCGCCGCCATGCGCGAGGGCGCGTACGACTACCTGCAGAAACCTTTCAAGCCTGACGAAGTCATCCTGTCGGTGCGTAAGGCCGAGGAGCGAGAGCGTCTGCGCCGGGAAGTCGAGGCCCTGCGGTCCAGCCTGGGGATCGGAGCCGTGGGCGACCTGGTGGTCTCCCAGAGCCGGGCCATGCGCGACGTGGTCGAGCTGGCCGCCCGGGTGGCGCGCCACAACACCACGGTCCTCATCACCGGCGAGAGCGGAACCGGCAAGGAAGTGATCGCCCGCGCCATCCACAAGATGAGCCCTCGTAGCGAGCGCGGCTTCACCGCCATCAACTGCGCCGCTATCCCGGAACAGCTGCTCGAGTCCGAGCTGTTCGGCCATACCAAGGGAGCCTTCACCGGAGCCACCTCCGATCATCCCGGTCTCTTCGAGCTGGCCAACGGCGGGACCCTGCTGCTGGACGAGATCGCGGACTTGCCTCAGGCGCTGCAGGCCAAGCTCCTCCGGGTCCTGGAAGAGGGTGAGATCCGTCGGCTCGGCGCGCGAGAGTCGAAGAAGATCGACGTGCGAGTGCTGGCGGCCACCGGCCGAGAGATGGAACAGGCCGTCGAGCGGGGTGAGTTCCGCTCCGACCTCTACTACCGGCTCAACGTCGTGCGGCTGCATATCCCGCCGCTGCGCGAGCGGCCCGAGGACATCCCTGAGCTGCTCACCCACTTTGCTCGCCAGGTCGCCCAGCGGCTGGGTCACCCGGTGAGTGTCACCCCTGCCGCCCTGGTGGCGCTGACCAACCACACCTGGCCGGGGAACGTGCGCGAGCTGAGAAACGCTGTCGAGCGCGCCGCCGTGCTCTCCGCCGGCGGACTGCTCGATTGCAAGGACTTCGCGCTGGCTAATGGCGCACCCAGCGCTCAGAACGGCGTGCCCAGCGGTGTCCTGGACCTCAAGACCCAGGTCGAGGCGGTCGAGCGTGCCGCCATTCAGCGGGCCCTCGAAGCGGCCAACGGAAACCGCCGTCAGGCGGCCAACCTGCTGGGTATCAGCCTGCGGACGCTCTTCTACAAGCTCAGACGGTTGCCCGCGGCATAGACGTCCTTTCACTCCTCTTCGCGTGGAACTGATACCACGGCCGCGGACTCCCGAGCACACCTTGTAAGATCCTCGCAGCCTGAGGTCTCTGGTGCAGCGACCGAGCTCCGGATTTACCCTCGTCGAAGTCCTTGTGGCGCTGGTGGTGCTTGCTCTCGGCGTCCTGGCCCTCACTGGTTCTTCGGCTGTAATCAACCGCATGATCGGCCGGGGCAAGATCGAAACCCACGCGGCCATGGCAGCGGCTCGCCGAATGGAAGTACTCCGCCGGGTTGCCGGTTCCACCACACCACGCTGTAGCGCTTCGGAGTTCGCCAGTGGCGGCCCCACCCTCGAGAACGGACTCCTGGCGTCGTGGACCGTCCCTCCCTCCGGTTCCCTCCGCCGAGTTCGGGTAAGCGTCAGCTACCTGACGCTGCGTGGTCCCCGCTCGGCCGTGCTCGAGACCAGCATCCAATGCTGACCGGCCGAGTGCGGCAGGGATTTACCCTCATCGAGCTGATGATTGCCACGGTAATCACGGTGATGGTGCTGGGGAGCATTTATCAGTCGGTGCTGGTCACCCAGCGGGCCGCCCGGACTCAGGGCGAGCAGCTTGCTCTGCAATCCAGCGTTCGCGGCGCGGTGCTGCTGGTGCTCAACGAGCTGCGGGAGCTCAGTACGGTGGCGGAAGGAGCCGGTCACCGGAATGACATCCTGAGCATGAGCCCGGGTAGCATTTCCTACCGCGCCATGCGCGGCGCCGGCTTCACCTGCACCGCGTCCAGCCCTAATCAGCTGCGAATCAGCCGCACCGGTTTCTCCGGCTTCAGAGATCCTCAGCCCGGGAGAGACAGCCTGCTGCTGTATGCCGATAGTACCGGAACCGGATCGGTCCCAGAGTGGATACCACTGCCCATCATCGGCGTCTCAACCACAACGGCCTGTCCCGGCTCGGCTCCTGGCATTACGCTGACCACTTCCTCCAACGTCTGGCTCACTGGCAAGGCGGCAGGCCTTCCGGTGCGGATATACGAGCCCATGGAGCTCAGGGTCTATCAGTCGGAGGGACAATTCTGGCTGGGCACTCGTTCGATCAGCGCCGGAGAGGCAATCCAGCCGCTCTTCGGACCTCTGAGCAACCAGGACGGCTTTCGGCTCGACTACCTGGACCGAGCCGGTCGCCCGACCGCTACACCTTCTGCGGTTGGGAGCATCATCGTGAGTTTACATGGAGTGGGCCAAACGGCCGACGAGCAGCTCACCACCGAGGTGGTTCTTCGCAATGCCGCGCTATAGTGGCGGCGGAAGCCGCCAGGGCATTGCGCTCGCGGCCGCCATCTTCGCCCTGGCGGTCGTAGGTGGAATTGTCGCCGGCGGTTTTGGGATAGCGCTACTGGAACAGCAGAGCGGACGGAACACCTTGTTCGTCGTCCAGGCGTCGGAGGCGGCGGAGGCCGGTGTCTGGGAGTTGCTTCAGCAGGCGCCCAAGGCTGCGGTCGAATCCCTGGTGGTCGGCGGCGCGCCACTGAGCCTGGTCCCTGCCAGCCCGATCTCGGGTGTGGCCGTGCTGGGGCAAATCTCTCGAGTGGCCGATAATCTGTATCTGGTCCGCAGCCGGGCAAGCAGGGTCGATGCCGCTGGTGAGGTGCTGGCTTCCCGGTCGGTGGGCCTCTTGGCGCGCTGGAGTGGCGATACGCTTGACCAAGCCCATTTCCTGCTTCCTCTCCGGGAGCGCTCCTGGCTCCAACTGTACTAACTGCCAGAACTTGCACCACTGCTCGCGTTTGCTACGCCACTCCTGCATCCCGAGAGACCGTTTGCGAAAGAGAAGAAGCCGGTGGGAAGGGCAACTGCAGTAAGGCGGTTTTTCCCCGGTTAAATGGTCGCCGCGTAAGCGATTACCAAACTGCAATTTGTGTGGCACATCGGTTGCCCTCAGACTGCCAGATTCTCCTGACGCCTCTTTAACCAGCGGACACGTATGGGACTCTTCGGGCGCAAGGCGACGACGGTGGGGCTGGATATCGGCAGCGGCCTCATCAAGCTCGTCGCAATCTCGCACGCCTCCGGTGGCCCGGTACTGACCAAGGTTGCGTTCACCACGATCGCCAACGACGCCATCGTGGAAGGGGAGATCATGGACCCCGGGATCGTGGCCGAAGCGATCAAGGATTGCATGGCCTCGGCCGGGGTCAAGACCAAACACGTGGTGACGGCGGTCGGTGGTCGTGACGTGATCGTCAAGAAGATCGTCATGGATCGGATGCAGGAGAACGACGCCCGCGAAGTGATCCGCTGGGAGGCCGAGCAGCACGTCCCGTTCGATATGGACAATGTCGAGCTGGATTTCCAGATCCTGGATCCCGATGGTGAGGGACTCCAGATGACCGTGCTGCTGGTGGCGGCCAAGCGCGAGCTGGTCGAGCACAAGATCTCTCTGTTGGCTGATGTCGGGCTTCAGCCCAGCATCATCGATGTGGATGCGTTTGCGCTGCATAACGCGTTCGAGATCAACTATCCCGAGGCCATGAACGGGGTGGTTGGCCTGGTCAATATCGGCCACGAGAACACCAACATCTACATCCTGGACGACGGGGTTCCGGTGCTGACACGGGACATCCCGGTCGGCACCCGCCGGTTCCGCGAGGATCTCCAGCGGGAGCGGGGCCAGTCGGCCGAAGAGGCCGAGCAGCTGCTGCAGGGCAGTGGATCGACCGAAATCCCGGAAGGATTTCTCCAGACCCGCACCGAGGAGCTCGCGGTGGGCATCGAGCGGGCCGGAGCGTTCCTCCAGACCGCCAGCCGTTCGGCGGGCGGGATCGGACGAATCTTCATCACCGGTGGAGGCGCCCGGATTCCGCGGCTCAGCCGGGCCCTAGGTGATCGGCTCAAGATCCCGGTGCAGCTGGCCAATCCGATCGAGAAGTTGCAGGTGGCAGAAGGCGTCTTCGACACGATGCAGGTGGACGAGGTGGCTCCGCTGCTGATGCTGCCGATCGGCCTCGCCCTGCGCACTGCGGCCTGACCCCGACCAAGGGATCCGTCATCCAATGATCACCGTCAATCTCCGGCCCGGCCAAAAGCGGAAGCGCAGTGGCGGCAACCCGCTCAAGGGCCTGTTCGACAGCCTGAGCGGGCTGCGGGAGCTGGGCGCCAAGGTGAAGGACCCGCTCCTCATGGGCGCTGTGGGCGCCTGGGTGGTGGTGATCGCGGCCCTGGGCCTCATCTACCTCAATCAGGTGCGGCAGCTCTATACCCTGGAGCCCAGACTGGAGCAGGCCCGGAGTGAGCACCGCCGATTCAAGGCATTCCTGGCCGACAAGCGTCGCCAGGAGAAGATCCGGGATTCCCTGTTGGCGCAGATCACCGTCATTCGCCAGGTGGATGGCGACCGGTATATCTGGCCCCACCTGCTCGATGAAATCACCAAGGCCTTGCCGGCCTACACCTGGCTGGTCGATCTGGGGTTCACGGCTCCGGCGGCGCCGGCTCCGGTTCAGCCTGCTGGTGCCCCGGCTGACTCCATGGCGGACAGTCTGCGTCCTCCACCGCCTCCGGTGGTGTTCCAGATCAACGGTCGGACCATCGACATCCAGGCGTACACCAGATTCCTCCGCCAGTTGGAGGCCTCGCCCTGGATCGTTGACGTGGTGCCGGTTATGGCTCAGACGGTAGTCGAGAAGGAGCGCGCGATCACGGCATTCACCATCCGCGCCGCATACAACCGAGCCGACTCGGCCTATATCCGCACGGCTCCCTTCAGCCAGACGGTGAGGTAACCCATGGAGCTCTCCGGACCGAAGAGCACGCCTCTCCTCATGCTGCTGATGGCGCTGATGGTCGGCTACATCGGCTATACCGGTGCCGTGATCGACATGGTGGGCGTGAAGGGACTGGCGGGGAACAACGAGCGGATCGCGGCAATGCGGGATACCATCTCTCGCTTCGAGGCCGCCACCGACAGCGCCAAGAAGGAGCTGGCCAAGGGTACCGTCGCAGATGTGCGGAAGCGGATGGAGACTTATCGCGCCAGCCTGGTGCTGCTGCGCCGGCTGGTGCCGGAGCGGAACGAGGTCCCCAATCTGCTCGATGACATCTCCACCCGGGGCAAGATCCGCGGGGTGACGCTGTCCCAGGTCGTGCCGCAACCGGTGGAGGCGGGTCCGGCGCCCTTCGACACCTACAAGTACAACATGTCGGTGATCGGGCGCTACGATCAGATCGGGCAGTTCCTCGCCGACGTGGCGAGCCTGCAGCGGATCATCGTGCCCTACGATCTCATGGTGTCCGCCGCCAACAGCAGCGCCGCTCGAGTGCTGGGCGACAGCACCAACGTGCTGCTCGAGGCCCGGTTCCAGGTTCGGACTTACGTGAAGTCCCCCAGCCAGGAAGGAGAGGCCAGTGGCACGTAACGCCTTTGCGCTCGCTCTCCTGACCGCCATCGCGCTGGGGGGGTGCTCCCAGATCAAGGGAGTGCTTCAGGGAGACAAGGAAGAGAAGGCAGCGGAAGCCAGGCTGGCCGCTCTACGGGTCCGCACCGACAGCCTGCGGAAGGCCCGGCGGGTGGCTGACTCGCTGGCGCAGATCCGCTTCGTGGCCTGTTCTGATTCGCTCCGCGCGGTGCTGACCAAGCCACCGGTCAGCAAGGCCAAGAAGACTCGGAAGAAGCAGCCCAAGTTCGTGCCGCCGTCCGAAGAGCTGATTGTCAGCCAGGTGCAGACGGTGTGTGCCCCTGCGGGCGCTGCTCCCCCGGCGACGATGGCTATGGGAGACTCCTCCGCCAGGACTGCGGCTGCGGACAGCAGCAAGGCGCCGGCAGCGTCCCCAGCGCCGGCACAGCCAGCCGCTGCTGCAGCGAATGCTCCGGCTGAGGCTTCGCCGGCCCCAGCGACAGCCGCGGCGGCGTCGAGCGCTCCGCAGGACACCCCGGCGGCGGACTCGGCCAAGAAAGGCCAGGAGATGGACATGGTGCGGGAGACCTTCGCCTACTCCGGCGCCTCCCGCGATCCTTTCAACTCGCTCTTGAACATGGCCAAGAACGGCCCCGAGCTGGCCGATCTCCAGTTGGTGGGGATCTACCAGAACTTGCGGGCACCAGATGGCAGCATCGCCGTGTTCCGGGAGAAGGACGGAGGCAAGCGTCACAAGCTCCGTGCCGGTGACCAGGTCGGCCGCTCACGCCTGGTGCAAATCCGTGAACGGGACGTGGTATTCATGATCGAGGACTTCGGTTTTGAGCGCCAGGAAACCCTTTCTCTCCGGAAGCAGGAGGACGTAACCCCATGACCCGATTCTATCGCCTGATGGTCGCCACCGCAGCGATCTTCGGAGTGACCTCCGCGGCGCACGCGGATGGCCCCGCGAGCGGAGAGGTCACGGGCGTCAGTGTCCAAGCCTCACCCGGACGCGCCGACGTCCTAATCAACGTGCGCGGCGCAGTCGAGGTCCGCGATTTCATGCTGGAGAACCCGAGCCGGCTGGTGCTGGACGTGGTCGGGGCCAAGCTCAAGGGCAATCCGGTTGCCATGTACGATGGAGTGAAGCGTGGTGGGTTGGTCAACCTCCGCTACTCCCAGTTCGAGCCGAACGTGGTCCGAATCGTTCTGCATCTCGACCGTCCCCTGGACTACCATGTGGAGCGGGTCGCCGATGCTATCCGGGTGTCCTTTGGCACCGATCAGTCCTTCCTGGGCTGGTCTTCCAACGACCCTCAGCCTGCCAAGCGGACTGCCGTCAAGCCGGCGGCCCCGCGGGGTGAGCCCGAGGTCCGGTTACCGGCCAGCCGTCTGGCCCGGGCCAACAACTACGAGGAGCCCCGGATCACGGTGGTCTGGGACCGCGCCAACATTGCCGACGTCGTGGCTGGCTTCGCCGCCTTCAGCGGGCGCACCATCATCCTGGGCAAGGACATCAAGGGTGAGGTGACTGCCGAGATCCGCAATCAGCCCTGGCCCCAGGCGTTCCAGGCCATTCTGGCAGCGCAGGGACTCTCCGCTCAGGAGATGGCCGGCGGCATCATTCGGGTAGACAACCCCTCGGCTCTCGCTTCGCTGGATTCGCTGGAGCCGCTGGAGACCGCCATCGTCCGGATCAACTACGCCAAGGCCAAGGACCTGACCAAGAGTCTCGAGGGCAGCCTGACCAAGAGCCGGGGCAAGGTGATTGCAGACGAGAACTCCAACTCGCTCATCATCACCGACACTCGCAGCCGGATCGGGCCCCTGACCGAGTTCGTGCATGGGCTCGATATTCGCACCCCGCAGGTCTCGATCAAGGCCAAGCTGGTGTTCGTGGACCGGACCGACATCGAGGAGCTGGGTGTCAAGTACGATCTGGGCAACCAGAACCAGTTCTTCAACAAGCTGGTGCAGCGCTGCTGCGATCCTACCACGGGCGACAACTATGATCCCGACGTGAACATCGTGGATCTGGGCGGCAACTCGCTCTCCGCCCTCGGCAACGCCAACGGCGTGGTGGCCTCATCGGCCATCGATCTGATCTTCTCCACCGCCATCGGTGGGTTCACCCTCACCTC
>Ga0075421_100000652_pt1 | contig 37344 bp, 35 predicted proteins | sample SoiMetdeltSBSDD5_FD_75292 | JGI IMG/M metagenome (GOLD analysis project Ga0075421, IMG submission 75292) | Bulk soil microbial communities from a Populus tree surrounding site in Tennessee, USA - Soil MetaG P. deltoides SBSDD5 | ecosystem: Environmental > Terrestrial > Soil > Tree plantation... | reverse complement strand
CTGCGTCGGGACAAGACGGTCAAACAAGGTATCCAAGGCAAGCGCTTGCGCGCGGGCTGGAGCGAAGACTATCTCCTGGCCGTCTTGGCCCAATAAGATGCGATTGCCCTGCTTTTCACGCATGTTTATGCAACTTTTCTTCTTTTTCCCCTGTAGTACACTTCAGATATGCCTCCGCCAACCGACCGCGACCTGGTAATGAGCGCCCGGCGGGGCGAGGTGGAAGCCTATGGCGAACTCGTCCGGCGTTACCAGACCGCCGTCTTCAACGCCTGTTACCGTCTTTTAGGAAATCGTCACGAGGCGGAGGACTTGGCGCAGGAAGCCTTCATCCGCGCCTATGAACGCTTGGACACGTTTGATGCGGACCGGCCCTTCGGCCCGTGGATTCGGCGTGTTGCCGTCAACTTGGGCCTCAACCGGCTGCAAAGCGCCGGGCCGCCCGGTTTCTCACTCGACGACGAACGCGATGAGCCGCTCTCCACGCCGGAAGAAAGTCCCGAAGCCGCCCGCGAGCACGCCGAACGCGCCGAAGCGCTGCGCGCCGCACTCGCCTCGCTCCCGTCGCACTATCGGGCCGTCGTCGAGTTGCGTCATTTTCAGGAGTTAAGTTACTCTGAAATCGCCGCCGCGTTGCGCCTTCCGTTGAGCGATGTCAAAAGTCACCTATTCCGCGCCCGAAAATTGCTCGCCGAAAAGTTGAGGCCGCATGTCTAATCATCTTGACGATGTTCTCCTAAACGAATATCTGGACGATTCACTTGAGCGCTCGGCGCGAACCGACGTGGAAGTGCATCTGGCTCACTGCCCGGATTGTGCGACTCGGCTGATGGAGTTGCGGACGCTGTTTGCCGATTTGGAGAGCCTGCCCGATCTGCGCTTGGAGCGCGACTTGACCCCCACCGTTCTCGCCGTTGTGCGTCGAAGGTCTCGACCTCAGCCCTTCGCGGACTCGCCCGTCCTGCGTCTAATCTTCGTCCTTCAGGCCGTCGTCGCCCTCTCTCTGCTCGGTTTAGCTGCGCCGCTCGTCGCGCAGAGATTTCAGCCATTGATCACGTTCCAGTTCGGGGGACAGGTGTCCCTCGCCTTGACCAATCTATCAGCGACTCTCAGTGAGTCTTGGTCGGCGCTTCTGACCTCCGTCCAGAGTCTTATGACCGAGAGTGCCGCGCTCGTACAACCCATCCAAACGTCGCCCCTTGTCTCGGAAGCCGGCCTGATGATTTGTCTCACCGCCGTCTTTTTGTTGTGGCTGCTCGGGAATGGGTTGCTGCTCCGCCCGACGGGTAATGACAAGAGAAACCTGGTTTCTGGCTAAGACAGCCCCGCGCCTTCAGGAGTAAATCATGACTGAACTCATTCGCCCCATTCTCTTCTTCATTCTCATCACGCTCAGCCTGGTCGCTTTCTTCGTCGTCCTCAAAGCCTTATTCCCGCAGCGTCTAGCCAAGACCAGCGCCCTCGCCGATTTGCTGCCGGGCCGCGCGTTCCTGGTGGGACTCGTGAATTTCCTTTTCTTCGGCGCATTGACCACGGCCTTTCTGGGCCTCAACGACAAGTTCGGGGGAGGCCTGTTAGTCATCCCCGCTTTATTCTTTATAACACCGCTCACCATCGGACTGAGCTTTGGGCTTGGCGGAATCACGCAGCTCCTCGGACAGCGCCTCGCCCCGCAGAAGCCGGAACTCCAGCGAACCCTCTGGGGCACGCTCGCGCTCGGCTTTGGCTGCCTACTGCCAATTGTGGGTTGGTTCGGACTCTTGCCGTATACGGCCCTCCTTGGCCTCGGCGCGTTCATCATCAGCTTCTTCTACCGATTGCCCTCCACGTCCTAAAGCAAGTCACCCTTATAGGCCAAACTGGATTTGGACGCAGACCTTCGGCGCAGATACACTCAAATAAATTCTCAATACATCACGAAAAGGAGCCAGCATCCTGAGCGGAGCCCTGCGCCTTTTGCAGGGCGCAGTCGAAGGGTGCGTTTCCCTAACGGGGCCTGGGTTGGAATCGCATCCTTCGACTGCGCACGGAAAAGTACCGTGCTCCGCTCAGGATGCTGGCGTGAGGTACTGATTCTTTAAAATCTGCGTTCATCTGCGGAAATCTGCGTCCCATGCTTGCTCGCAACTTTTCCTAGCTCTCCCCTGTAATACTTGCTAGACCAAAACTCAATCACCTCCAGAAAGGCAGGTATTACCCATGGCCAACATCTCAGCTTTCTTCGGCATCCTCCTATTGCTCGGCCTCGCATTTCCAGGCTTGCTCACCGCCTGGTGGCTGCTCTTCCCCGCGACGGTCGAACGCGCGCGGCTGCGAATTGAGCGTACGCCCTGGCGCTGCTTTTGGTTAGGCGGCGTCATGACCGCGATCCTCCTCATCCCCATCGTCACGTTGCTAGCGCTCCCGTTCGGGCCGGCGAAATTTGCGGGATTCGTCATGATCTCCATTTCCCTCACCATCGCCAGCCTCGGAGCAGCGGGCATCGCCGCGAAGATGGGCGAACGGCTCACGAGTCGTTCGAGTAACCTATCGTCGGTGGGCGCATTCGTGCACGGCGCGATTGCGCTTGAACTCGCGGCAATCTTTCCCGTCCTCGGTTGGTTCATCTTCATTCCGCTCACCATCGTCACCGCGTTAGGCGCGACCGTCTTCGCGCTGCTGCATTGGGTTCCGGCGCCGCAGCGTGCAACGCTCCCAATCTCCACCGAGACCACGCTGCCTCAGGCCTAACCGATGCCTAAGAACGCGATCACGCGCCGCGATTTTTTGCGCCTCGCCGGACTCGTCGCCGCGGGTGCAACCGTCTCAGCCTGCACCTCCGTCTACGACAAACTCGCCGGCGATCCCAAGCCACTGATCGATTGGCCTTCGATAGACGATAACTTCCGCCTCCTGAGTCGTCTGACCTTTGGCTCGCGCGTCGAAGAACGTCAGCGCGTCGCCGAGATTGGCGCGCAAGCGTGGATCGAGGAGCAGTTGGCTTACGAATCTATTCCTGATCACTCTCTCAACCTGCGTCTGCAAAAATTTGAAACGCTCACCCTGAGCGCGACCGAAATCGCGGACTGGAGTGGGGAGCTATTCGACAACGAAAATCAAGACTGGGCCCCCACCGAACTGCGGCAAGCGACGCTCCTTCGACAAGTCTACAGCCACCGCCAACTGTATGAAGTCATGGTCGAGTTCTGGACGGATCACTTCAACATTAGTACCGCCAAAGGTGACGGCTGGTTCCTCAAGACCGTGGACGACCGCGAAGTCATCCGCAAGCACGCACTTGGCAAGTTCCGCGACCTGCTGTGGGCCTCGGCTCACTCGCCCGCGATGCTCGTCTATCTCGACAATCAAGTGAATCACAAGGGCGCGCCCAACGAGAACTATGCGCGCGAGCTGATGGAACTGCACACGCTCGGCGTCCAGGGCGGCTACACTCAACAAGATGTAATGGAACTCGCGCGCTGCCTGACGGGTTGGACGGTGAAAGATAGTTTCTGGCGCGGCGATTTTGAGTTCAAGCCTGAGACGCATGACGATGGAAGCAAGACCGTCTTAGGCCTAACGCTCGAACCTAATGGTCAACGTGAAGCCGAGCAAGTGCTCGAGGTATTAGCGACACATCCGTCCACCGCGCGTTTCATCGCCACTAAACTCGTCCGCCGTTTCATCGCCGACGAGCCGCCGCCCGAACTTATCGAACGCGCGAGCGCCGTCTTCACGCAGACGGACGGCGACCTCCGCGCCGTGCTGCGCTCAATCTTGCTGGATGGTCTTGTCACTAAGAATGCGCTCGCGCAACCAAAGTTCAAACGGCCGGTCAACTTCATCACGTCGGCGTTACGCCAACTCAACGCGTACACCGAGGGCGGGGAGGCCCTGCACGATTATCTCTCGCGTTTGGGACAGCAGCATTTCACCTGGCCCACACCGGACGGTTTTCCTGACCGAGCGGCAGCTTGGCGCGGCAACTTAATGCCCCGCTGGCAGTTCGCGCTTGCGCTCGCGCAAAATGAGATCGAGGGGACGCGCATTAACTTGCCAGAGTTGATGAAAGCTGCGAAAGCACGCAGGACATCCGAGATGGTTGACCAACTCGGCACCCTCCTCCTCGGTGCACCGCTCCCCGCCCAAACGCGGGACGACTTAATCGCCGCGCTCCACAAGGCTGGCGCTCAAGATGATGAGTCGCTTCCATCAATCATCATCGCCGGGCTGGTCGCATCGCCCGCGTTTCAATGGAGATGAAAAAGTGACAAGTGACGCGTGACACGTGACACGTGAACACCTGACACTTAATCACGGATCACGCGTCACTCGTCACGCCTCACGAAAGGAAAACTCTCATGAACACCCTCTCCCGCCATGACTTTCTCCGCTCGGCCGCCGTGCTCACCGGCGCGGTCGCGTGGCCCGCGTGGATGCCGCGTTTGGCGTTCGCCCCGGCCCAAGCCGCGCCGCGCGGCGACACGCTCGTCGTCGTATTTTTGCGCGGGGCCGCCGACGCGCTCAACCTCCTCGTCCCGCACGGCGAGGCCGCGTACTACGCGCACCGGCCCACGCTTGGCATCCCGTGCCCGGACGATAAACGCACCGCCGCCGATAAGCGCGCGATTGATCTTGATGGCTTTTTCGGCCTGCATCCGAATCTGCGTCCGCTGCTCTCTGCCTGGCAAGCTGGACATTTAGCGCCCATCCACGCGTGCGGCGCGCCGGACGAATCACGCAGTCACTTCAAGGCGATGGAATTAATGGAGCGCGGCGTGGACGACGAACGTGGCCCGGCCTCCGGCTGGATCGGCCGGCACCTGGCGACGCTCGACACCGGCAATCACTCGCCGCTGCGCGCCATCGGCTTGGGCGCACAACCACAGCGCAGCATCCAAGGTCCAGTTCCGGCCTCAGCCTTGCGTTCCATCACCGACTTTCACATGGGCGGCGATCAACGCGTGCTGGCGCAAATGCAGGCCGCGCTCGCCTCACTCTACGCGGGCGATGATCCGCTCAGCGTCATCGGTCAGGAGACATTAGAAATTTTGGATACAGTTCAAGCGCTCGATCCGCTCGGCTATCAACCGGCGACCGGCGTGAAGTATCCCGAATCCGAATTCGGTGTGGGCTTACGGCAGATTGCGATGTTGATTAAAGCCGAGGTCGGTTTAGAGGTCGCGGCGATTGATGTGGGCGGTTGGGACACGCACTTCGCGCAGGGTGCAAGCGAGGGACTGATGGCCGGACTGCTCAAGGATTTGGGCGAGGGCTTAGCCGCCTTTCACGCCGACCTGTTCGATTACGCCAACCGGCTGACGGTTGTGACGATGTCCGAATTTGGGCGGCGGGTGCAGGAGAATGGCAGCCTGGGCACCGATCATGGTCATGGGAGTTTGATGCTGCTGATGGGCGGCAACGTGATGGGGAGCAAGATTCACGGCGTGTGGCCGGGCCTCGCCGAGGGGCAACTCGTCGGTCCCGGTGATTTGGCCGTGACGACTGATTACCGTGATGTCCTCGCCGAAGTGTGCGTGAAGCGCTTGAACAACCAGGCGGTCGCAGAAATCTTTCCCGGCTATTCGGCGAGGCTGAGGGGGTTTTTGAAGTAAGTTTGGCCCGGCTGGTTCAATGGGATTCTAGATTAATCACGAATGGCACCCCGGCTTCGCGGTGCGGGCCGGGGTGCCATTCGTGATTGCTTTCTCTGCCTAATCGGGATAGATGTGATTAGACCTGATAAAGCTGGATGAGGTTACCGCACGTATCATCCAAGACGGCCACGGTCGCTGGCCCCATTTTTGTTGGCTCCTGCGTAAACTTCGCGCCCAGCTTTTTCAGTCGGGCATATTCTTTTTGAATATCATCAACCGCAAAAGCCGTTATCGGTATTCCATCTTTAACCAGAGACGCTTTGAGCGCTTTCATGGCCGGATACTCGGCGTTTGGCTCAAGCAGCAACTCGGTGCCGTCCGGCTCGTCGGGTGAGACAACGGTTAGCCACCGAGCGCCTTCTCCCAAGGGAATATCATGCTTTTTTACAAAACCCAAAATCTCCGTATAGAACTTCAATGCTTTATCGTAATCGTCTATGGGTACACTGCTTAATTTAATTTTCATCTCAGCCTCCGGTGTATGATTTGCCTGAAATTTAGGTTCATTAATAGAGTCACTCCCGCGCCGGTTCACTGCACGCTGGGATCATAACAGACAAGTTCGACTTCATTGCCTTCAGGATCGAAGAAGTACAAGGATCGCCAATGCACCCACGTGTGCTCCGCGGTGCTGACGGTTAGTCCCAGCGCTTCCAGCCGCTCTTTCTCAGCTTGATAATCGCTCAAGGCGATGGTGAAAGCGAAATGATCCACGGTCCTCATTGCCGCGCTTAATCCTTGATAACCGATCTGGTTTTTCCGGTCGAAGAGCGCCAGGATTTGTGTGTGGCCCCCATAGCCCTCGGCGATCTTGAAGAAGGCGATCTCTGAGGAGCGCTGCATCAACTCCAGGCCCACGACCTTTTCATAGAATTCCTGCATCCGATCCAGGTCGTTCACCCGGAGCGCGATTTCACCTAACGCTTTGATTTTTCTTTCGGACATGGTGACCTCGTGGGGCTGAAATCTTTCTTGATTACCGGGGTTTTTTAACCGCAGAGAACGCGGAGAGCGCAGAGAAATCCGGGATCTTCGATGTTTGACAAGTTCCAATTTTTTGGATCAGGGGCATAGCTAAGGGCTGGAACTGAGACGCGCACTTTTAATTACCTAACGTACTAACAGTAGTATACCGGCTGTTCCAAATATGAGTCCAGCCAAGAGTAAAGTTCGTTCTATGATAGCCTGCCTCTCCGTCAAATTTACTAGGCGAAATGGCACTGTTATTATCTCAATCGTAGCCAAGAGAATGTATGGAAGGAACGGCGGCACAATGAATATTATCGGAACTGTGACCAGTGAAATAAAGAGAGCGATTACTCCAGTGCCAAGCAGTAATCTAAATAAGTCTCCCGCATTCATGAGTAAAGACCAGAAAAATGCAAAACCCAATATAGCTAAAGCCGGTATCCACCAGAAACTATAGAGCCATGACTGAATTCTGTTTGCAGACTCTGCCGCCCAGAAAGTTAGCTTGTGCTCACTCAGCCAACTGTGGAGATTAGCATCCCATTGTTCGAGGCGTTTCTTGCCAATTACACCTGCACCGCTCAGCCATAAGCCGAGTATAGAGAAGATAATTCCAGCATTTTGCTTTGAACTGCTGCTCAAGTGAATGCTGTCCAGTATCTCATGGTAAGAAAGCATCAAAGGTATGATACAAAGAACCATTACTATGAGAACAGCCACTATGGTTAATACCCGTGGGTCATTCTCTCCTGTTGAAGTGGCACGTAGTGCTGCTGCCAAGAACAAGCCGATAACCACTATCACAAGAAGCAAGACTAATATCTCTTCTGTATTGCTCATATTGATAATTATCCCTCTTGCCTAATAGCTTGTAGGCGACAACCTCACCACCTAATCGCCCAAATTAATTTAGGTGATTGTACATTCTCTCCACACTCTCCGCGCACTCTGCGCTTAAAAACTCACACCGTCTTCTCTCTCGAAATCCTCTTCAATCCTCCACCAGTTTAATCGCCACTTCGATCTTCCATTTCGACTTGCGGGGTTCAACCTTGGGGTCGGTGAGATAGGATTCGTAGCGCCCGCGAAAGTTATCACCCTGCTCGGTATCCCAGCGGTCGAAGTCCAGACCTTTGGCCCGCACCCATTCGATCAAGGCTCAATGTCTTCTCGCTCGAATGACCAGGAGAACGCCTTCGCGCTGGGGTTGATGCAAGTGTAAGAATCAAAACCCATGTGCAGGTTGTGTTGGATAGTGCTCACACACCTACCGCACTGAGTGTAACTCTTCTTTTATTTTGTCTGCGACGAACATTTTCAGCAGTGACTGATAGGGAACATCACGCTTGTTGGCTAGAATCTTCAACCTTTCAATCATCGCCTCCGGTAGACGGATCGAGATCGTGCGCGTGGTTGGACGCAGATTGGGGAGATTGATTGACTGTGCTTTGCTCCAATCCAGATAATCGGCTGAGTCATGCGCTGACCAAAAGCTGCGCTCTTGATCTTCGTTTTCAAACTCCGGTATCTTCTGCATCCGCTTCTTCTGTTTGGGCATATTGATACTCCTTCCTTTGATCTCGACTGATAATAGATCGTTGTCTAATTCCGCCGCTTCAAACAGCGAGTTGGCTTCCAGGTCTGGTAGCCTGCTAGGTGGCCTTGAGATGCTTGAAGTCTTCAGGTTGTAGGGTCGTGCGTCTCACGGGTTTTCGGTGGAGCAGATCTTTGCGGATCGCGAGGACGAATTCGCCCACCGCTTTTTCTTTCTCCGCGTCGAGTTGTTTTTGATCGGTCGGAACCAGTGCCAGAAATTTATAGGCTTTCTGAATGACCTCATCCGGACAATAGAGCCAACATAAATTGAGTTGTTGCAAGAAACTTTCTCGCAGCGCCTGGTCGAACGAGTCGGCATAGAAGCCTCGAAGGGTTTTGATTAACTCCACATACCTTTCTTCTTTACGCTTATACTCTTCTTCAATCCGCTTGCTGTGCTCATTGAGAAATAAAGTTACAAAGCCGGTCACCAGCGTAATCACGATACCGGCGACTTGGATCATTGTGTCAATCGTTGATTGTGACATTTTTTGTCCTCGAATGCGTACTCTGTCGCGGTAAAAGCCTACACCCTCTTCTCGCTCTAGTGTTTACTCCGCTTCACCGCCTGAAGGCTCGGTTCTCTGCCGTGGCAACACATCCGTGTCCGCTTCATCCGGCAGCTTGAGGACAAGCGTATTACCGGAACTCGTGTTCAGCGCTTGTAAAAGGCGTAATTGTAAGAGCGCCGGGTTATTCTCTAAAAGTTTCGCGGTGTTGGCCAGATTGCGCAACGCGGCGCTTTCGCCTCGGGCGCGTTCCAAAGCGGCCAGCCCTTCCTTGCGGGCGTTCACCACTTGGGAAAAAATATTCTTCAGTTCGCCAGGGAACATGATGTCCTTGATCCCAACGGATAACAAGTCAATGCCTAACTCCGCCGCTTTCGGCTTGGCCGTTTCAAACAACGCGGCGGCGATTTCCTGACGTTTGGCTAATAAATCATCAATCGGCAGCGCGGCGACTAAATCCCGCAACTGCAATTGCAGGATCAGGTACAACGCTTCTTGATAATTGCTCATCTCATTGACAACTCGATACGCGTCTTCGATCTTGAACGTCATCGCCAGGCTGATTTTTATCCCGATATTATCCGAACTCAAAACTTCCTGCCCGACGATAGACACCGCGCGGGCGCGCATATCCACTTTATAAATCGTGTGGCTGAGGCGGTTATACCAATGCTGACCGGCGGGTAAAATCCGTTGAAACTTGCCGTGGCGATAGAGCAAGCCGCGCTCGTATTCCAAGACGATGAACTGGCGGATGTTCAGCGCATACGTCAGGCCGATGAAAGCGACGGTAACAATCAGTAGGGCAATGAGCAGATTGATGATTTCAGGCATGGTGATAGTTCCTCTGAACTGGAAGCTCTATCTCAAAGGACTCCAGACGCTCAGCGGAGGTTTGAACCTGCAGGGCTAATTGTCTGTTGCCCGAGGGCCTAGCCCTTTGAGATAGAGTAAGCGGGGAGTTGAACCCCAGGTGTTGCCACCTTTACCGGGTTGGTGGGGGGCAACTGTAAAGCCGAATAAGAGATTCTTACTTGGCTACCGGCTCTCCCCACAAGGCGATTTTAGCATATCCAATCCAGCCGAGGCGCCGGCTTTAGTAGATGACGCAGTAAAGCTTGCGAGCGGTGATTTGGCCCGTGGTGGAATTGATGAGCATGTGTGCCTCGTAGAGGAATGGTTCGGGAATAGATGGCGGCGCGGTTGGGGAAAACTGCTCAGTGGGCTGGGGCAGAGGGGTAGCCCGGCGGGGTCGCAGTTGCACATACCAATAGGTTGTGTCAGGCGAGATTGTTGCGTTGTCAGGCGGAGTGGGGCCGGAGACACAACCGCCCGGGACCGGCGCCCCATCAAAAATGTCTTGGGCTTCACGACCGGCGACCGACCGGACCTCGACGGTTTCCCATGCGGAGAAATTGTGCGAGGAGGTGTTAGGTTCCAGCGCCTGCCAGGCAACATCAATCGCCTGTTGATCGTCGAGGGAGACAGTCGTGGTTGAGCAGGCCGCGAGTATCAAAACCAGACAAGCCAGTAACGTGCGCATTGTTTATCCCTCCTGGATTTTCACCGAGCCAAGTACAGTGGTTGCACCATGCGCTACCAAGCTGGAAGCGCCTTCGACAAAAAGTCCCTGATAGCAAACCAGGGGCATTTTTCTTTTTCGCGCCGGCCTGTTCAATGACTCGCGCGATAATCTGCCACGGCCTCATCAATTGCGCGTCGGGCGATTCCAGCAAGTACGGGATTGGTGCTTTGATAGTAAGGGAGGGCAATCAGTCCGAAGGTCAATGCCCAGCCGCGAGCGCGGGCCCAAGTCGCGTCGTCAACGTTTAGGATGGCGCGGAAGGCGTCTCGGGTTTCGGCAGATAGGCAGAGCCACGCGGCCATCACGTCGCAGGCCGGATCGCCCACGCCCAGACATCCGAAGTCAATCACGGCGCTAAGCCGCCCGCGTTGGGCCAGCAGATTCCCGGATTGCAAGTCTCCATGAATCCAGACGGGCGGACCGTGCCAAACTGGCGCTTCGATAGCAGCGTCCCACACGGCGGTCACCGCGTCGGTATCAAGCATGCCCTGCAAAGTTTTAATCGCGTCACGCGTGCGCGCGTCTCGTATGGTCAGCGGTTCACCCCGCGCAGAGTTGTGCTCCCCGGGCGGCGGCCCACCGGTCGCATCAATCCGTTGCAGCGCGGCGATGAATTGCGCCAGATCAATCGCCGCTTGGCGGGGATCCGCGAGTCGTTCGAGGGTCGCGTTCTCGCCTGCGAGCCACGGATAAACCGACCAATGCCAGGGATAGCCCTCGCCAGGTTCACCCTTCGCGATTGGAACAGGGATGGCAAGCGGAAGGAATGGAGCAAGCTTGGGTAGCCATGCGTGCTCTTTGTCCACTTGCCCGATGGCCCAGTGGATGCGGGGCAGTCGCACGGCCATATCGTCGCCGAGCCGATAGAGTGCGTTGTCGGTGCCGGCGGATGGGACCGGTTCGAGGGGAAGATCGGCCCACTGCGGAAACTGCGTTGCGAGCAACCGGCCGACGAGTGAGGTGTTGGTCTCTACCTCGTCGGCGTGCATCTTGCCCGTGGACATCGTTCTGCTCTAGGATTGTTTCTGCCGACAGGCGGCGCAGGTGTTTGCTAAGCGCGGTATCGGCTTTCCGCAATAATAGCAGGCAGTTTTTATTTGTCTGGCGTACTCGGCCTGGGTCATTTCAACCTTGGCGTCCCGCGAAGTGTCTTGGAGACAGCCGGGGCAAAACCGGGTTTCTTCTCCAATCGGCGAAAGACAGTAGGGGCAGAGAATTAAGATTTCGGAAGGGCTGCTCATCATGACCTCCGTTCAAGCCTGTGACTATTTCTTCCCCGCCCACTGTGATTTCAATCCTCGGCCAACTTGATCGCCACTTCGATCTTCCATTTTGACTTGCGGGGCTCCACCTGGGGGTCGGTGAGATTCGGTCGTTTATCTATTTTGGGTTTGCCGATGGTGGTCATGCGGCCTCCTTTATGTTCCGGTCATTTCTGGCGGCCAGCAAATAATCGCCGGGCAGGCGGGCGACTTCATTGAGTTGATCTCCAAATCTCCATTCTGCTTGACTTGGCCGTTCCTCCAGCAGTTCAATGCGCAGCCCGGCTCGGGCTAAGGCGGTGACCACATCCCCCAAAGGCCAGGTGAATTCGTATTTCTTCTCAACCGCATTTTCTGCCCCGGAGAAATGTGACCAGCCCGAATATATTTCCGGTTTGCGCCCGAAGTAATCGGTGACCATCTTGACCTGCCCGTCTTGCACTTCCAGACAACCCATGAGCGGATGCTCCTCCTCAAGGAGGAGTTGCCCGGCAGGTTTCAGCAGTTGGGCGATGATTTTGGCCCAGTGCGGCAAATCCGGGAGCCAGACCAGCGCGCCGCCGCCCGTAAACACAATATCAAACTTCTCGGCCAACAAGTGGGGTGGGAGGGCGTAGATGTCCGCTGCGATAAAGCGGACCGGCAAACCGGCGGTCACTGCTTTCTGTCTCGCCAGCTCGATTTGTTTTGGGCTAAGGTCAACGCCGGTTGCCTGGGCGCCTTGGTTGGCCCATGAGAGCGTGTCCTCTCCGGTCGCGCACTGTAAGTGGCAAAGTTTCAATCCCCGGACATCACCGGCGATCTCCAGGATTCTCTCGCTCAGGCGGCAGCCTCCCCGGGCGAAAAATTCTGCCGGCTCCAGGCCTTTTTCCCGGACTTCCGCGATCTCATCCCACGCCCGACGATTCTGATCCGTGTATTTTGCAGTTTCGGTCATAGGCTCTTTTATTTGTTCACCGAACGTTCGGCTTAACCCTCTTCCACACTTCAAACTCTACCCTCACTCCATCTTTCCAGCGTGAATTCGTCCAGGTGTCTCCCTCGAGTTCATATTGAAATTCGTAGCGCTGGCTGATCATGCTGGGCTGAGAGGCGTATGAAGGAATTTCGGCATAGCGGTCATTCTCTACAAAATAGTCACCACCGCCGGCGGCATAAAACGCGCCCTTGGAGCTGGTGATAAAGCTAAATTTAGTTTCGGAAAGTACTTTCAGGGATTTTACTTCTGCTTCTTCATAATTTATGACGGTGTTGTTTTCATCCACAAAAGAACCGGAAACCAGTTCCCAAGCGCCAACGAATGGGTTGGAGGAGTTGCTCATTAAAGTGCTCCTTAGTTTAAGCGACTAGACTTATACCAATGGATCCTTTTTTAAATCACGAATGACACGAACCGCAAAAACCGCGCGAATACCACGAATTTCTTTTGGTTTATTCGTTATATTCGGCCCATTCGCGTTATTCGTGATAAAAATCCTCGGAACTGAGTGAGTCCTGTGCGATTAAAACCTACAGTGTCTTCTCACTCGAATGGCCGGGGAACGCCTTCGCACCAGGGTTAATGTAAGTGTACGCGTAATTGACCGCGACCGTGGCCTGGGCATAGCCCATCACGATCAAGTTCAGCGGCTCGACGCCCTCCGTCGCGGCGATATCACCGGCGGCGTACACGCCCGGCAAGTTCGTCTCCTGCCGAATGTTTGTTTTGATGTAGCGCCGGCCCACGGTCTCAAAGCCCCAATCCCGGATCGGGCCCATATCCGCGTTGAAGCCCAAGTTCAGCAGGACGTCGTCCACTTCGATCTGCTCATCCTGCTTGGTCTGATTGTTGAAGATCGTCGCGCCAATGATCTGGCCGTCGCCATGCACGTCCTTCAACTCGTAGAACAATTTGATTTCCACCGGCGATTCTTTCAACTCGGCGACCGAGGAGGGGTGCGCGCGGAACTGGTCGCGGCGATGGATGAGCGTGATGTGCTTGGCGTAATCTTTTAAGTTCAACGCCCAGTCCACCGCGCTATCGCCGCCGCCGACGATTAACAGCCGCTTCCCCCGAAAGATGGCTTTCTCTTTGACAAAGTAATGCACGCCCTCGCCCGGATAATTATCCACGTGCTCGATCCCGATCTTCTTCGGCGAGAACGCGCCGACGCCCGCGCAGACGACGACCGTTTTGGTGTGATGTTTGGCCCGCTGCGTCTCGATCACCCAATGGTCCTCGACGTGATACAACTTCGTTGCGCGTTCGTCCAGACACAGTTTGGGCTTCCAGCGATCAATCTGCTCCATCTGTTCTTTGACCAAGTCGGCGGCCAAAATCTTGGGGAAGCCGGGCACGTCGTAAATCAACTTTTCCGGATAGAGCACGGTGAGTTGACCACCGGCCTCCGGCAGCGCGTCAATGATCTTGCAGCTCATCTCGCGCATCCCGGCGTAAAACGCGCCGAACAGACCGGTGGGACCGGCGCCCAGAATGGTGACATCGTATAAACCGTTATTACCGTTCGTGTTATCGGCTGGCATGTGAAATTTAACCTCCTGGTTTTACATTTCCCCTATCCGCGGCTGAGCAGCCCGAGCGCGCGTTCCATGAGTTCCTGGCCGTGGGCCGGCTCCAGCATTGATTTGCGGAAAATAAAGGCGAAGCTCATTTGATCGGCCAGCGTGCTGACGCCGACCGTGCGCTCATAGGCGGACGAGTTGACCAGCGGCCCGTAAAAGGCTTCCACCTGCAGCGCGCCGCTGCGCTCCGGGATGGGAAGACGGCCCAGGTTCGTGATCGAAAAATCGTATTTGACCGGTCTTCCGAAGAAGAACGGCAGCATCAGTTCAAGGTCACCGCGTGGAATCTGGGTGAAGATTTTCGAGAACATGAGCGGCATAAAGAATAACGCTTCGTCCCGCGAGCCATGGCTTAAATTTTTTTTGAATTCCCGGGCGATGTCCCAGAAATTCCTTTCAGGCGCGCAATTCACCGTGGTCTCGACTATCGAGAGGAATCCGCCGGAGGTCTCACCCACGGGCGGCGACAGGCGTGACCGCAGGTTGACCGGGCTAGAGATCGTCCGACTATGGGACTTTGTTGCTCCATCAATAAAAGCCCGCAACCAGGCCGTGCACACCGCCGCATGGACGGAGACCTGCTCCTTTTTGCAGCGGGCTACCAAAGCCGCTGTTTGCGAAACGGTCAGCCTTCCAGGCAGGATGATAAATTGTTGCTCCGGGGGTGGATTTTCGGCGGATAGGTTCTGCGTTGGCAGTAGATCGGCTGGCTTTGGCGGCGACAAGCGCCGGCGAACTTTTCCGAGCAAGATATGTGCCCGGAGCATGGCAACCGCGAAGCCCACTTTTCGTTGCAACTGAGGATTGGTCAAAACCGCGTGGGGGATCAGCGCACTGGTCGGCGGCGGAGCGGAGAGGGGAGCCAACTCAAGCTGCGGATCGCCTAAGACCTGCAAAAGGTCTCGCAGGAAAAACATGCCGGACATGCCATCGCAAATCCGGTGGTGGAAAGTCGCTACCAAGTCGAAACCTTCTGCACGCTGGAGTAACGTGAACCGGGCAAATGGTCCGGACTGGTCAGAGAAAGGCTCGCGCAATTCCGCCTGGGCGATTTCGATCCACTCGCCGTCGCCGCAATCCGCGCGGCCGGGGTCTCCGTTGAACCCCGGCACGCGCGTGCCCGACCACGACGGTCGGGCCGCGCGGACGGAGAGTGGAAAGAGTACCTCATTACCTGAGGTGGCTGCCGTCGGCGCCAACGCCGGATGCCTGACTCGAACCCGGCTCAAGGCAGTGCTCAACTGCTCAACCGAAACCTCCCCTCGCACCCGCACCATCATCGCAAAATTTGGACTTAACACGCTGCCTCCGGTCGGCTCAGTATATCAAGAAGCAGGAAAAGCGGGAGAGCCAAGGGTGAAGACTCTCCCGGTATAATAGCCTTATGAAAATCCTTACCGTGGATGTGGGCACGGGGACGCAGGACATTTTTCTGTACGACTCGGCCCTCAACCTGGAAAACGGTTACAAGCTGGTGATGCCCTCGCCGACGATGAAGGTGAGCCGCCAACTGAAAGCGGCCACGCAGCGGCGCGAGACGGTGCTGCTCACCGGCTACTTGATGGGAGGCGGGCCAAGCCAGTGGGCGGCGCGCGATCACATCCTGGCGGGCGGCACGTTATATGCGACGCCCACCGCCGCGCGCACTTTCAACGACGATCTGGATTACGTCCAAAAAGAAATGGGTGTGCGCCTGGTGAGCGACGACGAAGCCCGCGCGCTCAACGGCGATGTCGTTCGGCTTGAACTGAAGGATTTCGATTTCCCAGCGATTGCGGACGCGTTCGCGGCCTTCGGCTTTAAACTGGACGTGGACGCAGTGGGGGTGGCGGTCTTCGACCACGGCGATGCGCCGCCCGGTTACTCCGACCGCCAATTCCGTTTTGATTATCTCGACGCGCGCTGCCGCGCTGAGAATCGACTCTCCGCGTTTGCCTATCGCGCGGAGGCGATTCCCGAGAGTATGACGCGGCTCAAAGCCGTGGCGGATTCTGTACTTACCCAAAAGGTAGACTGCCCACTCATGGTCATGGATACCGCTCCCGCCGCGGTCCTTGGGGCCACGTTCGATCCTCAGGTTGCGGAATCCCTCCGGGGGCAGACACTCATCGCCAACGTCGGCAATTTCCATTGTCTAGTTTTTCGATTGGGGCCGGGCGGAATCGATGGCATCTTCGAGCATCACACCGGCGAGGTGACGCGCGAGAAGCTGGACAATTTCATCACCGCGCTCGCCGACTCGACGCTTCAGCATCAGGACGTGTTCGACGACATGGGCCACGGTGCGCTGGTATATGATTCCACGCCGATGCGCGCGCCATACTTTCTCGCGGTCACCGGTCCGCGCCGCCGGCTGCTGCGCAACTCGCGCCATCGCCCCTATTTCGCCGTGCCTTACGGTGATATGATGATTGCCGGGTGCTTCGGCTTGCTCTCCGCGTTGGCTGAGGCCTATCCCGAATTTTCCGAACCGATCCTTAATTCCCTTGGTGGTGCGACTGGGGCCGCGCCGTGGGAAGAATCTTAAACTGGAGTACCTATGAAAACACAACGTTGGCTTATTCTGCTGGGATTGATCATCTTTACTCTTGCTTGTTCGTTGCCATCCAAGCTCAGGCGCACACCGCCGACGGCGACTCCGGCTCCGACCTCGAACGCCGAGAGCCGCCAGCTTAAAACCTTTGAGGCCGCGTGGGAGGCCGTACGTGATCAATATGTCCGCGTGGATTACAACGGCGTGGATTGGGAAGCCATCGGCAATGAGTACCGGGCTAAGGTGGAAGCCGGGCTGGACGACGAGGCCTTCAATCAGCTTATGCGGGATATGGTCGCCGAACTGCCCGCGGGCCAAGCCAGTTTTCAAACGCGCGCCGAACGGTTGGAGGCGGAGACGGTTGATACGAGCAACTACGAGGGCATTGGCGCTTTCATTGCCTTCCGCGAAGCGCCCGAGCCGCACGTCGTGATTTTATCGGTCATCAAAGACTCCCCGGCCGAAAAAGCCGGCTTGAAAGCGCACGACAACATTTATGCGATTGACGGTGAGCCGGTGCATGAGGACGAAGCGGAAAGCGTCGCCCAGCGCATTCGCGGCCCGGCTGACAGCTCGGTCACCCTCACCATCCAAACGCCCGGCAGTCAACGCCGGGAGGTGAAGATTCCTCGGGGAAAGATCACCGCGACCGATAACCTGCTGGGCAATCGTAATGTTGCCTTGAACATTGCCTACTATCGCCTGCCCGTCGTCGCCGACGTGGACACTGCGGATCTCATCGCCCAGGACTTGATCGCGAGAGCCTCCACCGGCGACATGGAGGGGATCATTCTGGATTTGCGGATCACGCATTCCGGCACGAGCGGCTGGCCGCTCGATCAGATGCTCACGCTTTTCGGCAACGGTAATTTAGGTCAGTTCTACACGCGGACGGTGACCGAAACGCTCACGGTTGAAGGCCAGGACGCTGGCGGTTCGCAAACCTTGCCGCTCATACTTTTGATTGGTCCGGATACGGAAGGCTCGCCGGAAATTTTTGCGGGCGCGTTGCATGGCTCACGCCGCGCAACGCTCGTCGGGCTGCCCACGCCGGGTGATGTGGAAGGCTTCAGTGAAGTGCTACTGCAGGACGGGTCGCGGCTGTTTGTTGCCACCTCGTCCTTCCGTACGCGCGATGGCAAAGACCTGGCGGAGACCGGGCTGGCACCGGATGTGAAGGTGGAGGCGGATTGGGATCAGATTACGCCGGAGGAAGATCCGGTGCTGGTGAAAGCCTTGGAACTGGTGTTAAAGTGAAGGATAAAACAACATGACGATTTCGAAGAACCGACGCTACCTCGAGGCCCTCACTCAACGCGTACTCGTCTACGACGGCGCCATGGGAACGAGCATTCAACGTTATGAGCTTTCCGCCACAGACTTCGGCGGCCAAAAACTGTGGGGCTGCAACGACTATCTCGTCATCAGCAAGCCGGTGGTCATTGAAGAGATTCACGAATCCTTCCTCAAAGTCGGCTGCGACGTGCTGGAGACCTGCACCTTCCGCTCCAACCGCCTCACCATGCGCGAGTACGGTTTGCAAGATCGCATCCTCGAAATCAATCGTGTCGCCGCGCAACTCGCGCGCCGCGTCGCCGACAAGTACAGCACCGCGGACAAGCCGCGCTTCATCGCCGGCTCCATTGGGCCGAGCGGCATGCTGCCCTCCGCCGACGATCCCACCCTCTCCAACATCACCTTTGACGAACTGGCAGACACGTTTCAAGAACAAGCCGTCGGCCTGATCGAAGGCGGCTGTGATGTACTGCTCATCGAAACCTCGCAAGACATCTTGGAAGTCAAAGCCGCGATCATCGGCATTCAAAAAGCCTACGCGCAAACGGGAAAATGGATTCCGCTGCAAGCCCAGGTCACGCTTGATACCACCGGCCGGATGTTGCTCGGCACAGACATTGCCGCCTCGCTCGCCACCTTGGAGCGCATGCCGATTGACGTCGTCGGCCTGAACTGTTCGACGGGACCCGAGCACATGCGTGAGCCCATCCGCTATCTCGCCGAAAACTCGACCCTGCCGGTCTCGTGCATCCCGAACGCGGGCCTGCCCTTGAACGTGGACGGTCAGGCCGTCTATCCGCTCGAACCCGAACCGTTCTCGAACGAGCTGGCTGAGTTTGTGATCAAACACGGCGTCAGCACCGTCGGCGGATGTTGCGGCACGACACCGGAACATCTCAAGCTGCTCGTGGAAAAAGTCGGTGGGCGTAAACAGACGCCGCGTCCCAGCGAACCGCTGCCGCTCGTCGCTTCCGCCATTCGCGCGACCGGCCTCATCCAAGACCCCGCGCCCATGCTCATCGGCGAACGGTTGAACTCGCAGGGCAGCCGCAAAATGAAGGAACTGCTCCTGGCCGATGACTACGACAGCATTCTTAACATTGCCCGCCAGCAAGTAGAAAACGGCGCTCACACCTTGGACGTGTGCGTGGCCCTGACCGAACGCGCCGACGAGGCCGCGCAGATGCGCGCGGTGGTGAAGAAGTTGAGTATGAGCATTGAAGCGCCGTTGGTGATTGACAGCACCGAAGCCGACGTGATCGAAGCCGCACTCAAGACCGCGCCGGGCCGAGTGATTATTAACTCCATCAATATGGAAAACGGCCGCAAACGGATTGAAGCCGTGGTGCCGTTGGTCAAAGCGTATGGCGCGGCCGTCATCGCGCTGACGATTGACGAGCCGCCGGCCGGTATGGCGAAGACGGCGGAGACCAAGCTCACCGTCGCGCAGAAAATTTACAACATTGTTGTGGGCGAGTATGGCCTGCGTCCGCAGGACTTGATCTTTGACGTGAACGCCTTCACCCTGGCGACCGGCGATGCGGAGTTTGTCGATTCGGCGCATGAGACGATTGAAGGCATTCGCAAGATCAAGCAAGAGATTTCGGGAGTCTTGTGCTCGCTGGGCGTCAGCAACGTGTCTTTCGGATTTAAACCCGCCGCGCGTGCCGTGCTCAACAGCGTCTTCCTTTATCACTGCGTGCAGGCCGGTTTGGACATGGCTATCGTCAACCCGGCACACATCAAACCGTACGCTGAAATTCCCGCCGAGCAACGCGAGCTGGCCGACGATCTCATCTTCAACCGCCGCCCGGACGCCTCGCCACGCTTCATCGAATTCTTCGAGGGCGTGAAGCTGCAAGCCGCCGAAACCGTGGACGAAACCGAAGGCATGACGCCCGAACAGCGCGTCTACTGGCGCATCCTTCATCGCAAGAAAGAAAACGTCGAAGCCGATCTGGACGAAATTCTGGAGCGCCTGGTGCGTGAAGCTTCCGGCATCGCCGATTTCCGCCAGCAGCCCGACTTCCAGTATCCAAATGCGCACACTTCTAAAGCCACCGTGTGGACGCTCAACAACGTCCTCCTCCCGGCGATGAAAGAAGTCGGCGACAAGTTCGGCGCGGGCGAGTTGATCCTGCCCTTCGTTCTACAGTCCGCCGAAGTAATGAAGAAAGCCGTCGCGCACGTTGAGCAGTTCCTGGAGAAGCAGGCGGGTGTCACGAAGGGCAAAGTCGTCCTCGCGACGGTCTATGGTGATGTGCATGACATCGGCAAGAATCTGGTCAAGACGATTCTCTCCAACAACGGCTACACCGTATTCGACTTGGGCAAGCAAGTCCCGGCGAACGTGATTATTGATAAGGCGGTTGAAGTCAACGCGGACGCCATCGGCTTAAGCGCGCTGCTCGTAAGCACCTCGAAGCAAATGCCGCTGATCGTGCAGGAACTTGATAAGCGTGGGCTGAAATTCCCGGTTCTGATCGGCGGCGCGGCGATCAATCGCAAATTTGGGCGGCGCATCTTGTTTGTAGAAGAAGGCAAGCCCTATCTCCCAGGCGTGTTCTACTGCAAAGATGCGTTTGAGGGACTAGAGAGTGTAGATAAACTTCAAGACCCGCATGAGCGCGGTGATTTTGTGGGACGGATTATTGCGGAGGCAGAGCAAGAAATAGGAAGTAAAAAGAAGGAAGAAAGCGGGCCAATCATTATCGCTAAATCGGAGGTGGCTCATCGCCGCGCACCGATTCCACAACCGCCTGTCTGGGGGCCACGGTTGATTGATCGGATGCCGCTCGAGGCGGTCTTTGAGTATTTGGATAAAGATGAACTCTTTCGGCTCTCGTGGGGCGCGAAGAATTCTCACGGCGCGGAATGGGAAAAACTGAAAGCCGAGTTCGAGGCGCGGCTGGCGACGATGAAGCGCGACGCCTGGCTCAATCACTGGTTCGCGCCGCAGGCCGTGTACGGCTACTGGCCCGCGCAATCGGATGACAACGATCTCATCGTTTATGAACCAACGTCCGCATTAAATGGCGGGCAGGCCAAAGAACTCATGCGCTTTAAGTTTCCGCGACAGGAGGCGCAGGATCACTTGTGTCTGGCGGATTACTTTGCCCCGACGGATTCAGGCTTGATGGATGTGGTTGCGTTTCAAGTCGTGACCGTCGGTCTACGCGCGACCGAGATGTTTGACGAGATGCAAGCGCAGAACAATTACTCTGAAGCATATTTCTTCCATGGCTTAGCTGTGCAGACTGCTGAAGCAACGGCCGAGTATGTTCATCGCCACATCCGCCGGGAGTTGAACATCGCGCCTGGACGCGGCAAGCGTTACTCGTGGGGTTATCCCGCGATCCCTGACTTGGATGATCACCAGAAAGTCTTTACGTTGCTGCCTGCCGAAAAGGATTTGGGGATGACGCTCAGTCCGGCCTATCAACTGATCCCAGAGCAATCCACGGCTGCCATCATCGTTCATCACCCCGAAGCCAAGTATTACACGATCGGCGGCAGCCGGGTGGAGCAGTTGGAAAGGGAAATGGCGAAAAAGTAGGGATTGCCTAAACTCTAAATTAGATGTATATTGTATACATCTAATTTGGGGAGGTGAACGATGAGCGAGAAAATGGTGCGAACACAAGTCTATCTGCCCCGTGGAGTCTACGAGCAACTTCAACAGCGGGCGGAACGGCACGGGCTGACACTCGCACTCCAAATTCGCGAAGCGCTGGAGGGTTATTTGCTTCGCGGGACTGCCGAAGAAGATGAAATGGAACCGCTTGATCTCGGCAACCTGTTTGAAATCCTTGACGAACTTGAAGCAAGTGGAGGCAGTGGCCTGCCTGACTCCGCTATCAATCATGACAAATACATTTATGGTGACCCGCACGGTGAACAAGCTTTAAAACGGGAGCGAGCACGGGCGCCTTTAAAGTTGCAAGCCGCTTTAGCTACCCGGGAAGGCGCGGCAACTTATAAAACAGAGAAGCGCCGAACGAAACGGAGCGGTCGGCGGGCATGAAACTATTTGTGGATACCGGTGGCTGGCTGTCCGCCTTCAACCCGCGCGATCAATTCTATCCGCGCGTTCGGAGTCAACTTCAGGAAATTGTGGGTCAAAGTCATCGGCTGATCACCACCGATTACGTTTTAGATGAAACGATCACCAGCTTAATGAACGCGGTTTATCATGCGGCTGCCGAAAAATTTGCCGTTTGGGCACTGGCGCAAAGGCACATTCAAGTCATTCATGTGAACGAGGCGTTGTGGGACGAAGCCTTCACCTTATTTCGAAGATATGATGACAAGAAATTTTCCTTCACCGATTGCACCAGTTTCGTCATTATGCGTCAGCAGAAACTAAGGGAGGCTTTTGGATTTGATAGCCACTTCGAACAGATGGGTTTCCGGCTCTGGCCAAGGTAATTGAGATCAATGCGCCTCGCGCTCCTCTCTGACATTCACGGAAATTCCATCGCGCTTCAGGCCGCCCTCAAGGACATTGAAGCGCGCGGCGGCGTCGAGGCCTATTGGATTTTGGGTGACTTGGTCGCGCTGGGTCACGATCCGCTCGGTGTATTAGAGCTACTTCGTAAATTGCCCAATGCCGCCTTTATCCATGGCAACACGGATCGCTATGTCGTCACGGGTGAAATCCCGGGCCTCTCGCCGGAGATTGTCCAAGCCGATCCCAAGCTCTTGCCCGCGTTCATCGAAATTACCCGGAGTTTCACCTGGACGCATGGCGCGGTCGCGGCGGCGGGCCGGATGGATTGGCTGGCGGCTCTGCCACTCGATCAACGTCTTGTGCTGCCGAGCGGCGTTCGGCTGTTGGGCGTTCACGCTTCCCCTGGCACTGACGATGGAGTAGGGATGCGCCCGACGATGAGTGATGCGGAACTGGCGGCGCTGTTGGGTGACTGTCAGGCCGATCTGGTCTGCGTGGGGCACACCCACTGGCCGCAGGATCGCCAGGTGAAAGGGGTACGAATGGTGAATCCGGGCAGCGTGAGCAATCCCTTCCCGCCCGATTTGCGTGCGAGCTACGTTTTACTAGAAGCCGATGAGCGTGGCTATCGCCTCGAGCCTCGGCGGGTGGACTATGACCATGAAGCTGTGATCGAAGAATTACAACGCACCCGGCATCCGGGGGCGGATTACATCGTGCGCTTCATGCGCGGACAGAATAAACCGGATTGGGAACGTGAGGAGACATGATCCCCTCTCTAAGTTTCCTTCGTTCCCACTAGTTCCTTCAGTTCCCTTTCTCCTTATGCCTATTTCTTTCTCGGACCTGCTCCTTTCTCAACCGCTGCTCGCCGATGGCGCCATGGGAACAATGCTGCACACGCGCGGCATCACCTTTGATCGCTGCTTCGACGAGTTGAACTTGTCTCAACCTGAAGCCGTCGCCGAAATTCATCGCGCGTACGTGGACGCCGGCGCGCAACTCGTCGTCACGAATACGTTCGGCGCGAATCGCTACAAGCTCGGCCCGCATGGCTTAGGAGATCGAGTGGCTGAAGTCAACGCGGCGGCGGTGACGCTGGCGAAGGATGCTCTGGAAACATCAATTTTTGTCGCTGGAGATGTGGGACCGCTTGGGGTTCACCTCGCCCCGTTCGGGCGCGTGAAACCGGATCAGGCGTACGCTGCCTTCCGGGAACAGATCGAAGCCCTCGTCCAAGCCGGGGCCGATCTCATCCTTATCGAAACGATGAGCGATTTGCAAGAGACTTCCGAGGCGGTGCGGGCGGCGAAGGACATCGGCGGAGTTCCGGTCATCGCCAGCCTGACGTTCACGCGCGATGACCGCACGCTGCTCGGCGAAAGCCCGGCCAAAGTCGCGGCGGAACTTGTCAAGCTCGGTGTGGATGTGATCGGCGTGAATTGTTCCAGCGGCCCGGCGCAGGTATTGCGCATTCTGAATGCCTACAAGCGCGCCGCGCCCGAGGCGAAGTTTTGGGTGAAGCCTAATGCCGGTTGGCCGGAGCAGGTGGGCGGGCGCATCATGTATTCCGCGACGCCGGATTATTTTGCCGAGTATGCCGTCGCGTTCGCCGAGGCCGGAGCGGCGATCATCGGCGGATGCTGTGGGACAACGCCCGGGCATATTGCCGCGATGCGGGCTGCGCTGGATGCGCCGCGCGAAAAGACCGAGCATCATTACATCGTTGCGACCACCGAGCGCGAGGAGCGTATTTCCACGTTGGATCGGCCCACGGAACTATCCGAGAAATTGGCCGCCGGAAAATTTGTGATCGGCGTGGAGATGGATCCGCCGCGCGGGTTCAGCCTGCACAAATTGCTCGCGGGCGCGAGTCTGCTGGCCGAGGCGGGCGCGGACGTGATCAACGTCGCCGACAGTCCGATGGCGCGGATGCGCATGTCGCCGTGGGCCGTGTGTCATCTCTTGCAGCATGAGGTGAAGATCGAGACGGTATTACACTTCCCGACACGCGGTCGCAATTTGCTGAGAGTGCAGGGCGATCTACTCGCCGCGCACGCACTTGGGGTGCGGAATGTTTTTGTGGTGATGGGCGATCCGACGGCGATCGGCGATTACCCGAATGCAATGGACAATTACGATGTGGTGCCGTCTGGGTTGGTCAAGCTGATTAAGCGCGGCTTCAACGCGGGGGTGGATCACGCCGGCGCGGACATCGGCCAGCCGACTCTGTTCCTGGTGGGTGGCGCGGTGAACTTGTGCGCGCCGGATGTGGACAAAGAGATTAAGACGTTGCGGAAGAAGATCGAGGCCGGGATGGATTTTGCGATGTCCCAGCCAATTTACGATGCAGCCGTAGCGCGCGAATTCCTGGAGCGCTACGCGGCGCTGCACGGGCCACTATCGATTCCGGTGCTGGCCGGGGTGATGCCGCTGTATAACATTCGCAACGCGAATTTTCTGCACAATGAGGTGCCGGGCGTCTCGATCCCGGAGCGCTTACGCCAGCGCATGGCCGACGCGGGCGAGTCTGGCCCGGAAGAAGGCGTGCGCCTCGCGCAAGAATTGTTAGCCGAGTTACAGGACGTGGTGCAGGGCGTGTACCTGATTCCGCAGTTCGGGCGCTACGATCTGGTGGCGCAGATTATTGATACGGTGCGCGCGTAACTCTCTTTGCATTTCACTATTGCCGCAAGCAAAACGAACTTTGGAGCAGGCGGCGATAGGGAGGTAGAGAGGATCAAGGATCCATTGTCATCCCGGAGAACATGATGCCAATCGCCGGCCCCAATACTGCCAACACCACGATGGTTATTATCGCGACGACGAAACAGCAGGCCAGCGTCCCGATGATAAGCGCGCCAATCCCGATGCCGAACTTTTCAAATTTGTTGTTGTTCATAGCCTGTCCTTTGAAGCGCTGAGGCCGCTGAGGAAGATGAAGACGCTGAAAGAGCAACTTCAGCGGCCTCAGCGCTTTTCAGCGCTCTCAGCGCTTCCACCCTCGCACTCCCTCAACACCTCCTGCGCCTTCTCCAACTCCGGTGAGCGCAGCTTGGCATAGATTTCAACCGCGCGTTGGGCATAGGGCAAACCCTCCGCTGGGCGACCTTGCCGGGCGAGGGCTTTGGCAAGTGTCCTGCAGTCTTTAGCAATTTCGTTCATGTGCCTCATATCTTCTGAAAGCGGCAAAGCTTCCTGTGCCAAGGCCTCGGCGGCGGGCCAGTCTTCGCGGTAAAGTGCGATCTCGGCAAGGTTGCCGGTATAAATTGCCACACCTTCGCCGAGATTGAGCTTTTTCACAATTCGCAGCGCTTCCCGGTAGTCACGCTCGGCGGCAGCGTAGTCGCCGGAGAACCGCTCAACTTGGGCGAGGCTACTTAGGCCAACTGTAACATCCAGACTCTCCAGCTCAAGCGCGCGCCACAACTCAAGCGCTTCTCTGTGCGCAGCGATTGCAGCGGGGTAGTTTTTCTCCAACCTGTGCCCGAGGCCGCGCAAACGAATGGCATAGGCTTTTTCGCGTGTACCGGCGTCAGCCCAATGCGCCTCGGCGCGGCGGGCGCAATCCAGCACCTCCGCCGCTTGCTCACGTAGTCTACATATCCAACCTGCATCATACGCCCGCCAGCCAGCATTGTTAGTGTCTTTCGCGGCGATGGCCTTTTCTTCGGCTTGCTGGCTAAGAGACAACCGCTCATCCCACCGCCCGTGGAATTCCAGAAATCTTTTAAGCACATGGCACAAGTTTTGCAGACGGTCATTCTCTCCAGCCAAAAAGAGCGGCAGCGCGGCGGCAATCTTAGGCCACTCGGTTTCGAGCACTGGGAAGCGCGCATAGTTTTTGTGGCCGTTCTCCCGTGCCAGTGCGTAAACACGGTCGGTCAGGCGCTCGCCAGTTTGAATAATCATTTCCGGACGCTTGCGGCGGAGGAAGGCGGCGGCGAGGGGCGGGAGCAAATACGTCTCGGCTGAGGCGTCGCTCACGAGCAGCGCACGGTCGGTTAAATCTTCAAGCGCGGTCTGCGCGGCGGGTTCGGAAATTCCGGCTACATCGGCAATCCACTTCACTTTGGCGGGAAGGGTGAAGTGCGTTAGCGCCGCAAGTACTGCCGTTTCGCTCTCAGTGAATGTGCCGAGCAGGTCACCGAAGATGTATTCGAGCGGATCGTTGTCTTTGGGCGCGGCTTCAATGAATTTGCAGGCGTCGGCGATGGTGCGGCACTGGCTGCCTTCGCGCCCCAACTGCCCAGCCATCCACTCAATGAGCAAAGGATTGCCGTGGGTGACTTCGTACAACTGCTGGCGTTCTGCTTCGCTCGCCCGCGTGAGCAGTTTATTCCGCTCGGCGAGTTCGGCGATGAGCGCTTTGGCAGCTTCAGATGATAGCCGTTCAAGGCGGATAGTCTCGGCGGCTGCGTCCTGGTGACGGCGACTAGTGACAATGGCCTTGCACGAGGCGGGCAAGCGGTTCAAAAACTGGAAGACGCGCACGCGCTCGGCTTCTTCAAACGTCTCTAAGTTGTCAATGATGATTAGCGCGTGCCGGTCGGAGAGCGCGCGGCGCACGGTGTTGGCGCGCTCGTTCGGAATAATTTTTTCAATATTCTCTTCACCTAATTCAAGGGCGAGTTCCGTAAGTAGTGACAGATAGTTGGGGAGCATGAAGTCTTCCAATTTTTGTTCACCCTGCGGGAGGAGTTCACGGATTTTGGCGGAGAGGAAAATTTTGGTGTGGAAGTTTTCTTCGGGCGCGAGATGACCGGCCTCGACGGCGAGCGAGGTCTTGCCGATTCCGCCCGGCCCATCAATCAGCACCCCCCAGCCGCGCGAGTCGGGGTCGAGTGCGTCACGAATTTTAGCGAGTTCTGCTTCGCGGCCAAAGAACGGTTTGCGGGCGGGCAGTTCGGCTCGGTGGGATTGAGGCTGAGGGCTGTAGTAATGATACTCGTACTTGTGTAAATCACGACCAGCTAGATTGCCTTGAAGATTGAAGTCTCCGCCTGCTTCTGCATTGATGCCGCTGGATTGGTCATGCATGATGGCTCCCCTTTTCTTTTTTGATAATGTCATGCCCGTCGAAGGATGCAGGCTTCGACAAGCTCAGCCTACGGCCCAGCCCGTGCCCTGAAGGGTGTCTTTGACTTGCGCGGGAGTGACAGGCCTTCGTCATTCGTTATTTTTCATTTGTCATTTCTTTCATTCGTCCTTCGTCTTCCGTCCTCCGTCAACCGTCTTTAGAACCCCTCCAACTTCGAAAAATCCGCCAGGCCCTTGGTCATCCCCGCGATCTTTTGTAACAGCCCTAGCCGATTTTCGCGCACGGACTGATCCTCGGCCATAACCAGCACGTCGTCAAAGAATTTGGAAATCGCCGGGATCATTGGCAGCAATGCGTTGCAGAACGAATCAACGGATGAAACGGATTGAACGGATGAAATTTGAAATGCCGCGTACAAGGTCTTCTCTGCCGGTTCAGCTAATTTTTCCGGCGAGACGGTATAGGTTTTCTTTTGGTCGCGCGTGATGCGCACGCAGCGCGCGTAGGCGGCCAGCGTCTGGGGCCAATCCTCGCGCTTAGTCCAGCGCGAAAGCTGGGCCACGGCTTGCAGCGCGCGGTACGGGTTGTGCGCCTGCTCGGCGAGCGCCGCGTCCACCATGTCATAGCGGTAGCCAGACTCGATTAACTGTACCCGTTGCCGCCCGGCGAGGAAGGCGATGAGATCGGCGATGAGTTTGGGCCGCGCGTCCGCGTCCGGCTTCACGTTCGGGGGGAGCAGATCAAGCGCGGTCTCCAGCGGAATGTGCAAGTCGAAATCAATTTCTTTTCCGGTGAGGAGTTGAATCACGCCCAACGCCGCGCGGCGCAGGCCGAACGGATCGGCGGAGCCAGTGGGCGCGAGACCGGCGGCGAACAGGCCGGCGAGCGAATCCAGACGATCCGCGAGACCAACGGCGACGCCGGCGTTCGACTCCGGTAGCACATCGCCCGCGCTCGCGGGGAGGTAATGCTCCCGAATAGCCTGCGCTACTTCCGGCGTCTCGCCGGAGCGCAGCGCGTACTCGCGGCCCATGATGCCCTGCAGCGCGGTCATCTCCACAACCATCTGCGTGGCGAGGTCGGCTTTGCACAAGTGCGCGGCGCGCTGTGCGGTTTGCATCTCCATCTCGTTCAACTGTAATCGGCGGGCGATGACGGCCGTTAGCCGTTCAATCCGCTCGGCTTTGTCCAGCATCGAGCCGAGTTTTTTCTGAAAGGTCAGCGTCCCCAACTTGGGACGAAAATCTTCCAGTTTGGACTTCACATCCTCGCGCACGAAGAAGTTGGCGTCCGCAAAGCGCGCGCGCAAGACGTGTTCGTTGCCCTCGGTGACAATATCTAAATGTTTGTCATCGCCGTTGCGGATGGCGATGAAGTAAGGTAGCAGGTTCCCATCCCTTTCAACGGGGAAATAGCGTTGATGTTTTTTCATCACCGCAATGAGCGCCTCGCGCGGCAGCTTCAGATAATTTTCGTCGAATGAGCCGCGAAAGGCGGTGGGGTGCTCGACGAGATGGGTCACCTCGTTGAGCACGCCCTCATCGGCCAGGCGGCCCCGGACGCGGGTGGCCAGCGCCTCGGCCTGCGTGTGGATGTCCGCGCGCCGCTTTTCGGGATCCACTTCGATCTTCGCTCGCGCCATGGCTTTGAGATAGTCATCCGCGCTTTCGATGACGATTTTTGGTGAGCCGAGCGGCCGCAGCCCGCGCGAGGCGCGGCCTGAAACCAGACCGGCATACTCAAATGGAATGATGCGCTCACCGTAGAGCGCGACGAACCAGCGGACGGGCCGGGAGAAGGCAGTGGGGTCGCCCGCGCGCCAGCGCATGGATTTGTCGAACTTGATGGCGGCAATTAACTGCGGCAGCAGTTCGATTAAAACTTCTGCCGCCGGTTTGCCGGTCTCGCGCACGATGGCGACAACGTATTCGCCGCCGTCGAGGCTGCGTTTTTCTAAGGCGGTGACCGGCACGCCCTTGCTGCGCGCGAAGCCTTCGGCGGCAGGGGTGGGCACGCCCAAACTATCAAAGGCGCGCGCGGCGGGCGGGCCTTTCACCACGGACTCGCTATCGGTTTGAAGCGGTGTCAATGCTTCGACCAGCAGCGCAATATGGCGCGGCGTGCCGAACACGGTGATCGTGCCATGCGTCAAACGCGCCTCGGCCAACAGCTTGGGCGCAAGTTCCTTCACTTGTGCCAGCGCCGAGTCCAAATCCGCGGGCGGCAGTTCCTCGGTTCCAATTTCAAGTAAGAATGTCGCCGGTTCCTTCACACTCGGTATAGTGCCTGCCTTCGTCTTTCGTCCTTCGTCCTTCGTCCGTGCTCCGTCTTCCGACCTCCGTCCTTCGTCGTCCTTCAACAACGGATACTCCAACCGCTGCCTCTGCTCCAAATACGCCTCCGCCACCTTGCGCGCGAGATCGCGCATCCGGGCGAAAGAGCCGGCTCGCTCGGTCACGCCGATCGCGCCGCGGGTATCGAGGACGTTGAAGGTGTGAGAACACTTCAAAACGTAGTCATACGCCGGCAGGACGAGATTCGCCTTGAGCGCAGCTTGAGCTTCGGCTTCGTACAGCGTATACATCTGGCGCAACCGTTCCACGTCCGCGGCTTCAAAATAATATTGGCTGTGTTCTTGTTCGCCTTGCAGATTCACATCGCCGTACTTAATGGAATCATTCCATTGTAGGTCGCGGAACGAGTTGACGTTCTGCAGCGCCATGGCGATGCGCTCAAGGCCGTAGGTGATCTCAACCGAGACCGGATCGCAGGGCAGCCCGCCCGCTTGCTGGAAGTAAGTGAACTGTGTGATTTCCTGGCCGTCGAGCCAGACTTCCCAACCCAAGCCCCAGGCTCCCAGGGCCGGCGATTCCCAGTTGTCTTCCACAAAACGAATGTCGTGCTGGCGCGGATCAATGCCGAGCGCTTCCAATGACTCGAGATAGATTTCCTGCGGGTTGCCGGGATCGGGCTTGAGGATGACTTGATATTGATAGTGCTGCTGGAGGCGATTGGGGTTCTCGCCGTAGCGGCCATCGTCCGGGCGGACGGAAGGCTCGACGTAGGCGACGCGCCACGGCTCTGGCCCAAGCACGCGCAGGAAGGTGGCGGGGTTCATCGTCCCCGCGCCGACCTGAGAATAATACGGCTGCCAGATCAGGCAGCCCTGCCCGGCCCAGAATTTTTCCAGGGTGAGGATGATGGATTGGAAGGTGAGGGGTTTGGTCATTCGGTTTTCTCTTAGGTCAGTCTAAAGTGGTTTCTTTCAAACGCATCCTTCGACTACGGCGCACAAAAAGCGTGCGCCTCCGCTCAGGATGCTGGCGCTTTTTGTTTAAGTATTTTCATATCTTCACTTCGGCTCTTTACGTTTCTTCTTCTCTCGTCTCTGTCGTTCTTGCTTTACAACTTCATGCAATCCATTCCAGTCCCCTCGGATCAACGCTTCTTTTTTGGCGCGTGACCAGCCTTTGATCTGACGCTCGCGTAGAAAAGCGTCGTTATCAGTAGGGAACTTCGCAGACCAGACTAAGTGCACCGGCAAACGCGAGGCAGTGTAACCGCCGAAGAAGCCGGTTTGATGTTGAGCCAATCGCTTTTCCAAGTTTGGAGTTGAACCCACATAATATGAGCCGTCCGAACATTCCAAGATGTAAACGTAAGGCATGGAAGCTGACTATATTATAAAAGGCGGCTAGCATCCTGAGCGGAGCCCCGCGTTCTTGGCGGGGCGCAGTCGAAGGAGGCGGGGGCCTAGTCAAAGGTGTTTTCCTACAGCGCCTCCTTCGACTGCGGGCTTCGCTGTGCTCGCCCTCTGCTCAGGATGCTTGTTTCTTACACCAGCATCCTGAGCGGAGTGGCGCGCGTCCTTCAACTTTGTTTCATTTCACTCAGGTACGCGCGCCACGCAGTCGAAGGATGCTAGGCCTAGTCAAGGGTGTTTACTTGCAGCGCCTCCTTCGACTTTGGCCCAAAGAGCGGCCTCCGCTCAGGATGCTTACTTTTTACACACTCTCTCTCCGAACCAGGTTAAGAAACTCCACTGACTTCAACTGGCGCTCTAGCGTATGCGTGATGTAACGAGTCATGATCCGCTCGATTTCGGCATGGACGCTGGGCCGGACATTGAGCGCGATGGCGGTCGCGTAAGACTGAGATTGAAAGTAACGCAAATGCTTGAGCGCCGCCATCGAAACCGGAATGACGCCCGGGCGCCCCGACCCGCAGCGGGCGCAGACCACGCCCCCTTCGGCTACTGAAAAGAACTGATCCTCGGCTACGATCTCCTCGCCGCCAATCACACAGCGGTGAAGCTGCGGCTGAAAGCCAGCTAGGCTTAGCAGCTGGAGTTCGTAATAGTGGATGGTCAGCGCCAAGTCTGATGACTGCGCGATCCAATCCAGCGCCGAGCGCAGGAGTTCGTAGAGCGCGCGGTTTTCTTGGGCCTCGGGCGTGAAGCGGTCGAGCAGTTCCACGGCATAAGTCGCGTACGCGCCGCGCAGCAAGTCTTCGCGCAACGGGCGGTAGGCGTTGACCATCTCAGCCTGGGTGATGAGGTCGAGATCACGCGCCTTGGCGAGCAGCAATTTGGAGCAGGTGAAGAGTTCGAGGTGGCCGGCCTTGCGCGATTTCGGTTTGCGGATGCCCTTGGCGACGGCGCGCATTTTGCCCAACTCCGGCGTGAAGAGGGTGAGCACGCGATCCGCTTCCCCGAAATCTTTGCGCCGGAGGACGATGGCTTCCGTCCGATAAGTATGTTCGCGCGCAGGCACGCGGGGATTATACCATTTGGCAGAGGGCGGATGGCCTATGGCAGATAGTAGTTGCTATCAGCCATTCGCTATCGGCTATCCGCCAGCGACAAGTATCTTTCCAGCGGAATCGCAATCGGTGTTTCGACGTAGCCGTGGACGTAGGGCTTGACGAGGGTGTAGGAAACACTATGGATGGTGAATAAGGCGGGCGCGTCGTTGACGATTAACTGCTCGGCCTGTTGATAGAGCTGCATGCGCGTGGTCACATCCGGTTCGGTGCGGGCTTGTTCGAGCAAGGTGTCTAACTGCGGATTGCTGTAGTGGCTTCGGTTCTGCTGCGCGCCGCTATGGAACAGCGCATCGGCGAAGTTTTCGGGATCGGGATAATCGGCGCACCAACCACCGCTGAAAATTTGACCGTGATGTCCGGCATCCACTTGATCCAGGTATTTGTCGGGTTCCAGATTTTCGACGGTGAGCGTGACCCCCAGATTTTGCTGCCACATTTGCGCCAGGGCGGAAATGCTGCTCCCCGCGTCGCTGCCGATGCTGCCCTCGGTGTAGATGATGGGCGGAAGATTTTCCGGGCCGCCGTATTGGGACTCGGCCAGGAGTTGGCGCGCCCGTTGGGGATCGTAGGGCAAGCCTTGGAGTTCCGTGTTGAAACCCGGAAGCCCGGGCGGGTACAGACCATTGGCCGGAAGCCCGATTCCCCCCAAAACCACGTCAATGTATTTTTGTCGGTCAAAGGCCAGGGTGAACGCCTGGCGCACCTGCACATCGTCGAACGGCGGCTGATCTACATCGAAAGTCATGTAGCTGGTGCACAGGTTGACGCCCGTGACCAAATCGGCATGCAGTGGTTCTTGCGGGTCCAACATGCGCGGGACGTCGAACCAGGCTACGCCGGTGATGTCAATGTCATCGGTCTCGTACAGCCGCAAGCCTACGCCTGAAAAAATTTGGACGACGATGTAAGGGATGGCTGGCGGGTCCAGATAGTAATCGTCGTTGCGTTCATAAAGCTTCAATTTGAATTTATCCCAGCGCGCTAGACGATACGGCCCCGCGCCATTGGGCGTGCGATACCATTCCGGCCCGGACTCGACGTTGGCGCGATCCAAGATGAAAGCCGTTGGGTAGGTGAGCTTGAGGAGGAAGTAGGGCTTGGGCGCGTCAATGGTCACTTGCAGTGTGTGATCGTCAATCGCCGTGAGGCCGGCGATGTGATCGGCTTGGCCCGCGTGCATTTCTTTGACGCCGACGATGTCACCCAAATAAGTGAGGACGGTGTCGGAGTCCGTTTTGGGATCGGCAGCGCGTTCCCAGGAGTAGATGACGTCTTGCGCCGTGACCGGACGACCGTTATGGAAGCGCGCATCCGACCGGAGCGTGAAGGTGTAAACCGTTCCATTGGAGATTTGCCAGGACCCCGCCAAGTCCGCGACCAATTTTAGTTGTGGATCAAACGAGACGAGTCCGCTGTAGACGAGTTTGTCGCCGCTGCCATGCGTGGTGGCCGGATCATATTCGTGCGGGTTGGTGCTTTCGAAGCCTTCGAGCACGAGCGCTTGATTGCGCGGGATGCCGTAGAGCGATTGGGATTTGCTCAATGTGGCTGTCGGTCGAGGGGAAAACTGGTCGGGTGTGGACGCTGGAGGTGTGGCTGAGGATGAAACTATTCCACACGCGCTCGTTAGTAATGTGATGATCAACAGATAGCACTCTGAGCGGAGGCGCGTGTAGCGCGCCGCAGTCGAAGAGTGCGGTTCTAAACATGAAGCCGCGCCCTTCGACTGCGCGCGGCCCTTCGACTTCGCCCCGCTGGAGAACGCGGGGCTCCGCTCAGGGTGCTTTCGTTTTTTATTTAACGACTTCAAAGCCAGTGCTAAAGGTTTCATAACTTCAGCCTTCGTTGTTGAAGAACTGCCAACCCGATGATTAAGCCAACGACGAGAACGCAAATCATGGCGACACACAGCAACACTGTTCCGGCGAGGGCCAATTCCGTGTTGGTCTTTAGCTCAGAGAAAAAACTGGGTTGGGTGGGAATTGGAGTTGGGATGGGGCGGGCGCGCGTGGGGCTGAGGGTTGGGCCGAGCGGCGCGCCGGAGACCGGCACATACGTCGGGACGAGGGTGGGGATGGGCGTGGCCTCCAGGTTCCCGGAAATAGCTCGAGGTTGAGCACCGATCTTCGCTCGCCAGGCATCCTCCAAGCCTTCAATGTCGAAGCCATACGTTGTTTCTAGCGCTTCGTCCACGGTTGCTCCATCCCGCAGCGCGCGCAGGAGCGCGAGCATTTTCTCTTGACCGTATTCCTCGATGAGGAAATTGACCAGGCTATATGATTCGCTGTAGGAGAGACCGGCTTTGGCCGGGTCTTCGGAGAAGTTGCCGCTCAACGAGCGCACAGAGATCAACCCGTTATCGGTTACAGCGTTTTCAAATTGCGCTTGCATATCACCTTCCGGCCCGCCCTCGCCGTAGACAGCTAAACCCTCATTGAGCCAAGTGGGAATAGAGCCTAAGCAAGTGAAAGCTAAGTGGCCGACGAGGACATGTGTCATTTCATGCGCTTCGGTGCGTTTGCCCCACTCAATGTCACTCGGAGTGATGCCGATGATGACGATGTTGTTGGCGGGGTAGGCCTGCCCGCCGGTCCAGCCCGGTTCGTACAAGACGGCGTCCTGCATGTCTTCCGTGTTGGCGTAGATGTAGAGATCAATCGGGCTATCCGGCTTCAGGCCGGTGGTTTGCGCGAGGTCGGCGAGTGAGGCGACCGCCGAGTCATGCAGTTCGCGCCCGAACGATTGGCCGCCACGATACCAATGCAAGTTGATGGAATCTTCACTGAGGGTCTGCCAGGCGTGTTGGTCGTCGAGCCAAGTCACGTTTTGTTTTTCGGTAACTTGCTCGTTCCCGGATGAATCCGTCACGCGCCAGCGCCACCAGATTTGCGCGCCGGGCGGTTCTGAGCCGCTCTGCTTCATTTCCCACGTCCACTCCGCGGTAACTTTTTTAGAGGGTGTGAAATCCGGGAAGGCTTTGGCGATAACCGTGCCACAGGTGAGTTGCTCGGTGCCGTATTCGAGGATGATGGAGTTTATTTCGGCGCTGCTTTGCAAGTCTACGCGGAAGGTGAGCCGCTCCGGGAATTCGAGAGTCGCTTGGTCATCCGTTGCGGTGATTCCGGATTGCGCGGCAGCTAGGGAGGGAGCTTGGACGAGGATTAGACTTGATAAAACTAAGAGATAAAAAGGACGCAGACCTGCGGCGCAGATGAACGCTGATTTTTTTATTGATCTGCGAAAATCTGCGTTCATCTGCGTCCCAATCTTTAGTAATTTATTTTTCAATTTGTTTTTCAGTTGTGACTTTAGCCGACTCCAGCGCCGCGCAGCGGGCTTGCAATTCCTTCACCGCGCCGAGGAGCCGCGCTTGTTCCGCGCGCAGTTCTCGATTTTCCTGCTCCGCGCGCGCCAGGCGCACATACCCCGTGCGGCCCAAGTTGCCCCCGCCGACGATGTCGAGCAGCAGGACGAGCAGGTAGCCGATGATGCCCAATGTAATCAGCCAGCCCTGACGGAGGATAGCGGTCGTGAGCGCGCCCATGATAAGCACGGCCCAGGCTTGCCAGTTGAGAAGAAACCAGAAACGTTGAGGTTGAGTCATAGTTACTCCGAAGTTGAAGTGTTTAAGTGTCAGGTGTTTAAGTGTCAAGTGACTCGTGATACGTGACACGTGAACACTTGACACATGACACCTGCTATCTGCTATCAGCCATCTGCTATCCGCTATTACTGCTCCGCCGAAATCGCCGTGTAGACTTTATCAATCGTCTCGGGATCGCCGGTGAAGGTTTTGCCATTGGTGCGGTTAGCGGCGCGCAGCAGCACATCTTTATCGGCGTCACTACCGTAAGCGATGGTGAAGACTTTGACTCCCTCCACATCCTCACCGCTCGGCAAACAGTTGAACATATCGCTTTCTGTCTTGTCGCTGGCGGTGTCCTGACCATCCGAAAGCACGACAATCCCATACAAGCGTTTGTCGCCTGCGGCTTCATGTTCCGCGCGCAACTGATTCACGCGGTCCGCAGCGGTACAGACGGCGTCATAGAGCGCGGTACCGCCCTCGGCGTACAAGCTCAGGACAGTATCGGAGAGGCGCTCGGCCACATCGCCCGCGCGGCCGGCCGGTTGCAATTCGGTCGAGTTATCGCTAAACGCGATCACATAGATTTCATCGTCTTTTTCCAGCCGCTTCAGAAAATCGGCGGTGGCCTTGACGGCGTTCGTCATCTTATCACCCTCCATGCTGCCGGAGGTGTCCAGGACGATGATGATCGTCGCTTTTTTCTTGGTCTGGTGGAAGACATCTTTAACGGCGTTGGCCGCTTCGGCGGAGGGGGCGCTCAGGTCCGGGACCGTGTTCGGGTTCGCGTTCGGGTCGGTGCCGTTTTCCAGGGTGAAGGGCGCGTGTAAGGGAACTCTCAAATCGAGCGGCCGCAGGCCGTTGTCTATCGCAATCGCTTGCTGTTTGGGATCCAAAAGGTAATCGCGGTAAAGCCCGGCCGCTTCGCGCTGTTCAGCGCTGACCCACTCGGCATTCAGGATGCAATACAGTTGGCCGGTCCAATAGGTGCCTTCCGAGGGAAAGATGAAGGCGAGCGGAAAGCGGAGTTCGTCTTTGGCTTCGATGTTGTATTTGAGCGTTTCGGCTTCGGTCGAAGTCCCGGCGTGGAGATAGGACGGCCCGCGCCGCGCCATGAGTGTGAGCAAATCTCGGCTCTGCGTTCCGTAGTGATAGGTGTGCAGCTCAAGCTGATGCATGGCGTCAATCACGGCCTGACTCTTGACTTGGCCCGGCGTCAAGCCGCTGGTGATGTCGAGCGTGGAGTAAGCGAGCGCGGTGAGCATCAACATACCGGAATTGGAATAGTCCGGGTTCGTGTGCCCGAATTTAAACTGGCCCCATTCGGGATGACCATACGTGGCCCAGCCATCCGGGTCGGCAGCCAACGCTACAATTTGATCCCAACCAATCGGTTTGTCCGGCCACCCGAGCGCCTCGGCCATTGGTCGCCACATCACAAAGCCGATGGGCGCGTAAATGGTGGAGGGGCAGTCCTCGGTCACAAGCGATTTGC
>Ga0075421_100000651_pt1 | contig 37371 bp, 30 predicted proteins | sample SoiMetdeltSBSDD5_FD_75292 | JGI IMG/M metagenome (GOLD analysis project Ga0075421, IMG submission 75292) | Bulk soil microbial communities from a Populus tree surrounding site in Tennessee, USA - Soil MetaG P. deltoides SBSDD5 | ecosystem: Environmental > Terrestrial > Soil > Tree plantation... | reverse complement strand
CGCCGGCACCGTCGAGCGGGGCGTCGAGGTCGTCACCGGCGACCCGAGCTGGGACCTCGAGGTCTGGATCTACCGCTGCGTCAGCATCCTCGCCATCGCCCCGCTGCCGCTGATCATCTGGCACCTCGCCCGGCTCCTGCGCCTGCCCACCGCGGTCGGGGTCGCGGCCACGCTCGTCCCGCTGGGCATCCCCCAGTTCAGCCACATCAGCTCGGCCGTCAACAACGACAACCTGATGCTGCCGTTCATGTGGCTCACCGCCCCGGTGGCCCTGCGCATCGCCCGCGGGAACCTCACCCGGCCGACCGCCGTCCTCGCCGGCGTGCTGACGGGGCTCGGGTTGATGGTCAAGGGCTTCGCCATGATCCTGCCGCTCTACGTGCTGGCCGCCCTGGTGGTGGCCTGGCGCCGGGGCGGCCGCGACGCGTTCCGGCCGGCGGTCGTCGCCGGGCTGACCTACGGCATCACCGCCTTCGTCATCGGCGGCTGGTGGTGGGCCCGCAACCTCATCGTCTACGGCAACATCTCGCCGTCCCGCTACGACGAACTGGTCAAACCGGTCGACGACGTCAAGGTCGAGTGGGGCACCTTCCTGCCGGAGTGGGCGTCGCGCACCACCCGCCGCTTCTGGGGCGAGTTCGGGTGGTTCGACGTGGCCATCCCCTCGTGGACGGTCACGCTCGCCACCGTCGTGGTCCTGGTGGCCATCGCAGCCGCGCTGGTGCGGCGCGACCGGGTGGCCAACACGGTCATCGGCGACCGGCTGCTGGTCGCGGCGCCGCTGCTGCTCCTGGTCATCACGCAGTTCCTGTTCGCCTTCCGCGGCTACCTCCGCACCGGGCAGCTTCCCGGCATGCAGGGCCGCTACTGGTTCGGTGCGCTGGCCGGCATGGGCGTCATCGTGGCGCTCGGCCTCGCCAACCTGGTGCGCCGCCGGTGGGTCGAGTGGCTGCCGCTGGCGACGCTCGCCGGTGTCGCCGCCATCCAGCTCGTCGCCACCAAGACGATCCTGTACTTCTACTGGGGGACCCCGGGCACGTCCGGCCGGGAGCGCATCGACGCCGTCGTCGCCTGGGCGCCACTGCCGGGCGAGGTCATCGGGCTCGGTGCGCTGCTCGCCGCCGTCGTCGGCCTCGCCATCGCCGTCCAACTGGTGGGCATCGGCCGGCGCGCCCCGAGCGACGAGGACCCGACCGCCGACCCCGGCCCCGCGCCGGTGCCTGCCGTCAGCGCGCCCGCCGAGCCGGTGCGGACGGGCTAGGGGCACGCCATGGGCGGTAGGGATGACACGCACATCACGTTCGTCGGGCCGGTGCCGCCCTTCTGCAGCGGCATCGCCCAGCACGGCGGCTTCCTGACCGACGCGCTCGCCAAGCGGGCGGACGTCACCGTCCTGTCCTGGCAGCACCAGTACCCCACCCTGCTCTTCCGGCACTCGCAGCGCGACGACAGCGCCCAGCCGCACCCGCTGGCGCACTTCGACCTGCGCTGGTGGGACCCCCTCTCGTGGTGGCGAGCGGGGCGGCGGGCCGGCCGGGGCGACGTCCTGGTCCTGACCTGGACCACCCCGTTCCACGCCTTGCCGTACCGGGTCATGATGGGCGCCGCCCGCTCGGCCCGGGTCGTCGCCATCGTGCACAACGCGCAGCCTCACGAGCGGCTGCCGCTGCAGACGCTCCTGACCCGCTGGGTGCTCCGGCGCTGCAACGCGCTGGTGGTCCACGCGTCGACGGTGGCCGACGAGGTGGCGCGGCTCGACATCGACGTCGAGACCATCACCACCCCCATGCCGCCGCTGGTCGACGTCACGCCGCAGGCATTGCCGGCCGCCGATCCCTTGCGCCTTCTGTTCTTCGGGTTCGTCCGTCCCTACAAGGGCCTCGACGTGGCGCTCGACGCCTTGGCGCTGCTGCGTGACCGCGGCATGCGGGTCGAGCTGAGCGTCGTCGGCGAGTTCTGGGAGGACGTCGGCCCCTGGGAACAGCGGGTCGCCGAGCGTCACCTCGACGACCAGGTCGTCCTGCGTCCGGGCTACGTCCCCGACCGTGATGTCAACGGCCTGCTGGCCGCCCACCACGGGGTGCTGCTGCCCTACCGCAGCGCCAGCCAGTCGGGCATCGTGCCGGTCGCGCTGTCGGCGGGCCGGCCGGTCATCGCCACCCGGGTCGGCGGCATCGCCGAGGCCGTCGACGACGACGTCAACGGCGTGCTGGCCGAGCCCGGTGACCCCGACTCGCTGGCCGCCGCCATCGAGCGCTTCGCCGAACACCTCCCCGACCTGGCCGCGCACGCCCGCGACAACCTGCCGACCTGGGAAGATGTCGCGGTCGCGGTCATGAAGATGGCGGGCGTCGACCACCCATGACCCTGCTCTCCCCTTCCCTCCCCCCGCCGTGGAGCCAACCATGAACACCCTCGCCAGCACCGCCGTCGGCTACATCGGTCACAAGGTCCACGTCGTGCGGCGCCGCGAGTCGGCCTGGCTGCTCGACGCACTGGGCGACGTCCGCGGCAAGACCATCGTCGACATCGCCGGCGGCGACGGCTACTGGGCCGCCGAGCTGGCCAAGCGGGGCGCCACCACCGTCGCTCTCGACCTCGCCGAGGACAAGCTGCACCGCGGGCGGACGCTGCCCCAGCCGCCCGGCCTGGTGAAGGGCGACGCGCTGCGGCTGCCGTTCCCCGACCAGAGCGTCGACGGAACCCTGTCCATCTGCGCCATCGAGCACTTCCCCGACGGCAAGGCGGCGCTGGCCGAGATGGCCCGGATCACCCGGCCCGGCGGCAGCCTGGCGATGTCGGCCGATGCGCTCTGCGCCGAGCACAAGTGGCCCGAGCTGTCGGAGGGGCATCGCAAGCGCTACTCGGTCGTCGACACCTATGACGAGGCCAAGCTCACCGAGCTGCTCGAGGCCAGCGGCTTCGAGGTCGAGCGCACCGACTACCTGTTCCGCGAGGTCTGGGCCCAGGGGGTGTACATGCGGCTGCACCGCTGGAAGTACGCGCCCAACGCCCTCGCCCCGCTGGGCCCGCTGGTCGCCCTCAGCGACCGGCGCAGTGATGCCAACCAGGGGGCGGTCTTGTTGGTGCAGGCACGACGCACGTGAGCTCGGGCGAAGCCACGCTCATCGAGCCGGACGCGGACGACCGCAAGCGCCGGCTCCGCTGGAAGGGCATCGTCGGCGTCGTCGCGCTCGTCGGGCTGGTCATCGCCGCGGGTTCCTCGTTCGACGACGTCAAGGACCAGCTCACCAACCCGGTCGTGCTGGCCGGGGCGCTCGCCCTGCACCTCGGAGCGCTCATCTGCGGGGCGCGGGCGTGGGTCGCCCTGTTCCCGCCGGACGTCGACCGGCGGCGGCTGGCGGCCGGCATGTACCTCTCGCAACTGACCAAGTACCTCCCGGCCGGCGGCTTCGTGCAGACGGCCAGCCAGGTCGCCCTCTCCGCCGAGGAGAGCAGCCTCGCGGTGGCTGCCCTGCGCCTCCCGGTCTTCTCGGCCTGCTTCGTGGCGGCGAGCACCACGCTGGGCGCCGGCCTGGCGTTCGACGGCGACCTCCCCACCTGGGGCCGGGTCGCCGCAGGAGCGGGCATCGCGTCGCTGCTGCTGCTCGACCGCAAGGTGCTGCGCTGGCTCCTGCAGCTCGCCCGCCGGTTCGTGAAGCGCCTTCCCGAGGGCGATGCGCTGCCGCCCCAGGACGCCATCCTGCGGTGCTACGGCTGGGCGCTCGTCAACATGGCGCTGTTCGCCACGGCGTTCGTGGTGCTGCTGCGCGACGTCGCGGACGTCAGCGCCCCCAGCGCCGCGGCGGCGATGTGCATCGGCTGGGTCGTCGGGTACCTGGCGCTGGTCATCCCCGGTGGCGTGGGCGTCCGCGAGGGCGTTCTCCTGGCCACCATCCCCAGCCTGACCTTCGGGGTGGTCGCCGCGGTCTCCGCGGTACATCGCCTGGTGGGGCTGGTCGCGGAGTTGACGCTCGTGGGGGCCTCACAGCTGGCCGCACGGCGTCGTTCATACGATCCCTTGTCGCCCGGCAGACTACGGTCGCGTGGACCACGTGCCGGCGGCGCGTAACGAGACACGGCAGGACGAGCGGCCCATGAGCACGACGGCCATCCCCAAGGGCAACACCTACGACAAGTACGCCTCGAAGAATCCCATCGAGGCGCGCCTCATGAACGGGTTCCTGCGCTGCCTCGACGATCTGCTCCCCACCGAGGCGCCGGCATCCATCCTCGAGGTCGGCCTGGGCGAGGGTGAGATCAGCGAACGGGTCCGCGACCGCTTCCCGGGCGTCTTCATGATGGGGATCGACCTGCCCGACGCCGAGCTGGCCGAGGCGTGGGGCGATCGCAAGCTCAACGGCGCCTTCGCCGACATCGCCCACCTGCCGTTCGCCGACAACTCGTTCGACCTGGTCATGGCCATCGAGGTGCTGGAGCACGTGCCCGACCCGGCCGCCGCGCTGCGGGAGGTCAACCGGGTCGCCCGCTCCCAGGTGCTGCTGTCGGTCCCCCGCGAGCCCATCTGGCGCGTCGCCAACATGGCCCGGGGCAAGTACATCAAGGACCTCGGCAACACGCCCGGCCACATCCAGCACTGGTCGCGCCGCAGCTTCACCCAGTTCGTGAGCAGTCAGTTCACGCCGATCGAGGTCCGGGCGCCCTTCCCCTGGACCTTCGTCAGCGCCCGCTGCCGCGACTGAAACCCCTGGCGGGCCGGTGCTACGTTGCCGGCCTTCCCGCGCCGCTGGGGTGCGGGTGGATGGGGAGGTACCCATGTTCAGGCGGATCGTCGCGGCCACTTCGACGGCTGCGATCGCCTCAGCGGGCCTGGCACTTGTCGTGCCCACAGGCGCTGGGGCACAGAGCTCCGACTACCTCGGGGACACGGTGAGCGGCAACTTCTTCGGGGACGCTCGGGACGAGATCTTCGACTACTGGGTGGGGAGCAACCCGGAGACCCCGGACGCACTCGCCTGGTTCGAGGCGCCGGACGACTACCCGACCACCGGTCCGTCGATCCAGACGCACACCCAGGTCGTGAGCGGCGCCTACATCCCGGTCGTCGGCGACTTCGACGGCGACCACTACGACGAGATCCTCTGGTACGCCCCCGGGCCCACCAAGGACTACGTCTGGAACTTCAACGCCGACCACTCCCACACATCCCGCCTCTACCCGGTGAACGGCAACTACTGGCCGGTCGTCGGCGACTACACCGGTGACGGCACCGACGACATCCTCTGGTACGCCGCCGGCAAGGCCCAGGACTACCTCTGGGACTACAACGCCGGCGGGAGCTACGTCAGCACGCCGCGGACGATCAACGGCTTCTACCAGCCGATCTCCGGTTCGTTCGGCAAGGACAACACCGACGACCTGATCTGGTACGCCCCGGGTTCGACCGCCGACTTCCTGTGGGACTTCAACGTCGGCAGCTTCAACTACGTCAACAAGGGCTACCCGATCAACGGCACCTACCTGCCGATCGTGTTCGACATCGACAACGACGGATGGCGGGGTGACGACATCCTCTGGTACTCGCCCGGCGCCGGCACCGACTTCCTCTGGAACTTCAAGCTCGGGGTCAAGGGGAACACCAGCTACAACACGTTCGGCCTGAACGACTTCCCGATCGCCGGTGACTACCTCGGCGACGGGCACGACGACATCTACTGGTACAACAGCCAGGCGCTGTTCGAGCACTCGGACGACGGCACCCGGCACGACTGGAGCTTCTCCATCGAGTCCGCGGCGGCCGGCAAGACGGCCTCCGGCACGACCGAGCGGGAGGCATCGAGCCTCGGTGACCTCGCCGTCGACAAGGCGGTCGAGGCCAGCAAGCTCGACTGAGCAGCGTTCAGTCATGCGTCTGAGGAGGCGCTCCGCGTGGTAGTCACACCACGTGGGGCGCCTCCTGCTACGTTCCGGGTTGAGGCCAGGGCGAACCTCTGCACACCCCCGGACCAAGCCGAGAGAAGCCATGCGTATCTCGCCCCCCGCTCCGCTGTCGCGGAACCGACAGCCACCACCGGCGCCCGCGATCCTCGACGAGTATGTCCGCGAGGCGCCGTCACCGCAGCTCGCGGTCGACATCTTCAAGGGCGAGTGGTCCTCGGCGCTCCCCGAGGGCCTCGGCGTCGAGGCAGGGGGCGTCACGCTGTTCGCCGACGGCCGCATCTCCTGGCTGCTCGACCAGACCGGCGATCTCACCGGTCGCCGGGTCCTGGAGCTCGGTCCGCTGGAGGCCGGCCACACGTACCAGCTCGTCGAGGCCGGGGCCGAGGTCACCGCCATCGAGGCGAACACCCGGGCGTACCTGAAGTGCCTCATCGCCAAGGAGCTGCTGGCGATGACCCACTGCCGGTTCCTGCTCGGCGACTTCGTGGCCCACCTCGAAGCCCACCAGGGCGAGCGCTACGACCTGCTGCTGGCGAGCGGCGTCCTCTACCACGCCACGGATCCCCTCCGGCTGCTGCAGCTGTGTGCCGGCGTCGCCGACCGGCTCGCCATCTGGACCCACTACTACGACGTCGCGCCCGTCGAATCGACGCCGGCCATCGCCCAGCACTTCGAGGCCCCGACCGAGACGGTCACCTTCGAGGACCGGTCGATCACGCTCCACCCCCGCCACTACCTGGAGTCGCTGGCCTGGGGTGGCTTCTGCGGCGGTCCCGAGTCGTTCGCCCGCTGGATGGAGCGCGACGACCTCCTCGCCGTTCTCGACCTGCTGGGCTACACCGACGTCCGCGTCGGCGGCGACGACCCGGGCCACGTGAACGGGCCGTCCATCCTGCTCTACGCCAGCCGGTAGGCCGGCGACGGCGGGCTCAGCCCGTCGGGTTCTTGATCTCCCAACGGCCGTCGAACGACACGAGGCCGCCGAACGTCTCGTGCGGGGTGCCGGGCTTCACGTCGAAGTGCAGCGCCCGGTGGCGGTGGTCGAACGTGTGGCTGACCGTCTCGTCGGTGCAGGCGGCTGACACGGTGTAGCTGCCGGGGAGGAGCAGCAGCCGGTCGACCCGCAGGTCGACGGTGCCCTCACCCTCGATGTGCTCGACCGTGGCGCCGGCCTCCCGGGTGTTGGGCCCGGTGACCTGGATGCCTTCCAGCGTGTAGACGCCGATGCCGAACACGGGGCTCGGGATCCGCTTGGCGGCGTCGAAGTGGAGGCGGAGCGAGACCGAGTCGCCGGTGCGCACCTGGTCTGTGGGCTCGCCGTCCGGCCCGATCAGCTCGACGTTGGTGATCCGGACGTCGCCGGTCCCCCAGCGGCTGCCGTCACCGGACGCGTCGGCCTCGTGGTCGACGTGCACCTCACCGAGGTAGGCGTCGGCCACCTCGCCGGCGACTCCGGTGGCCCGGACCTTGCCGTGGTCCAGCCAGACGGCGGCGTCGCAGAGGTTGCGGACCGTGTTGAGCGAGTGGGTGACGACGACGATGGTCTTGCCCTGGGCCCGGAGGTCGGCGACCCGCTCCAGGCAGCGGCGCTGGAACTGCTCGTCGCCGACGGCCAGGACCTCGTCGATGAGCAGCACGTCCGGGTCGACGTTGATGGCGATCGAGAACCCGAGCCGCACGTACATGCCCGACGAGTAGTTCTTCACCGGCATGTCGATGAAGCGCTCGATGCCGGCGAAGTCGACGATCTCGTCGAAGCGGGCGTCGAGCTCCTTGCGGGAGAGGCCGAGGATCGAGCCGTTGAGGTAGACGTTCTCCCGCCCCGACAGCTCGGGGTGGAAGCCGGCGCCCAGCTCCAGCAGGGCCGACACCTTGCCGTCGACGGTGATGGTGCCGCGGTCGGCGCGCAGGATCTTCGCCATGCACTTGAGCAGCGTCGACTTGCCGGACCCGTTCTCGCCGACCAGCCCGAACGTGGTGCCCTCCTCGACCTCGAAGCTGACGCCGTCGAGGGCCCAGAACTCCTCGTAGCTGGCCCGACCGCCGCGCATGACCGCGGCCTTCAGGCTCTGGTTGCGCTCGTGGTAGAGGCGGAAGCGCTTGGCGACGTCGTCGACGACGATGGGGTGGTTCGCCATCAGAGCTCCTCCGCCAGGCGACCTTCGAGGCGACCGAACGCCCAGAACCCGACCACCAACGTCAGCACCGACACGACACCGACGTAGGTCATGTCCCCTGCGTCGGGCCAGCGCAGGTTGTACATGAGGTCGCGGTAGATGTTCACGAAGCGCACGAGCGGGTTGAGGGCGAAGTCCAGGTCGAAGATGCGGGACGCCAGCGAGCCGTCCTCCAGGTTCTGGTTGACCAGCTGCTCGGTGTACACGATCGGGGCGCTGAAGAACCAGACCTGCAGCAGCAGGCCGATGAGGTGCTGAAGGTCCCGGAAGTAGACGGCCGCGGCCGACAGCACCAGCGCGATCCCCAGCACGAACAACGTCTGGAACACCACCACGATCAGGATGATCGGGATCCAGAGGAACACCACGTTGCCGACGAACAGCAACGCCACGACCAGCAGGGCGAGCTCGATCAGGTACTGCACCAGCGCCGCCGACGTGCTGGCGGCCACCAGGATCTCCCGCGGGAAGTAGGTCTTCTTCACCAGGTTGGAGTTCCCGAGCAGCGCCAGGATCCCGCCGTTGAGCCCGTTGGCGATGAAGTTGTATGGGATCAGGCCGCACATGAGGAAGAAGGCGAAGCTGTCGAGCCCGCTCGGGTGGCCCTTCGGCGGGTTGGCGCCCAGCACCGTGAAGACCGCCGTGTACACGAGCATGGTGGTCAGCGGGTTGAGCAGCGACCAGGCCCAGCCGAGGACCGAGCGCTTGTACTTGCCGCGCAGCTCCCGCAGCGTCAGGTTGACGAACAGCTCGCGGCGAGTGGTGATCTCTTGCAGCTTGGTCATAAGGGGGGTTTGGTTCTACCTGTCTGCCCGGAACTCGCCAGGTTAGATCAGCGTTCAGCCGGCGTTGGTGACGAGGTCACGCTGGGGGCCGGGCTTCGGCCGCTCGCCTCGTCGAGCCAGCCAGGTGGACGCCACCAGGGCGCCCAGGCCGTCGGTGGCCACGAACAGGACTCGGGCCACGATGGCGACGGCGGCGGCAGGGCCGGTGGCCAGGGAGCCCGCGGCGGCGATGAAGGCGGCTTCGCGGACGCCGACGCCGCCGGGCACCGGCACCAGGACGAAGCCGATGATCCAGGAGAGGATCGCGGCGGGTGCGACGTCGAGCCAGCCCACGCTCTGGCCCAGGCCCTCGGCGACGGCCCACGTGGCGGTGCCGATGAACAGCCAGGCCGGCACGTAGCGGACCATGAGGCCGAGGCTGTCCCGCCAGAGGGGGATGTCGGCCGAGATCTCCCGCTTCAGGACCTTCTCGCCCATGCGCTTCACCCGCTCCAGCACGGCGTGGTGGAGGCACAGGACGCCGACGGGGAGCAGCGCCAGCGCCCACAGGTACTTGCCGGCGCCGCCGGTGCGGTCGCCGCTGAGGATGGCCGGGGCGAAGCCGACGGCCAGGAACATGGCGGCCAGGTACAGGGCCGCCAGCGAGAGGGCGACGCTCCCGTAGGCCGCCGTCCGGCCGACGCCGGCCCGGCGGGCCAGCTCGCCCCGGCCGACCACCGGCCACACGCCGCCCGGCAGGTACTTGCCCAGCTCACCGACGTAGTAGCGAGCGACGGTCTCGGGATACGTCAGGTCGCCGCCCAGCAGCCGCAGGGCCTGCCGCCACGGGATGGCGATCGCAGTCATGCCGGCCACGGCCAGGACCACGGCGCCGGCGATCCACCCGAGGCTGGCGTCCGACAGGCTGTCGGAGACCTCGTCCCAGTTGCTGGCCAGGCGCTGCCCGACGAAGACGACCGCGACGCCGCCGAGCAGCACACCGATCGCCGTCGAAGCCCCCGCCAGTCGTCGCCGCATCACCGGGTCACCTTAGATCTTCGCCGCCGGCCCACCCTCCCCGAGCCCTACGCGAACGCCGGTCCGGAGGCGGGTCCGGTGACCGCTCCGGAGGCCGTACGGGCGAGCACCACGGGCTGCGGTACCGCGCTGGTGCCCCCACGGGACCGTTGTGACGCAGGGTGATCACATGCAGAACCACACCATCCGCATCCGCCGAGTCGCCGCCGCTGCGGGGCTCGCCATCTCCGTCGTCTCGATCAGCGTTGCCACCGGGCTCACCCAGTTCGGCCTGGCCCTCGCGCCCTGGTTCCGCTGATCCTTTCGGTGGAGCCCACAACTGCTCGTCGCGACGGCATCGGCCGCCACCGTCGGTGCCGTCGTAGCGACTCATAGCGCCGCCTCGCGCCACGTTCCGTCCGCGGCCTGCCGGCGGCGACGAACGTCAGCGCCCGAGGCCAGGCGCCGCGGCCGGCCCGCCCACGAGGTTGAGCTCCTCCCACTCCGCAGCGGGCGGCATCCCGTACTCCGTCGCCAACGCGATCGCCTGGCGGGCGAGGCTGCGCGCCTCGAGGCCGCGGCCGGCATAGACGAGCGCCCGGGCGACCCGCAGCGGCCTCTCCTGGTCCCCGGGGTCGTTGTCGATGGCCATCTGGAGCACCGCCACCGCGGCATCGAGGTCGCCGGTGACGAGGACCGCCGTCAGGACCACATCGACCAGGCTCAACGCCCGGCGTCGAGCCGCCTCGCGGCGCTGGTCGATCCGGTCGTCGTAGACGTCGTCGGGCAGCACCGGCCCCGTGTAGAGCGCCAGCGCATGCCGCGCATGCGTGACCCGCTCCGCTCCCCGGCCGAGCGCGACCTGGCCGGCGGCGTTCTCGAAGCGGACAAGATCGATGCTGCAATCCACCAACGTGAGGTGGGAACCGTCGCGGTGGATGAGCGGCCCGTAGGCTGCGCGGCTCCGGGAGAGCACGTTCTTCAAGCGGCGCAGACCTATCCCGGGCATCTCGTCCGGCCAGAGCAGCTCGACCACGGCCTCGACAGACGCGCGGCCGCCTGCCAGGCCCACCCACTTCACCAGGTCGGCTGCCCGCCCGATGGGGGATGCGATGAGCTCACCGTCCCGGCGGATCTCGAAGCCACCGAGCAAGCGGACCTCGTAGGTGGTGTCGGCCTCGCCGACGGCAACGTCGTGGTCGACGACGTGCCTGACCGCCGCCCGGAGCGTGTCGAGCACCCGAGCCTCACGGCGATCGGCCAAACCCGGCTGGCCGATGCCGGCGACCCGCTCCAGGCTCGCGTCTAGGCAGCGGTGGGCGCCGACGAGGTCGCCTGCAGTCACGAGGGCGTAGCCCCGCAACAGCTCTGCCTTCCAACGGAGGCCAGGTGTGATCGCCGCGCTCTCGAGCAGCCCACCAAGGGCGTCGGCGGCACCGACATCACACCGGCGCGCGGCGATGCCGGCCTCGGTGAACGCGACGAGCGCCGGGTCCTCGCTGCGGTGGTCCTGGGCGGCCGTCAGCAACCGCTCGGCGTCGTCGTAGGCCTCGATCGAGGCGCACGCATCGGCCGCCTCGCAGAGGAACTGCACACCCCCGGCGTCCTCGGCCAGCTGCCCGAGCAGGCTCTCCGCCTCCGCCAGCCGGGCGCGGACGGTCGAGGCCACGCCGTCGTTGGCCGCGGCCAACAGCCCGCTCCACGCGGTGTGACCGGCAACCCAGTCGATCCCGAGCAGCTCGCCCAGCGAGCGGGCCTCGTCGATGACGGCGTCGATCGAGTCGGCCTCGCCGCCAAGGGCCAGCGCCCGGGCCTCGAAGACCAGGCAGAGCATGCGCCCGTACGGGGTTTCGCTGGTCCCCCGCAGGTTCCGCAGCAGGCGCACGGCGTCCTCGTGCTTCCCCAGGGCATCCAGCACCCGCACCGCCAGGCCCCGCTGGATCGTCGCCGCCCGGGAGGGTTCGCCCAGGTCGGTCCACAGGATCGCGGCTTGGCGCATGGCGTTCTCCGCCCGGCGCAGCTTGTGCTCGTCCGGCCCGCCGGAGAGCACGACGCCCAACGCGTCCAGCAGCCGGGCGCGACCCCGGCTGCCCTTGGCGGCGGTCTCCAGCAACTCCTCGATACGGGCGACCACCTCGGGGCCGGCGACGAAGGCCCGCTGGAACAGGGACTCCGCCTCGATCTCGACCGCCAGGTCGTCGTGCGTGCCTCGGGCTTGGACAGCTGCGAACGCCCGATCGATGGCCTCCCGTTCCTCGCCCAGCAGCCCGACGTTGCCGTAGACCCGGGCCAGGTGGAGCAGGGCTCGCGGCGCGGACTCGGTAGCGGGGCCGAGGCGGGCCATCAGCCGGATGAGCGCACGGGGGTCGTGGGTGTCGATCCGGCCGGCCGGCATCTGGGCGACGAGCATGGTCGCCGCGTCCGGGTCGCCGCTCTCGAGCAGGAGCTCGGCTGCCGTCAGCTCGGCGCCCTGGGCCGCGAGCAGCGGGGCCGCCCGGTGGGCCACCTCGGCGTCGAGCGGGCCCAGCGTGGTGAGGTGCTCCTTGACCGTCTGCGACAACCGCCACCAGCCGTCGGTGCCCTGCGAGAAGGGGATGCCGGCCTGGCTGAGCCGCCGGAGCAGGCCGCGTGATCCGAGCGCGTCGGCCAGTGTCTCGCTGACCATCGAGAAGTGGGCGAGCTGCACCATCAGCTCGCGGTCGGGGTCGGCGAGCTCGGTGGCGTAGTAGTCGACGAGCTGGGCGATCAAGGCGGGGTGGCGCAGCAGGTCGGCCGCCGCGGCCCAGCGGTCGGCGGAGCGCTCGAGCCGCCGGATGACCAGCAGCAGGAGAGCGACCCAGCCCTCGGAGAAGTGGTGCAGCGCCGACCAGAGGCGCTCGCCGTCGTCCTGCCCGAGGCGCATCGAGATCAGCGCCTGCGACTCCTCCGAGGAGAGGCGGAGGTCGTCGCTGTCGATGCGGGTCGCGGCCCCGTCCAGCTCCAGCGCGGCCAACGGTTGAGGCATGACCCGACCGCTGGCCACCAGCCGCAGGTGCGGTAGGGAGTCGCGGGCGAATTCGGCGAGCCACTCGGCCGCGTCGTCGGTGAGCGACGGGGCGTTGTCGACCAGGAGGACCGCCGAGCCGCCCCGCCGATCGACCAGGTCATCCAGGTCGACCGGGCCGGAGTACGCAACGCGCGGGCGGTTGCTGACCGGGTCGGGCTGAGCGGCGTCGAGCAGCAGCGCCTTCAGATGCTCGACGTCGACGATGTCGCGGCGGGGCAGGGGCACCAGGACGCCTGTCCCGGCGGTGCGGGTGACCTGGTCGACCAGGACCGTCTTGCCGTACCCGCCCCCGGCCTCGACCAGGACCGCTTCGGAGCGGCCCAGCACCTGCTCCACCAGGCGAGCGCGCGGCAACGCGACCGGCTCCACAGCCATCGCAGGATCTGCAGAGGCCCCACGCGCCACAGCTCATCGCCTCCGTCCCGTCGCCTACTGGCCGAAAGCGTAGTGCTGCGCCCTCACGGGCGATAGGGAAACTCTCCGGTATGTCGTCCGACGGGTCGAGTCGCCGGACCGCGGTACCCCGGTGGTACCAGTGCCTTGGACCATGGTGTCGTGACCCACCATCTGGAGGATCGCCTGCGGATCCTGGCGCAGGGCGTGCGGCCCACGTTCGCCGCGCTCTGCGGGCTGCCGCCCCAGGGGACCGTGGACATCCTCGAACCGACCGGCATCTTCGGGTGGCAGGTCGGGATCCAGATGCTGGTGGACGCACCGACGCCGCTGCGGGACAGCAGCGTGACCCTGCTGCGCTGGGCTCGGGCCGAGCTGCAGGCCGACCCGGAGCGCTGGCGGCACCTCGCCGCGTTCTCGTGCACGTTCAGCCGGGCGATCACGTGCAAGGCGCTCGACGCCCTGACGACCGAGCAGGAGGCCGCCCGGTTCTGGCAGAGCTGGCACCGCAACATGCTCTACGCCCACGACCTGCTCATGGACGGCAAGCTGCTGGTGTCGCCCCGCTCGGTGGCCGCCCTGTCGGCCGTCTCCTCGGCCCTGCCGTCCCTACCGACGACGATCCTGCTGCGCCGCACCCTCGACCGCGTCCGCACCATGGCGGTCGACCAGCAGAAGCCCGGCGCAGGCGAACCACCCCCGCTCGTCCTCCCCCAGTTCCGCGACCAGCTCGTCGCCGCCCTGAGCACCTGACCCGCTCAGGGCGGCGGCTGGGGTCTGGCCGCCGGGTCAGTGCGGGCGGTGGGTCAGTGGGCCCGGTGGGGGGCGCAGTGCTCGTCGTACTCGGCGATGATGATGTCGGCCGGGTCGATCGAGCAGGTGGGGCAGTTGGGGTCCCGCAGGAGCTTGTAGGTGAAGAACGACTGCTCCAGCGAGTCGTAGGCCAGCAGCCGGCCCGACAGGTCGTCGCCCAGGTCGAGGATCAGCTTGATCGTCTCGATCGCCTGGATCGAGCCGATGATCCCCGGCAGCACGCCGAGCACGCCGGCCTCGGCGCACGAGGGGGCCAGCTCCGGCGGCGGCGGCTCGGGCAGGAAGCAGCGGTAGCAGGGACCGTCGTGGGGCTTGAACACCGTGGCCTGGCCCTCGAAGCGGAAGATCGAGCCGTGCACCACCTTGACGCCCAGCTTCAGCGCGGCGTCGTTGAGCAGGTAGCGGACCGGGAAGTTGTCGGCGCCGTCGACGACGATGTCGTAGCCCGAGAGGATCTCCAGCACGTTGTCGGCGCCGAGACGGACGTCGTGGGTCACCACGTTCACGTCGGGGTTCAGGGCGGTCAGCGTCTTCTTGGCCGAGTCGACCTTGCGCTCCCCGACCCGGTCGATGTTGTGGAGGATCTGGCGCTGCAGGTTCGAGTCGTCGACCACGTCCATGTCGACGATGCCGATGGTGCCGACGCCCGCCGCCGCCAGGTACAGCGCGGCCGGCGAGCCCAGGCCGCCCGCGCCCAGCAGCAGCACCTTGGCGTCGAGCAGCTTCTGCTGGCCCTCGACGCCCACTTCGGGGAGCAGCAGGTGGCGCTGGTAGCGGTTGCGCTGGTCAGGGGTCAGGACCTGGGGCGCCCTCCAGTCGCGGCCTTCGTCCTTCCACTTGTTGAAGCCGCCGACCATCGACACGACGTCCTCGTAGCCCATCTCCGTCAGCGTCTTGGCGGCGAAGGCGGAGCGGACGCCGCTGGCGCAGTGGACCACGACGGGCGCCGACTTGTCGGGCAGCCGGCCCTCGACCGAGCCCTCCAGCGTGCCGCGGGCGATGTGGACGGCACCGGGGATGGCGCCCTGCTCGTACTCGTCCGGCTCCCGGACGTCGAGCACGACGGCCCCGGGGCGACGACGGATCTCGTCGGCCTCGGCCGTGTCGACCTCACGGATCTCTGACTTGGTTGCGGCGAGCAGTTCTCGGAAGCTGGGCATCGTCAAAATCCTACCGAACAGCTCAACAATCGTCCGAAGCGGAAATTCCCGCCGTGACCCCCGTCTCGGCGTGGGCCTCGGTCGCTCGGTGCCAACAGCGGCGGGCGATGTCGTTGAGGACCGAGGCCTGCTGCCAGCGATCTCCATCCTCGACCCGATCACCGTTGTCGCCGGGCCCGGGGACCGTCCGGGCGTAGTTGATCTGGGCGGGCAGGAGCTCGGGGGCGAACACGATGTGCTCGTCGGGGCCGGCGGTGGCCAGGAAGCCCCGGAACGCGGCGGTCCAGAAGGCCTCGAAGTGGTCGACGCTGGGGTGCTTCGCCGGGTCGCCGTCGCCGACGTCGATCTGGATGCAACCGGGATCCCCGATGCGCCCGTGCAGGAAGCGGGTCCGCTCGAAGACCGGCGCGAGGAACGCCAGGCGCTCGTCGAAGTCGCCGTAGGTCATCTCCAGGCCGGTGTACCAATGGGAGAAGTCGCCGTTGAAGCGCAGGTCGGGGTGGGCCTCGGCCAGCTGGACGGTCCGCCAGGTGTCCTGGGTGAGCGTGGCCCGGTGGGTTTCGACATAGAGGGGAAAGCTGTGCCGGTCGGCGGCGGCAACCACCTCGTCGAGGAGCGTGTGGGCCAGGTCGTCGTCCTCGTTGCCCCGTCCGACGTGCAGGGTCGCGGCCTCGTAGCCCCGGTCGGCCCAGCGCTGGGTGTCGGCGTCGATGGTGCCGAGGCGGTGCACGACGCCGGCGGTTGCGCAGCCGAGCCCGAGCTGGGCGCAGAGGGCCGGGTCGGCTGCCGGGAGGCCGGCGATCTCGATCTCGTAGCCCTGGACGCCCTGGTAGCCCGCCCTGGCGAGCGTCTCGAACAGCTGCCGAGGCTCCCTGAGCTCCCGAGGCCCGACGCTGTGCTCCGGCAGCGCCGCCAGCGTGAACAGGTTGAGGTACGTCCGCAGCCGCTCGCTCATCCGCTGCAGTCAAGCGCCTCCCGCCCACCCGCGGCGAGGCGGGCGGTCGGTGCGGGGCCTCGGCGGCTAGGGCTCGATGGCGACGTCGTGGAGGGCTTCGATGAAGTCGCCGGCCTCGACCGCGACTTCCCCGCGGCCCGAGAGGATGAGCCGCCGCATCAGCAGGTAGCCCATCACCAGGAACGACACCAGGCTCCCGACCAGGAGGCCCAGCTCGACCCGCAGGTAGAGGTCATCGCTGATCAGCCAGATCGTCGGGAACATGGCCACGACGCCGGCGCACCAGCCGACCGCCTGGCGCCGGTGCCCGCCGAGGGCGATCACCGCCTGCGCCAGAGCGAGGGCCAGCATGTAGAAGCCGCTGCCGGCGGCGAGCAGCCCCATCGTCCGGTGCTGGACGACGCCCTCGGACATCATCTCGACCACCATCGGCCCGAGCACGTAGCCCCCGATGGTCCCGGCCACGGCCAGCCCGGCCACCACGATCACCAGGCGGCGCAGGCCGACCCGGAAGTCGCCCAGGCGCCCGGCGCTCGCCAGGCTGGTCAGCTTGGGGAGCAGCGACGCCTGCACGGCCTGGAACAGGAACAGCGGGATGCGGGCGATGACGACAGCCGAGAAGAAGTACCCGGCCTTCTTGGTCTCGGCGTCGGTGGCGAGGTACTTGATGGCCACCGGGCCGATGTTCATGAGGGTGTAGGCGAACAGCGTGCCGGCGAGGAGGTAGAGCAGCGAGCGGGTGATCTCCTGCCACGCCGCCTCCGGACCGGGCTCGAGCCGTGGTCGCTGGACCCGCAGGGCGACCGGCACCGCCAGCAGCCCGGCGATGCCGACGGCGATGCCGAACCAGCCGGCGGTCTTCACCCCGATCAGCGCCACGACCGCGCAACCGAGGAACCGGATCAGGCCGTCGGCCCCGATGTAGGTCCCGTAGGCCTTGAAGTTCGCAGTGCCGGAGAGGCAGCCCCGGGTGAGGTGGCCGGCGAATGCCCCGGCCAGGCCGAGGGCGAGACCGACGAGCAGGAGCAGCTGACCGTCGAACAGCCGGTCGACCATCAAGCGGGACGTGGCGATCAGCAGAACCAGGACACCGAGGCCCAGGCCCACGCCGATCGTGGCCGCTCGCCGGACCAGCGGAGCACCACCGACACCCAGCGCACGACGCTCCGAGAGCGCGCGGCTGACCTCTTGCTCCAGCGGCAGGAAGAGCCCCGGACCCAACAGGAACACCAGGCCCCACTGGGCGCCGAGCGGTGCCTTCTCGTGCTCACCCAGCACGTGCTGCGAGAGCGCGATGAAGCCGTAAGCCGACAAACCAGCGACCAGGAGTCCCGCCCCCACAACGAGAGTTCCCGTGGGTAATGGATTCCGACGCTTCGCGGATTCAAGAAGCGAAGTTGCGATGGCGCGAGGCTAATCACCAACGCACGGTGTGTTCACGTCGTTGCGCTGCGACCTGCAAGTTTCCTCGCGGTAACCGCCGATTCGGGGCTCATGGAGGTTCGTCCGGGCCCGGGATCAGCTGGGGCAGGAGCTCCCCGATCTGGCCCCGCAGGACGAGGTGCGCGATCGGATCCATACCGGTCGGTGAGCCGTTGACGATGATGACTCGCGCCCCGGTGGCGAGGGCCAGCGGCACCAGGTCGGCCACCGGGTACACCGACAGGGTCGAGCCGACGGCCAGCATCAGGTCGCACCGGCGGGCGGCGGCGTCGGCCCGTTCCAGGTCCTCGACCACCAGGTTCTGGCCGAAGCTGATGGTCGCCGACTTCAGGATCCCGCCACAGGCCAGGCACGACGGATCGTCCTCGCCGGCCCGCACCCGATCGAGCGCCGCCTGCATGGGCTGACGGTCGTCGCACGACATGCACACGACCTCACGCATGTTGCCGTGCATCTCGACGATGCGCTCGGGGCTCGACCCCGCCGCATGGTGGAGGCCGTCGATGTTCTGGGTGATGAGGGTGTCGAGGCTGCCGTTGCGTTCGAGCTGGACGAGGGCGAGGTGCCCCGCGTTCGGTTGGGCGGTCCAGGCGGCGTGGTCGAGCCGGTTGCGCCAGGCGAGACGGCGGGTCTCGGGCTCGGACAGGTAGTGCGAGAGCGTGGCGGTCCGCTCGGCCCCCGGGTTCTTGGTCCACACCCCCGACGGACCCCGGAAGTCGGGGATGCCGCTGTCCGTGCTGATGCCGGCGCCGGTGAGCACGACGATGTGCTCGGCCTCGGCGATCCACTGCCGGGCCTGCGCGATGTCGTCTGCGAGATCGTCCGTGATGTCGCCCGTATCCATGACCCAGACCTTAGACCACATCCAAGGACAATGAAAAGGGTTGAAAAGGTTTAACAGGTGTGCTGGAGTGCCTGCATGCGCTCATTTGCCCTCCCCCCTGAATGCCACCACCTGGTGATCCGCCCATGGCACGACGCCGTGGTCGATGGTGTCGGCTACGACCTGCGCTCCCGGTACGTCGAACGCTTCTGGCTCAGCCTCCTCGGCCCCACCTCGACGTGCTTCCTGCGCTACCTGGCCGACCAGTTCGAGACCACGACAGACGAGTTCGAGCTCGACCTGATCAGCTGCTCCGCGGCCATCGGGCTCGGGCGCGGCGTCGGTCGGACCAGCGCGATGAGCAAGACCATCGGCCGCTGCTGCTCGTTCAAGGTGGCCCGCATGGTCAACCGCCGGACCCTCGAGGTGCGGCAGCGGCTCGCCCCGCTCAGCACCCGGCAGGTCAAGCAGCTGCCCGACCCCCTCCGCGACGAACATGCGCGCTGGCTCCACGACCACACCGACCCAGCCACCCAGGCTGCGCTGACGGTGCAGGCCCGACGCCTCGCCTTGTCGCTCCTGCGCTGGGGCGTCAACGTCGAAGGCACCGAGCAGCAGTTGCAGCGATGGCGGTTCCCCTCCGCCATCGCGCAGGCCGCCACCACCTGGGCCACCGAGCGCTGGGCCAAGCCGGTCCCGGCGCGGTTGTAGGTTCGGAGGCTCCGCAGATGGTGGGCACACACCAGGGGAAGGACAGCGCGGTGAACTCGGTCCCAAGCTGGCGTCGCGGTCGTATTGGTCGTGTGATGCGCGCACAGCGGTTGGCGGCCCTCGCCATCGGGGTGGCCGTGCTCGGCACGGCCCTCGGCTGCTCCGACCACGGCGACGACGACGCCGGTCCCGACGTCCCGTCCACCGATCGGTCCACGACCACCACCCGGCCGCCGGACGCTCCCCTGCCGACCGTGGTGCCCACACCTCAGCAGATGCACTGGCTCGGGCCCGACGTCACCGTCCCCCGGCGGGTGGCCCTCGTGGCCGGCGACGGCGTCGACAAGCCCTCCCGTGACCTGGTCGTCGAGACGTTGAAGCGGGGAGGGGCTCGCACCGTCGGGGACAGCGACGACGCTGCCCTCGAGGTGCGGGCCGGCCTCCTCGACGATCCGGCCGTCGCCGACGTGCTCCAGCACACCGGTGCCGCCCCGCCTGCCGACCTTCCGGCGGAGGGCTACGCGCTCGCGGTCGTCGGTGCGGGCGACGGCGACCCGGCCCGGGTGGTGCTGGCCGGAGTCGACAGCTCGGGTCTCTACTACGCGGCCCAGACCCTCCAGCAGCTCCTCAGCGGTCACGTCATCGCCGGGGTCGCGGTCGCCGACCGCCCGTCGCTGCCCCGCCGCGGCGTGGTCGAAGGCTTCTACGGCAGCCCCTGGACCCAGGCCGAGCGCCTCGACCAGCTCTCCTTCTACGGGCGCATGAAGCTGAACACGTACATCTACGCCCCCAAGGCCGACCCGTACCACCGTGACGCCTGGCGGGACCCCTATCCGCCCGCACAGCTGGGCGAGCTGAAGGCACTGGTCGCTGCCGCCGAGGCGCACCACGTCCGGTTCACGTTCGCCGTCTCGCCAGGGGTGTCGATCTGCTACTCCTCCCCCGGCGACGTTAGGGCGCTGGAGGCCAAGCTGGGCGCCCTCTATGACGTCGGGGTCCGCGACTTCGCGATCGCGCTGGACGACATCGCCTACGACCGCTGGAACTGCGCAGGTGACCGGTCTCGGTACGGGGCGAGCTCGGGAGGCTCGGCCGCCCAGGCCCAGGTCGAGCTGCTGAACAACCTCCAACGCGGGTTCGTCGCGAACCACCAGGGCACCCGGGCCTTGACGTTCGTACCGACCGAGTACCGCAACACGAAGGACAGCCCCTACCGCCAGGTCCTGCGCCAGGGGCTCGACCCCGCCATCCTGGTCATGTGGACCGGCGATCTGGTCGTACCGCCCGAGATCACCACTGCCCAGGCCGCCGAGGCCCGCGAGGTGTTCGGGCGACCGGTGCTCATCTGGGACAACTATCCGGTCAACGACTACACCCGCACCGCCGGCCGTCTGCTGCTCGGTCCGTACGTGCGCCGTGAGCCCGGCCTGGTCGACCAGGTCAGCGGGCTGATCGCCAACCCCATGAACCAGGCGGCGGCGTCGAAGGTCGCGCTCGTCGGAGTGGCCGAGCTCGCCTGGAACGCCCCGGTGTTCGACCCCGGCCGGGCCGAACGGGACGCGGCCGCGTACCTCGCCGGCAGCGGCGCTGACACCGCCCGTACCATCGAGGCGCTGCTCGCGTTCTTCGATCTCGAGTCGTACGCGCCGACCTCGGCGTCGTCGCCTGGGGTCGTCATGCAGGGCCAGGCGCCAGCTCTGGCCGCGAAGATCGCCGCGTTCGACGCCGCCTGGTCGGCGGGCGACCGGGCGGGAGCGGTCAAAGGCCTCCGGCCTTACGCCGAGCTGCTCGCAGCCGCGCCCGGCACCATCCGGGCCGGGGTGGGAGACGCCGGCTTCCTCGCCGATTGCATGCCCTGGTTGGATGCGCTCACCCGCTGGGGCCAGGCGCTGGTCGCCACACTCGACGGCCTCCAGGCTCAGATCGACGGCGACACCGCGACGGCCCGCGCCCGACTGGCCGAGGCCGACAACCTGGCGGCCCAGGCTCGTGCCGTGCACACCATCCCCGGCGAGACCGAGCCGCAGGGCCCGGTCCTGGTAGGAGACGGGGTCCTCGATGCCTTCGTCGCGCGCTACTGACGCATGCGCCCCTGCGGCGCCCTGTCAGGCGCCGAAGGACTCCAGCAGGTTCACCAACGTCCGTACGCCGAAGCCGGTGCCGCCCTTGCGCAGCTCGCCGTCGTTCTCCGACGACTCGGCAGGGCCGGCGATGTCGAGGTGGACCCACGGCATCCCGGCGGGCACGAACTCCTTGAGGAAGAGACCGGCCACCAGGGCGCCACCATCGCGGCCGCCGACGTTCTTGAGGTCCGCGACCTCCGAGTCGAGCTTCGGCCGCAGGTACTCCGGCAGGGGGAGGTGCCACACCATCTCGCCCGCGGCGTCGGCTGCTGCTCGGACCTGAGTGATGAGTTCGTCGTCGTTGCCCATCAGGGCGGCCATCTTGTCGCCGAGCGCCACCTTGGCTGCGCCGGTCAGCGTGGCGATGTCGACGATGGCGGTCGGGCGGGCATCGGCGGCCATGACCAGGGCATCGGCCAGGACCAGGCGGCCCTCGGCGTCGGTGTTCAACACCTCGACGGTGGTGCCGTTGCGGATGCGGAGGACGTCCCCCACCCGGGTCGCGTCGCCGCCGGGCATGTTGTCCGTCAGCGGCAGGTAGCCCAGCACCTTGACCTGCGGTCGCACTGCGGCCAAGGCGCAGAAGGTGGCCAGGACGGCGGCTGCGCCGCCCATGTCCCCCTTCATCGTCTTCATCCCCTCGGTGGTCTTCAGCGAGAGGCCCCCGGAGTCGAACGTGATCCCCTTCCCCACCAGGGCCACGGTGGCCTTCGGTCGGACGGGTGACCAGGAGAGCTCCACGAACCGGGCGGGCTCGGTCGACCCCCGGTTCACGCCGAGCAGCCCGCCGAGGCGGGCGCGCTTGATCGCCCGCTCGTCCCGTACACGGACGGCGAACTCGTGCTCCCGCCCGAGGTTCACGGCCCGCTCAGCGAACACCGACGGCGTCAGCGAACCCCCCGGCTCGTTGACCAGGTCGCGGGCGACGCACACCGCGTCGGCGACGGCCTGACCGGTGGTCAATGCCGCCGTGGTCGTGCGACCACCCTCGTCCACCACCACGACCCGTTCCAGCGCCACCGGCTTGGGGTCCGACTTGTAGGCGGTGAAGCGATAGCTCGCCAGCACCACCCCCTCGGCCAGGGCTCGGGCGGCCTCGGCGTGATCGAGATCCTCCGGGACGTCGGCGAGCAGCGTCGTGGCCACCCGCTTGCGATGGCTGTTGGCCTGGGCGAGAGCGGCACCGGCGCGGCGGTAGGTGGCGGCGGTCGCCGTGTCCTTGCTCCCGAGGCCGACGGCCACGACCGTCGAGGGCTTGCCGTCGTCGGACGACCGCACGGTGGCCACCTCGCCCAGCGCTGCAGTGAAGCCCTGGGCACTGAGGAACCCGCTCTCCAGGGGATCGGGGAGCGCCTTCGAGGACAGGTCGTCGGCGAAGACCCCGACCACGAGGGCGTCGGCGGTGTCGGGCGTGGCTCGGGAGGTCTGGAATCGCAACGGCACGGGGGCAGGGTAGACGGCTGCTTCGTGACCCTTCCCAGCGTTAGGTTCCGGGAGATGACGACACGGCTCTACACCGGCAAGGGCGACGACGGGACGACCGGGCTGCTGTTCGGCGGACGGGTCCCCAAGGACGCTGCCCAGCCCAGGGCGTGCGGGGCGGTCGACGAGGCGCAGGCCACCATCGGCGCCGCCCGGCCGTTGTGCGGGCCCGATCGGGCCGAGCTCGACGACCAACTCATCCATGTGTGCCGTGACCTCTGGGTCCTCATGGCCGAACTGGCGACGCTCCCCGAGCACCACACCAAGCTCACCGACGGCCAGACCCGGGTCACATCCGAGATGGTCCGCCGCATCGAGGAGCTCACCGACGCCGTGGGCGCCAAGTTCGAGCCGCCGTCAGCGTTCGTCGTCCCCGGCCAGACCCAGCTCGCCGCCCAGCTGGACATCGCCCGCACCGTGGTCCGCCGGGCCGAGCGGGAAGCCGTGGCCGCCGCCGTCGACGGCTCCCACGTCCTCCCCTACCTCAACCGGCTGTCGTCGCTGCTCTGGGCCCAGGCGCGTTGGGTCGAGGGCGAGCACCTGCTCAGTCGAGACGTGGACTGACCGTCGAAGCTCAGTAGCCCTTGGCCGGGTCGATCAGCCCCAGCAACGGCTCACCCAGCCGGTAGCGCCGGACGTTCTCGGTCACGCGGGCCGAGAGCAGCGGCAACGCCATCTCCGGGGTGTTCCCCGTGTGCGGGGTGATCAGGACCTCGGGACGGGACCACAGCGGATGGCCGTCGGGAAGCGGCTCCGGATCGGTCACGTCGAGCCCTGCCCCGCCCAGCGGCCCCTCGTCGAGGGCGGCGACGAGGTCGTCGGTCACCACGTGCTGCCCCCGGGCGACGTTGACCAGCACGCCGCCCGGCGCCAGGAGATCGAGGCGTCGCCGGTCGATCAGCCCGACCGTGTCCGCCGTCAACGCCAGGGCCAGCACCACCACGTGGGCGCCCGTCAGAGCCTCGTCCAGGTGGTCGGCGGCCACGACCCGGTCGGCGCCGTCCATCGGCTGCGGCGTCGAGCGCACGACGGTGACCTCGCACCCGAACGGCTCGAGCAACCGCAGCAGCGACTCGGTGATGCCGCCCCCGCCGACGATCGTCACCCGTCGCCCGAGCAGGTACTCGCCGCGGGGCTTGGTCCAGGTGCCGGCCCGGGCGAAGGCACCAAGCGACCGCCGGCAGGCCAGGGCGAGCGCGAGCGCGTGCTCGGCCACCGGTTCGGCGTACACACCCTTGGCACAGCTCCAGACCCGCTCGGCGTGCGCCCGGACGACGTCGACATAGGGCTCGATGCCCGCCCACGGCAGCTGCACCCAGCGGAGGGCGTCGTGGCTGTCCAGCAGCTTCGACAACCCGGCCGCGTCGTCCGGATCAGCCCAAACGACCGCCTCCGCCTCCTCCACCCCCACAACCGATCCCCCACCGGCGCACACCGCATCCCCGAGGAACGCCCGCACCCCCTCGGGCGCCACCGCCACCGACAAGACCCGGTCATCCGCAGTCATCCGGCGGACTCTACGACCCGGGTCGGGATTTCGGCGGGGACCCTGTCGGGCGCGGCCAGTAGCCTGACGCCTCAACTATGAGCCGCTTCATGGACCTCGTGCGCGATCGGGTCGTCGTCTACGACGGCGCCTTCGGAACCTTCGTGCAGACGCTCGGCCTCACGGCCGACGACTTCGGCGGGCCCGAGTTCGAGGGCTGCAACGAGCTGTTGTGCATCACCCGCCCGGATGTCATCCAGGCGCTGCACGACGGCATGTTCCAGGCCGGCGCCGACATCGTCGAGACCGCCACATTCGGCTCGTTCGCCGTGCCGCTCGCCGAGTACGGCATCCCCGAGCGGGGGCACGAGATCAGCCTGGCCGCGGCGCGCATCGCCCGGGAGGTGGCCGACGGCTACGGCGGCCTGGTCGCAGGCTCGATCGGCCCCGGCACCAAGTCGCCGTCGCTCGGCCAGATCAGCTTCGCCGAGCTCCGGGACGCCTACCAGGCCATGATCGAAGGCCTCCTCGAGGGCGGGGTCGACGCGCTCATCACCGAGACCCACTTCGACCTGCTCGGGTTGAAGGCGTCGGTCATCGCCGCCCGCCGGGCCATGGCGAAGGTCGGCCGCGAGGTGCCGATCCAGATGCAGGTCACCATGGAGCAGACCGGCACCATGCTGCTCGGCACGGAGATCGGCGCCGCGCTCGGCGCCATCGACGCGCTGCGCCCGGACGTCATCGGCCTCAACTGCGCTACCGGGCCGGCCGAGATGCACGAGCACGTCCGCCACCTCTCGCAGTACAGCCGGGCCCCGATCTCGGTCATCCCCAACATGGGCCTGCCCCAGGTCGTCGACGGCAAGATGCACTACGACCTGAGCACCGAGGACTTCGTCGACTACCACCACCGGTTCGTCACCGAGCTGGGCGTGCAGGTCGTCGGCGGCTGCTGCGGCTCGACGTTCGACGACATCCGGGCCCTCGCCGCGGTGGCCAAGGACTGGACCCCGGCGGCCCGCACGCCGCAACACGAGGACGGCGCCACCTCGATCTTCAGCTTCGTGCCGTTCCACCAGGACGCCAGCTTCCTCATCATCGGCGAGCGCACCAACGCCAACGGCTCCAAGAAGTTCCGCGAGTCGATGCTGGAGGGTGACTGGGACTCGTGCGTCCGCACCGCCCGCGACCAGGAGAAGGAGGGCGCCCACGTCCTCGACCTGTGCGTCGACTACGTCGGCCGGGACGGCACCGAGGACATGGACGAGCTGGCCAGCCGGTTCGCCACCCAGGTCACTGTCCCGTTGGTGTTCGACAGCACCGAGCCCCAGGTCATGGAGGCCGGCCTGCAGCGCTTCGGCGGCCGGGCCATCCTCAACTCGGCCAACCTCGAGGACGGTGAGGGCGAGGGCAGCCGCTTCGACCGGGTGTGCCGCCTCGCCCGGGAGTACGGCGCCGCCGTGGTGTGCCTGCTCATCGACGAGGAGGGCCAGGCCCGCGACGTCGAGTGGAAGATGCGGGTCGCCCACCGGATCCACGATTTGGCCACCACCCGCTACGGCCTGGAGCCGGGCGACCTGATCTTCGACGCCCTGACGTTCCCGCTGTCGACCGGCGACGACGACCTGCGCCACGACGCCATGAACACGATCGAGGCGATCCGGCGCATCAAGGCGGAGCTACCCGGGGTCTACACCACCCTCGGCGTGTCGAACGTGAGCTTCGGCCTGTCGCCGGCGGCCCGGCACGTCCTCAACTCGGTGTTCCTGCACGAGTGCGTCGAGGCGGGCCTCGACTCGGCCATCGTGCACGCGGCCCGGATCATGCCGCTCAACAAGATCCCCGAGGAGCAGGCCAAGGTCTGCCTCGACCTCGTCTACGACCGCCGCGACGAGGCCGCCGGCTACGACCCCCTGGCCGAGCTCCTCGACGTCTTCGCCGACGTGAAGGTCGCCACCGCGGAGAAGGAGGACCGCTCCGGCTGGCCGGTCGACGAGCGCCTCAAGCACCGCATCATCGACGGCGATCGCAACGGGCTCACCGACGACCTCGACCTGGCGCTTGCCGAGGGCACCACGCCGCTCGACATCATCAACGAGGTCCTGCTCTCGGGCATGAAGGTGGTCGGCGAGCTGTTCGGGTCCGGGCAGATGCAGCTGCCGTTCGTCCTGCAGTCGGCCGAGACCATGAAGGCCGCGGTCGCCTACCTCGAGCCGATGATGGACAAGGACGAAGCGGGCGCCGGCAAGGGCCGCATCGTGCTCGCCACGGTCAAGGGCGACGTGCACGACATCGGCAAGAACCTGGTCGACATCATCCTCACCAACAACGGCTACGAGGTGCACAACCTCGGCATCAAGGTGTCGATCGCCGACATGATCGAGAAGGTGCGCGAGGTCAAGGCCGACGCCATCGGCATGTCCGGCCTGCTCGTGAAGTCGACGCTGATCATGCGGGACAACCTGCAGGAGCTGAACGACCGCGAGCTGGCCGACATCCCGGTGCTGCTCGGCGGCGCCGCGCTGACCAGGTCCTACGTGGAGCGCGATCTGCGTGACGTCTACGCGGGCCGGCTGTTCTACGGCAAGGACGCGTTCGAGGGGCTGCACGTCATGGACCGCCTGGGCGCCATCAAGCGGGGGGCCGAGGCCGACGACCCCGAGTGGGGTCGTGTCCCGTCCGAGTCCCGGGTGCCGTCCCGGGCGTCGCTGGGTCTGGCCGAGAAGGGCAGCGGCGGCGGCGGGGATGGTGGCGAGGTGCCCACCCGGTCGCCGGACGTCGTCACGGACAACCCGGTGCCGACCCCGCCCTTCGTGGGGTCGCGGGTGGTCAAGGGCCTGTCGCTCGACGACATCGCCGGTTACCTCAACGAGACCGCGCTGTTCCGCAACCAGTGGCAGTTCCGGCCGCTGAAGGGCGACGGCGGCTCGGTAGAGACCGACGACGAGTTCAAGACCCGGCTGCGCTCGACGCTCCGGGACGAGATGGCCAAGGCCAAGGCCGACGGGCTGCTCGTCCCCCAGGTGGTGTACGGCTACTTCCCGGCCAACGGTGACGGCAACGACCTGGTCATCTGGACCGACGAGTCACGAACGTCGGAGCGGGCCCGGTTCTCGTACCCGCGGCAGTCGAAGGCGCCGTACTACTGCATCGCCGACTTCTTCCGGCCCGCCTCCGGGGACGAGGTCGACTACGCCGCGTTCCACATCGTGACCATGGGCCCGGCCGTGTCCGAGCGGACCGCCAAGCTGTTCGCCGACGACCGCTACCAGGAGTACCTGCTGCTCCACGGCCTCGGCGTCGAGATGGCCGAGGCGCTGGCCGAGTACTGGCACCACCGCATCCGCGAGGAGTGGGGCTTCGTCGACGAGGACGGGCCGTCGCTCGCCGGACTGTTCAAGCAGCAGTACCGGGGCGGCCGCTACTCGTGGGGCTACCCGGCCTGCCCCGACCTCGAAGACAACGAGACGGTGCTCCAGCTGCTGGAGGGCGAGCGCATCGGCCTGGCCTGCGACGAGGACACTGGGTTCCAGTACCAGCCCGAGCAGTCGACCTCGGCGCTCATCTGCCACCACCCCCAGGCCAAGTACTTCGTGGCCCGGTAGGGCTCAGGTGTCGTCGTTGCTGGACCAGCGCGTCCAGCTCGGACGGGCCGGCTTGCTCTCCGCGCTGTAGGCACCGCCCCCGCCTCGACCCTGCCACGCGGACGACCAGACAGGCGCGGTCTCTTCGGCGGGCGGGGGCTCGTCAGCCGTCGCGTCCGGGTCCGGGTCCGGGTCCGGGTCGATGGCCGGCACCATCCCGGTCGTCGGATTGAGCTCCGCGTAGTCGGCGGCGCTGGGGAACTCGGACGAGGACAGTGCCCCCGGATCGACCATGGTCTGGGCGCCCGTCGCTGCCGGCCAACCCCCGGGCAGCGAGGGGGCGACCGGCGGCACCGGTGGTCCCGGGGGCAGTGCAGGCGGGTACTCGGGCGCCTGGCCGGCGGTCGGCACCGATCCTGGCACCGGTGGCACCCAGCGGGGCTCGATGCGGGCGTTGCGCGCCGCGATCGCGACCGATCCGCCCACCAGCCAGCCCGTGTAGAGGCCGAAGAGCGCACCTGCGTTGATGCTGAGCAGCGTGGTCCCGAGCAGCCGGTCGCTCTCGTTCGCGACGACGAGCTGCGTCACCAGGTTGAACACGGCCCCGGCGAGCGCCGCCGAAACCACGAGTGCACCCCAGCCGCCGAGGAACGAGGCCATCGACGGGCCCACCCGGCCGGCCAGGCCGGCACAGAGGAACACGCAGGCCAGCAGCAGCACGACCTTGAGGACGATCGGCCCCACCATGTCGGAGTCGCCGCCGAAGGACTCGGTCGACCAACGGGGGAACGAGGTCACCGAGTCTGCGACCGGCCGCAGGTCGAACTTGGCCTTGGCCGCAGCGTCGTCCGCCGCCGGGCTTCCGAAGCCCCCCACGAGCAGCGCCGTGATCAGAACTGCCACCCAACCCGATCGCGCCATGGCCCCGTTCTACTCCACCTCGTCTGTGCGTACGACTGGTCTTGCTCTGATCTCGCTGCGCGCGTGCCTGGTCCGGGCCCTGCCGGATGCGCGAGTGGTCACCACGACCCTCACTAACCTCGGAGAGTGGCAGCCTCACAACCTACGGTGGCGTCCCATCCCACCAGCCCGTCGCTGTGGTCGACGCTCGACGACGGACGCGCCCGAGCCGCGACGCTCCCGCTGCTGGCCATGGGGGTGGTGGTCGTCGCCGCCCTGGGCGCGCTGGCGCTGTCGCTGTTCCGGGGCGAGGAGACGACGACGACGGACTTCGACACGGCCGTCCCCTCGGTGGGCGGGACCGACCTGCCCCAACTACCGGACGAAGGCGCCGACCCCGCCATAGGCCAGGTGGCACCGGACCTGAAGGGCGAGGACTTGGCGGGCGACACCGTCGTCGCCCCGACCACCGGCAAGCCGACCGTCATCCTGTTCGTGGCGCACTGGTGCCCGCACTGCCGACGCGAGGTGCCGGTGGTCCAGGAGTGGCTCGACGCAGGCAAGAAGCCGGCCGACGTCGACCTCATCACTGTCGCGACGGCGATGAACGCCTCCCGCCCCAACTACCCACCCTCCAAGTGGCTGACCGAGGAGGGCTGGTCCTCCCCGATCATCGCCGACGCCGGCAACCAGGCCGCCGACGCCTACGGCCTCTCCGCCTACCCCTTCTGGGTCGCCATCGGCGCAGACGGCCGCGTCCTCCACCGCGCCACCGGCGAGCTCACCACCCCCCAGATGACCACCCTCTTCAGGAAGGCCAAGACCGGCTGACTCGCGATCTCGTCTCGCCATCCTTAACTGTCACAGGGCATCGGGATGATCGGGACATGGCTGAGCTTCCCTATGACCTCATCGCCTCGCAGCACGGGCTGCTCACCGTCGAGCAACTGTCCGACGCAGGCATCTTGCTCACTGACCAGCTAGCGCCGCTGTCCAGGCGAGTCCTTCGACTCCGCGGTGCGCCCGAGACGCAGACCCAACTGCTCCTCGCCGCGATCCTCGAAGCTGGACCCGGCGCCGCCCTGTCCCACACCTCCGCCCTGGCCTGGTGGCAAGTCCCAGGCTTCGACCTGCGGGAGATCCATGTCTCCCAACCTCGGGGCGTCCCTCACCGATCTCGGCGAACCGCCGAGATCGTCGTGCATCGAGTGCCGGTCTCAGACCGGCATGTGAGGGTTCTCGAGTCCGTCCCTGTCATCACGCCGGCCCGGGCGCTGTTCGACATCGCCGGCATGGAGGGAGTGCATCCGAAGCGGGTCGAGCGGGCCATCGACAACGCCTGGAGCCTGCGCCTGGTCTCCGGCAGGACGTTGCGGAGGACACTTCGAGAGCTGGCAGTCACAAGACGTCCCGGCATCGCCCTGATGCGCGAGCTGTTGCAGGAGCGGGGGCTCGACTACATCCCGCCCGGCAGTGGGCTCGAGGGGCGGGTGATCGACATCCTGAAGGGGCGGGGCGTCAGCCTGAGGCGGCAGGTCGATACCGGCGACGAGGCCTGGATCGCTCGGGTCGACTTCGCCGACACCGAGCTTCCGTTCCGCCTCGAGGTCCAGAGCGAGCGGTTCCACGCCAGCCTCGTCGACACGCGAGCCGACCATGAGCGGCTCGCCAAGCTCGAAGCCGCCGGCTTCGTCACGGTGACCGTCACCGACATCGAGGTCTGGCACTACCCCGAGGTCGTCATCGACCGGGTCAGGGAGGGTCGCTACAAAGCCAACGTCCGCCGCCTCCGAGCCGCCAGCTAGCCGGTGAGTTGGGAGGGGCGGCAGCCCTTCGGGGCGGCGACGGGGTTGCAGCGGATGGTCTCGCCTGAGGGAAGGAGGCCCACATAGCTCGTGAAGCGCTCGTCGGGCACCAGGTAGTCGGTGGAGATGTACTGCGCTCCGCTGGCCCAGGCGGCATCGCGCAGCGAGGTGTCGCCCGAGCGGGCCTGAACCGTGTCGGCGTCGGCCCGAGTCCGGACGACGAAGCCCTGCGAAACCAGCGACTTGATGTCGGCGGCGTCGTCCACCGGGTCGTTCTTCACGACGTAGGCCGCATCGTCGTCCGGCGGTGCGGCGGCCACGAAGATCAGCCGGTCGGTCACGTCGGGCCGCAGCGTGCGGTACATCCCCCGCTTGGCGCCGGTGTCGTCGAGGGTGAACATGACCTTGCCGCGGGCGTCAGCGAGCGTCGGCCACTTGTTGGCCAGCACGGCCTCCCGCAGGGTCGGCTTCCGGCCCTTGACGTCGGCCGGCCGGATGATCCGGTCGTTCGGGAACACCGAGCTGATCTCCGACTCCAACGATCCGAACGCCGCGCTGCTCCACGGGACCGGCGTCACGAAGCCGAGGTTGGCCGGGTCGGCCACGGCCCCGTCCTTCGCCTCGATCTGGATGACGATCGGCAGGTGGCGAGGGTGCGCGTCCGACCATGCCTTCACGGCCTCGAGGCACGACACGAACGTCGGGCAGGTCGAGCGGAAGTCCACCTCCTGCACGTGGAAGACCTTGAGCCCCGGCTCGCTCATCTTCGGGTCGACCGGCGCCAGCCCCAGCAGCGGCACCAGCTTCGGCGTGGCGTAGTGGCCTCCGGTCGGCGTGTCGACGAACACGTCCAGCTCCAGCTGGCGCACTCCCCGGTCGAGCTCCTGACCGAGCGGCATGTGGGTGTACTCGAAGCCGTTGGCCGCATCGCCGAGGACCGAACGCAGGGCGGTCATCAGCTTCGCCTCCGGCTCGACGTGGTAGCTGTTGTGCGTCGCGACGACCTGGATGTCGTTCAGCCGCAGCTTCGGATGATCGACGCCGGGCCCCGGCCCCCGGCACCCGAAGAAGGACGCCGCCGCTAGGCAGACGGACAGTGAACATGCGGTGATCCCCCGGCGTCGCATACCGCTCAGCTTGCCATTTTTCGGTAAACCTGGTTCCCAAGGGGAATACTGAACGTCATGCCTCGCGCTATTTGGAGCGGTGCGGTCAGCTTCGGGCTCGTCTCCATCCCGGTAAAGCTCTACAACGCCGTGTCGCGGAAGAACGTCTCGTTCAACCAGATCGACAGCCGCACGGGTGCGCGCATCCGCTACAAGAAGGTCTCCGACGCTGACGGCGAAGAGGTGCCGGCGGAGGCCATCGTCAAGGGCTACCAGCTTTCCAGCGGGGACTACGTCCTGATGGACGACGCCGAGCTCTCGTCGCTCGACCCCGAGGCCAGCCGCACGGTGGAGATCGAGCAGTTCGTCGACCTCCCCGAGATCGACCCCCTCTTCTACGACGCCGCCTACTACGCGGTCCCCGACAAGGCGGCCCGCAAGCCCTACGCCCTCCTGCTGAAGGCCATGGAGGAGCAGCAGCGGGTGGCGATCGCCCGGTTCGTCATGCGCTCCAAGCAGTACCTGTGCGTGCTGCGGGCGGACGACGGCGTGCTCGTCCTGTCGACGATGGTCTACGCCGACGAGGTCAACGATCCGGCCGAGCTGGGCGAGATGGACGGCGTCGAGGAGGTCGACGTGTCCGAGCGGGAGCTCACCATGGCCCGCCAGCTGGTCGACTCGCTGACCGAACCGTTCGAGCCCGATCGCTTCAAGGACGAGTACCGCTTCCGGGTCCTCGACCTGATCGAGCGCAAGGCCGCCGGCGAGGAGCTGGTGCCCGCCGCCCTGCCGGCCGCCGAGGAGAAGCTGGTCGACCTGATGGCCGCCCTGGAACAGAGCGTCAAGGACGCCAAGGAGGCCCGGGGCCGTCATCCGACGGCCAAGCCGGTCGAAGAAGCGGCCAAGGGGCGGAAGTCGTCCGACGACAAGGCCGCAGCCAAGCGCAAGTCGGCGTGAGCCGGGCTGACGAGGCCAGCGCTCCTGACCGAGGCGCCGCGTGACGAGCGTGGAGGTCGAGGGGCGGCGGCTGCGCCTCTCCAACCTCGACAAGGTGCTCTACCCCGAGACCGGCACCACGAAGGCCGAGGTCATCGACTACTACGCCCGGATCGCGCCGGTCATGGTCCCCCACCTCGAGGACCGGGGCGTCACCCTGCGCCGCTTCCCCGACGGCGTCGAGGCCGGCTCGTTCTTCGAGAAGCGCTGCCCGAGCCATCGGCCCGAGTGGATGGGGACGGTCGTCGGCCCGGGTGATCGGCGCGGCGGCATCGACTACTGCTGCCTCGACTCGACCCCGGCGCTGGTGTGGGCGGCGAACATGGCGGCGCTGGAGATCCACGCCCCCATGGCGAAGGGCGCCGACATCGACTCGCCGACCATCTGCGTCTTCGACCTCGACCCCGGCGCCCCGGCCGGCATCCAGGCGTGCGCCGACGTCGCGCTCGACATCCGCCTGACCCTCGACGGCCTCGGCCTGGCCGCCTACCCGAAGACGTCGGGATCGAAGGGCATGCAGGTCTACGTACCGCTCAACACGCCGCACACCCACGAGCACTGCAGCGCGTTCGCCCAGGCAGTCGCCCAGATGCTCGAGCGGGCTGCGCCCGACCACGTGACGTCGACCATGGCGAAGGCGGTCCGGCCGGGCAAGGTCTTCGTCGACTGGAGCCAGAACAGCCGGCACAAGACCACCGTGGCCGTCTATTCGCTGCGGGCGCGCCCCCACCCCACCGTGTCGACGCCGCTCACGTGGGACGAGGTGGCCGAGGCGGCGAAGGACGACACCGTGACCCTGGCCTTCGAGGCCCAGGACGTGCTCGATCGCGTCGCCGAGCAAGGCGACCTCTTCGCCGACATGCTCACGCTCGAGCAACGCCTCCCCGAGGCCAAGTAGCGCGACCCCGAGGGGCCCCGAGGGTTCACCCCTAAGGGGGATCCCCGATACCGGGCCGGGGTCACGTCGGCTTACCGTCCAGAGGACAGACGCTGACCCCTGCGACTGAGGCGAGGAAACCGATGAACACGATCTTGTCCGCGCGCGCCGTCCGGAAGGTGTACAGAACCGGCGCCCAGGAGGTCGAGGCCCTCCGCGGCGTCGATCTCGACATCGCCCAAGGCGAGCTGGTCACCGTCATGGGCCCGTCGGGCAACGGCAAGACCACGCTGCTGAACTGCCTTTCCGGCCTCGATGACATCGACGACGGCACCGTGTCGATCGACGGCATCGACATCCACCGCATCTCCGACGCCAAGCGCACCGCCCACCGTGCGGCTCGGATGGGTTTCATCTTCCAGGCCTTCAACCTGGTGCCGGTGCTGTCGGCCCGCGAGAACGTCGAGCTGCCGCTGCTGGTCAACGGGGTTCGACCGAAGGCCGCCCGCAACCGGGCCCAGGCGGTCATGACCCGGGTCGGCCTGGCCGACCGGGCGACCCACCGACCCACCGAGCTCTCCGGCGGCGAGCAGCAGCGGGTCGCCATCGCCCGGGCGCTGGTCACCGAGCCGGCCATCGTGTGGGCCGACGAGCCCACCGGCAACCTCGACAGCCAGACCGCCGACGCCGTCCTCGAGGTCCTCCACGAAGCCCACCAGGCCGGCCAGACCCTCGTGCTCGTCACCCACGACCGCTCCATCGGCGCCCAGGGCACCCGGCTCGTCCAGGTGCGCGACGGCCGCATCGTCTATGACGGCTCGCCGGCCGTGCTCAGCAGCACCAACCACAGCGACGCCGCCGCAGCGGCCGCGGTCGGCGCGGCGGTCCCCCGATGATCGTCGTCGCGCTGATCGTGCTGATCCCGCTGGTGGCGGTCGTCGGCATCACGCTGTTCGACCTCGCCCGGCGGCGCAGCCTGCGGAGGATGGCGCTCCGCAACATCGTCCGCCGCCCCGTCGAGGCGCTGCTGGTGGTCGGGGGCGCGGCGCTCGGCACCGCCATCATCACCTCGGCGTTCGTGGTGGGCGACACGTTCGACACGTCGATCCGCGACATCGCCCGCACCCAGTACGGACCGGTCGACGAGATCGTCGACACCAACGGCCCGGACCAGGTCGACCAGGTCATGGCCGCGCTCGGCGACAACCCCATCCCCCACGTCGACGGCCTCTTGCCGGTCGTCGCCACCACGACGGCCGTCGCCGCCGGCGGCACCAGCGACACGGCCCGGGCCGAGCCCGCCAGCTACGTCGCCGAGATCGATTTCGATCAGGCCCGAGCCTTCGGTGATGACCCCGCCTCCACGGGCCTGGCCGACGCGGGGCCCACGCCGACCGGCACCGAGGCGGTCATCAACCAGAAGCTGGCCGACGACCTCGACATCGGCGTCGGCGACACGGTCGACGTCTTCGCCTACGGCACCACCCACAGCTTCACGGTCCGCACCGTGCTGCCCCAGGTGGGCCTGGCCGGCATGTCGCCGATCTACCTGCCACCCGGCTCCATCGAGCGGTTCGCGGCTGCCGGAACCGGCTCGCCACCGCTGGGCTCGGTGCTCGTGTCCAACGAGGGCGGCGTGTACGACGGCGTGGCCGACCACCCTGGGGTGTTCAGGGCCCTCGAGCAACGGTTCGACGCCCTGGATCTGCCCGGCAGCCAGGTCGTCCACGAGGCCAAGCAGGATCTGCTCGACGACGCCGAGGAGAGCGGCGCCGCGGTGCGCGACATGTTCACGATGATGGGGATCTTCAGCGCGCTCGTCGGGGTGCTGCTGCTCGTGAACCTGTTCGTCATGCTCGCCGAGGAGCGCAAGACCGAGCTCGGGATGTTGCGAGCCGTCGGCATGAAGCGCAACCACCTGGTGCGCCTCTTCGGCCTGGAAGGCGGCCTCTACTCCGTCATCGCCGCGGTGCTGGGGGCACTCGGCGGCATCGCCGTCGGCCGGGTCCTGGTCGCCGCCACCGAGAACATCTTCGCCGCCCAGGACGACGACCTGGTGTTCCGCTTCGACGCCAAGCCGGCCAGCCTGGTCACCGGGGCGCTGATCGGGCTGGCGATCTCGTTGCTGACGGTCTGGGGCACCAGCACCCGCATCGCCCGCCTCAACGTCATCCGGGCCATCCGCGACCTGCCCGACCCCAAGGTGCGGCGTACGTCGCTCGTCCGGCTCGTGCTCTCGGCGTTCGGTGTGCTGGCCGGGATCCTGCTCACGAACCTGGGCATCAGCGGCGAATCGGCGGTGCCCACGTTCATCGGCCCAGCCGTGGCGTTCGGCTCCGCGGTCCCGCTGCTCAGCCGGTGGCTGCCGCGGCGACCGGTCATCGCCGTGGCCGGCGCGCTCTCCGGGCTGTGGGCGCTGGTGGCCGTGTCGACCGTGCCTGACGTCTTCGACGACGCCGGCCTCGAGATGTTCGTGGCGCAGGGCGTCGTCCTCGTCGGCGCCGGAGTGGCGCTCGTGTCCCAGGGAGATCGGGCGTGGGCCTGGATCGCCGACCGCCTGGCCGACCGGGGCGGGCTCGCCAGCCGCCTGGCCGTCGCCTACCCGCTGGCCCGGCGGGGCCGCACCGGCATGTTGCTGGCCATGTTCGCCCTCGTCATCTTCACCATGACGTTCATGTCGGGCATCAGCACCGCCGAGCTGGCGTCGGTCGACACCACGGCGAAGGACGCGGCGGCCGGCTGGGACCTGTGGGTCGACTCGTCGCCCACCAACCCGCTGCCCGCGTCGACAGTCACCGACGATCCCGACGTCGCCCGCACCGCGACGCTCACCCGGGGCATGGCCGATCTGACCGTCGACTACGGGAAGGGCGACAAGTCCGACTCGGAGACCTGGCCGGTCACCGGCTACGACGCCAGCTGGCTGGCCCCCGGCACCCCCGACCTGGACGACCGCCTCGACCGCTACCCCAGCGATCGAGCCGCCCTGGACGCCGTCATCGCCGACCCCACGCTGGCGGTCGCCAACAGCGACCTGCTCTCCGGCGACGGTCCGCCCTCCGGCGCCAGCGTCCACGTCGGCGACAAGGTCACCGCAGTCGACCCGACCAGCGGCACCAAGCGGACGTTCACGCTCGTCGCCTTCGTCGACGTCGACTGGAACTGGAACGGCCTCATGATCAACCGCGAAGCCGCCCACCAGCTGCTCGGTGACAACGCCGTCGACAATCGCATGTACGTCTCGGTGGCGAAGGGCGTCGACCGGGAGGCGGTCGCCCACCGGCTCACCGCCGGGAACCTCCAGCACGGCGCCGACGCCGAGACGTTCGTCCACGCCATCCACGACGAGGCCAAGGAGACACAGGGCTTCATCCGGCTGCTGCAGGGCTACCTCGGCATCGGCCTGCTGATCGGCATCCTCGGCCTGGGTGTCGTCATGGTCCGGGCGGTGCGGGAGCGGAGGCGGCAGATCGGCATGCTGCGGGCCATGGGCTTCTCGGCTTCGGTGGTCCGGCGGGCGTTTCTCGCCGAGGCCGGGTTCATCGCCATCCAGGGCATCGTCCTCGGCATCGGGCTCGGCCTGGTGGTGTCGTACCAGATGCTCCACAGCGACGTCTTCGGCGACCCGCTTCCCTTCACCGTCCCGTGGGCGGCGGTCGCGGTGCTGCTGCTGGTGCCGGGGACGGCGGCCATGCTCGCCGCGGTCGCGCCGGCCGCCCAGGCCGCTCGCATCAAGCCGGCGGTCGCTCTCCGCACCGCCGACTGACCCCCGCCGTCTCGCACCGTGAGATCGGGGCCGAAGTAGGGGT